>Ga0209489_100383_pt1 | contig 79615 bp, 32 predicted proteins | sample SiratrowhiteBW_FD_187527 | JGI IMG/M metagenome (GOLD analysis project Ga0209489, IMG submission 187527) | Root nodule microbial communities of legume samples collected from California, USA - Siratro white BW (SPAdes) (version 2) | ecosystem: Host-associated > Plants > Roots > Nodule | place...
TATATATATATATATATATAAACAAAAACATAAAAAAGCTCATAATGCAGTAGAGTGATGCATCCAATCAAAACATAAAAACAATTAAAATTTATAAAGTTCAAAAAAGTGGGCATAAGGATCTAAAATATGAAAGAATAAGTGTAGGTGCTCAAACTATAAAAAACAAAGAAAATATAATTTAGGGTTGAAGAAGTCTAAGCATCAAAATAGAATACCATTTTTACAATAAAAGTAAATGTTAATAATATCAATATAAAGTGGTGGAGTATATAAATAATATTTAATACAATATAATATATTGTGAGTTTTTACACTTCTATAACTCAATAATGGATCGAGATACATTTTTAATAAACTTTGTAGGTTTTAAAAAATTTCAAATTTTTACCTTATATATCTAATTTCTATTCAGAAGAAACCGTCAAATTTGTTTTATATATATAATCAAATCCTTGTTAAACTTTGAAATTTATTTACACAATATAAAATTTTTATTGTCAGATGTTTTATCTTCTAAATCTTGAAACATGAATCTTTGATTGGGTTAATTATATTCATATTAATTGGTAAATTATACTTGATTAATGTATAAAATAAATAATTTTAAGAAGGGATATAGGTGTTGTGATTTTTACTCAAAAAATATTACATGTAATTTTCTATTAATTTTAACTTTGTTATTTAAAGAGAAATTTTATATTTTTTCTTTAAAGATAAAGTCCTGATGAAAAAGATGTGTTAGGAAAGGGGGGAGAGATAAACTCAAAATATTAGAATAATTGAATGTATTTTGATAAAAAAATTTGTAAGAGGTTCTAATATTGTTATCAAAATGGAATCAATTATTGATATCTTTTTGAAAATGAGTCAAATGCATATATTATACCAACCTGCATTATTAGAATTGTTTATGCATATCTCATCAACTATAGAATCAACAAAAATATTTGGCATAAGTAATCTCAAATTTTATTTTTGGACAATTCTAATCAAACATATGTTCATATAGCAAACCTATTTCTAGATATCCAGAAAGATCAAATAAAAGGATTTTACATTCTTATGTTTATAATAGCATATCAATATTTGGTTATATATATGGATGAACACTTAGAGTTAACTAAAATTTTATGTGTAAAAGAAAATTCTTTGTATAGACTAAAACAATCTTCTAAGACCTGGTTTCAGAGATTTTTTTAATCAATAAAGAATTTTGGACGTAAGGAGTAATTTTGACCATATTTTGTTTATAAAATGCAAAAGAGGAAAGGTAACAATTATATGTTGTTAATATGATTATAATATAAACAATTCTTGAAAAATAAAAGCATATTTGCTTGTTGCATATGAAATGAAAGACTTTAAACAATTTAAATATTTTTTAGGAACTAAAATGATAACCTTATTATTACGAAAATATGTAATAGACCTTTTAAATCTCAACAAAAAAAGTCATGATTGTTTGAAAGATTTATGTATTTGTCAATACAATATTAAATATAACTTATATTGTAAATAAGTTCATGCATCTATTAAGTGAAAAATATATAAATATTGTTATGAAATTTTAAGTATTTCAAGAATGCTTCATATTATAGAAAAATTATTATTCTTATCCTTAAATGTCTCTTATTCAATAAATATGCACTTGTTGATTAGAATTATCAGAAAAAAACTTAGAGATTGAATTACCAAAACGTATGAATCTTCATTGTAATAATAAAATAATATAACTGCTCTAAGCCTTGACAAAAAAAATTATACAATTTTCTTTTATCAAATTAAAACGTGAATAATTAAATATATTTCAAAACTTGTTCTAAGAAAGATGTTTTATGATACAATTAACCCATAAACTATATTTATGTTAGAGAGTATTAATATTAACCATATGTGTTGTAATTATTACTATCTATATATATTTCATAATTGTGATAATGAGACTGCACATAACTTAATTAGTTAGCTAATTTTTTTTATCTACGGATTAATTAGCTAACTTATATATATTTTATCTCTCAAAATAAAATATTTCTTATTTTACAAAACATAATTATGTATATTATACAGAAAATAAAGTATTAAATATATTCTTATGATACTCTTGTTTAGCATAAACGCGTTAGCTTTATCAAACACAACGTTATTTGGTGCCACTCAAAGCGTATTGTATAAAGAAGCAGAAGAAATAATTCACTATGTTTTGCAATACAGAGCAAATCCAAGCATAAAAGAGAAGAGGGAAAGCAGCAAATTCAAAGTATTGCAGCAAAAGCATTCCTCATCAGAAGGTGTTGAAATGTCTCTTTTGTTTGTTCTAATTTAGTCCATGGTAACTTGTGACTTCCCAAAATCTTCTTTGCAGCAACTCCGATCAAATCTCCATGGTTCTACATAACATTACACAAATTTACGAGTATATTCAGAAAATTGGAAACTATTGATTCAGTTCAGAATGTTTCCAAATGAAAGAGGCTAGAACATAGATATGATATCTCATACCTTGAGACAGAGTCCATCTTCAGTAACACAAATGGGGAAATCACTGGGACAACAATACTCGGTTCCTCGGCAACACACACCATTCTCATATCCACAGCAACCATAAACGAGGCAGAAATCATATAACTCATAAAGGCAACAACATGTCTCATGAGCTGAACAATATGAAAAACCTCCACATCGAATTGGTGGAGGTGGCGGCGGCGGCGGCGGGGGAGGTAGTGGTTGCGGTGGCGGTGGTGAAGGCGGTGATGGGGGACTACTTGGGGATGGAGCAGTAGGCTCTTTGGTAGGGTAAGAGGCCATGTAATTGATTGCACACACTCCATATTTTAAGTTAGTATTCCTTCTAATATAAATGTACCCTTCCATTCCCCATGAGGTTCCCCATGAATTCTTCACAATCCAGTAATCTTCATCCTCCTCTGAGCCATAACCAACAATTAAAACTGCATGATCAATATCATCTGGATCACTTGAGCAATCTCCATCGTAGATACCCTGTTCAAGAAACATTAAAATGACTAGTTTATGAATGCAAATTTTTCTTCTGCAATAGTGAAAGGTTGAATAACACTTACACCAGTGTATAGTTGGAAATCCAATGAAGAACCATCTATAGCAACACTGATAGGTTGCTTCACTGTAGCACACAACAGAGAGTTATCTGATTGTCCCACATCGGAGTAGCCATCAATGCTAACAACCTTGGTTTTCTCCTGAACAAGAAAAAAATTGTGTAAATTAGACATATAGAATAGCACAAGAAGGAAAATGCAGGCTTTAGTAAAGAAGACCTTGGTGACATTGCATCTACCATCTACACCAGTGTATGGATATTCAGTTTCTGAGTCGATTCCACCATTGTGCATAACCCATTCAAAAGCATAGTCCATGTAGCCTCCATTACATCCATCGTTAGTACTATCACAGTCCACAAGCTCCTGTTCTGAAAGGCTAACAAGGTCCCCTGTCACAAGTGCATTTATTCCTTCTATGGCTCCAGTAGAAGAGAATGCCCAACAGCTACCTAATAATACAATAAGAAATACTTTCATTATATGAAAAAACCGAAGAGCAAAAAAAAAAAGAAGGGAAATTGGAGTATAGTCAGTTTTGACAGCAGGGTATCCACGTAAGTCACAACCATAATAGAACCATATAGATAATCATCAATGTTTGCAAATATTCTATAGGTGTGCGTATAGACTGTATAGAAAGCTTACCACAGTTTCCTTGGTCCTTCACACCAGTCACAACACCCTTCTTCCTCCAATCCAAAGTGTAAGGTGCATCTTCGCATGAGTCATCCTTAGGAGGCAAGCCATTTCTTTTGCCAAATGGCTTCTTTACCTTTGAAATAAACTTATGCTTGAACTCTTCATTGCTCATGTCAGCAAACCTGTTCAATCCTAGACTGTGCCCGTAAGGATAGTTTCTCTTTGCATTCTTCTCTACTATGTATTTCAAGTTCCTCTTGAAATTCTCCAACCTTAACTTTGCTTCTTCAGGGTGGTTGTAAAACCTTCGGTGCTCCTCCTTCCATCGTTGGAACAGCTCCACCACCCCTTCCTCTGAAGGAAACTTGTCAAGGTCAAGGACTAATATGGAGTACCTACTTGGGAGACCATAGCACAGAAATGCCCACGAACCCCAGACAAGGAAGAGAAAAACCAGTTGAGTTTTCAATTGTAAGCCCATTTTCTTCCTTGTTTATTTGATTACTTGATCCTCCATCATCTTTGTATTCTATATATATAACATCACCAACCTGCCAGTCAGCATCTTGGTCCTTTTCCCTTTCACTTCTTTGGCTTAGATATCAGAAAGGTAGAAATGAAAACATCTAATAGCACTGTAAAGTAAAGGGGCGATTTGGTAGTAATGTATTTCCATCACTCTACATTGGTAACTGACATATTTTAGTATTTCTACTAGTCCCATCAGTTTGATTTTTTTCTACCTAAAAAACTATTCAAAATTTTGGGATTGTATCAATACAAAAGGGTCGGTTAATCTAACATTCAAACGTGCATGTGTTGTGACTAGACTATTGGACTGGTTGCTGAGGCATGGGATAACCACCTGCCACGGATGACATAGTCTAAGCAAGTGAATAGTGACTGTGTTAACTACTACTTTCAATACCCATGCCTTTTGTTCATACTAATTTACAAACAAATTTAGTACATATTCCTATTTGCGTTAAATGTGACTGAAGAAGTAAAATTTACATTATTTTTTACGAAAACGTTGTTTTTTTTATTTTTTTTAAAATCAAGTATAAATATTATGTAAAAATATAATAAATATATAATTTGAATTTAATTCTTGAAAATTAATATATTCTAAACATTTTTGGAAGATGTGACTTGTTACTAAAAACAATTATCTGGTGAAAGCAATACAATAAAAACCTTTGCTCCTCGAGACAACACCGATAACATATCACCCGGCTGAAAAACAAGATTCAAATTGAAAGCCCGATTTTCCTTCAAATTGAAGTTTTCCATTATGATAGGTGTGGTACAGTGGAGAATGTGTATTGCATTAAAGTAATTCCTAGTCGATACCGTCCGAAGCTGGTATAGTCGTACTGTATCAAGAAAGCTCATACTTTACACTTTTCACCAAGTCGGGGCTTCATTTTCTTCCTACACTTCTATTCTTGCACGTCACATTTTAATATTTTTTGACACTTTTCAAAATATTATCCTGGTTATATTAAAACACTTTCTAATACCGATTTCGGATAATAAATAAGGAGGTGAGAGATATTTCGGAGTACATAATATAAAATAATGTCAAAGATTATACATTCATATGGACTATGTTGAAGTATTGGAAAGACATTTTGAAAATTTTGAAAACAATCATCATTAATATAATTTCTCATAAAACATTTCAAAATTAAATATATTCTGGAATGATATTTTTGCTATGTTGAAAAAATTAAGGGCAAAATTGGATTTTTCAAAAATGGGGTGCAGGAAGGAAAAGGCACAGGTATAACTGAATTGGGCCAGTCTGGGCCCAACAGCCTATGTCGGTTCCATTTCTCGCATAGCGATATCTGAATGTGCTTCTTCAACATTCACTCACTAATCAACCTGCATAGGGTTTCTTTCTCCTTCGTTTGCCATCCATTTCGCGAATCCAAATCCATCAATCTTGAACCCTACCCTTCTCTCTTACACTCTCCATTCTCACTCTCTGTTTAGGGTTAGGGTTTTAGGAGTTCCAAGCATAAGCATGGCGTCGGTAGACCCCGAGATCGCGAAGACGCAGGAAGAACGGAAGCGAATGGAGCAGCAACTGGCGTCGCTCAACTCTGTCACCTTCGACACTGATCTCTACGGCGGAAGCGATAAAGACTCCTACCTCACTTCCATCCCCGCCAACGAGGATGACGAGAATCTCGACGCCATGGACAACGAGGTTGCGCGCAAGCTCGCTTCCTACACCGCCCCCAAGTCTCTCCTTAAGGACATGCCTTCCGCGCCCGAATCTGACGCCGACGTGGGATTCCGCAAGCCCCAGCGCATCATCGACCGTGAAGACGATTACCGCCGCCGTCGCCTCAACCAGATAATCTCCCCTGAGCGCCACGACCCCTTCGCCGCCGGGGAGAAGACCCCCGACCCCTCGGTAAGGACCTACAGTGATGTCATGCGCGAGGAGGCCCTCAAGAGGGAGAAGGAGGAGACTCTGAGGGCCATCTCCAAGAAGAAGAAGGAGGAGGAGGAGGCAGCCAAGGCTGCTCCGCCGCAACAGCAGCAGCAGAAGAGGAGGAACCGGTGGGACCAGTCTCAGGATGATGGTGGTGCTGCAGCTGCCCCTGTGAAGAAGGCCAAAACTTCTGATTGGGATATGCCGGATACTACCCCGGGGCGGTGGGATGCTACTCCGACGCCAGGGAGGGTTTCAGATGCGACACCAGGGAGGAGGAATCGGTGGGATGAGACTCCTACCCCTGGTAGAGTTGGGGATTCTGATGCAACACCTGCAGGTAGTGTTACACCCATCTTAAGTTCTCTTTTACTATCTTTTAAATCTGTGGCACACTAAATTCTTTTCTGGTTTCGTTCCTGTGCAGGCGGTGTTACACCTGGTGCAACACCTGCTGGCATGACTTGGGATGCTACTCCTAAGCTTTCTGGGATGGCTACCCCAACTCCTAAGAGGCAAAGATCGAGGTGGGATGAAACCCCTGCTACTATGGGAAGCGCTACTCCATTGCCTGGTGCTACTCCTGCTGCTGCTTATACTCCTGGTGTTACCCCTGTTGGCGGTATTGAACTTGCTACTCCAACCCCTGGGGCTTTGCAAGGCTCCATCACGCCGGAGCAGTACAATTTGTTGAGATGGGAGAGGGATATTGAAGAGAGGAATCGCCCGTTGACGGATGAGGAGCTTGATGCTATGTTTCCCCAAGAGGGGTATAAGATTTTGGAGCCCCCTGCTTCGTATGTGCCCATTAGGACGCCTGCTAGGAAGCTTCTTGCCACTCCTACTCCGTTGGGGACCCCTCTTTATCAAATTCCTGAAGAGAATCGTGGGCAGCAGTTTGATGTTCCAAAGGAGGTGCCTGGTGGATTGCCCTTTATGAAGCCTGAGGATTATCAGTATTTTGGGGCGCTGTTGAATGAAGAGAATGAGGAGGAGTTGTCCCCAGATGAGCAGAAGGAAAGGAAGATTATGAAGCTTCTGCTTAAAGTGAAGAATGGGACACCACCACAGAGGAAGACAGCATTGAGGCAGCTTACCGATAAGGCTCGTGAGTTTGGTGCCGGACCTTTGTTTAACCGGATCCTGCCATTGCTGATGCAGCCTACACTTGAGGATCAGGAGAGGCATCTTTTGGTTAAGGTGATAGACAGGGTTTTGTATAAATTAGATGAATTGGTTCGGCCTTTCGTGCATAAGATTCTTGTTGTTATTGAACCCTTGTTGATTGATGAGGACTACTATGCTCGTGTCGAGGGGCGAGAAATAATATCTAATCTCAGTAAAGCAGCTGGGCTGGCTACAATGATTGCTGCTATGCGGCCTGATATAGATAACATTGATGAATATGTTAGGAACACTACTGCTAGGGCCTTTAGTGTTGTTGCATCTGCTCTGGGTATACCTGCACTGTTGCCTTTCTTGAAGGCAGTTTGTCAGAGTAAGAAATCATGGCAAGCTAGGCACACAGGGATTAAAATTGTGCAGCAGATTGCCATTTTAATTGGTTGTGCTGTGTTGCCACATCTGAGATCTCTTGTGGAAATTATAGAACATGGTCTGAATGATGAGAATCAGAAGGTGAGAACAATCACTGCTTTGTCTCTTGCCGCCCTTGCTGAGGCAGCTGCTCCTTATGGTATTGAAAGTTTTGACTCTGTCTTGAAACCATTGTGGAAAGGTATTAGGCAGCACCGTGGGAAGGTGTTGGCTGCATTTCTGAAGGCAATTGGATTTATTATTCCGTTGATGGAGGCTCTGTATGCCAGTTACTATACTAAGGAAGTCATGCTCATTCTGATTCGTGAATTCCAGTCACCTGATGAAGAAATGAAGAAAATTGTTCTGAAAGTGGTGAAGCAATGTGTGAGCACTGAGGGTGTGGAAGCTGAGTATATTAGAAATGATATCCTTCCTGAATTTTTCAGGAATTTTTGGGTTAGGAGGATGGCTTTGGATAGAAGAAACTATAAGCAACTGGTGGAAACTACTGTAGAGATAGCAAACAAGGTCGGTGTTGCAGATATTGTTGGTAGAATTGTTGAGGATCTTAAAGATGAGAGTGAACCATATAGGCGAATGGTTATGGAAACTATTGAGAAGGTGGTTACTAACTTGGGAGCATCTGATATTGATGCACGGCTGGAAGAGCTTTTGATTGATGGTATTCTTTATGCCTTCCAAGAGCAGACCAGTGATGATGCTAATGTGATGCTCAATGGGTTTGGTGCAGTTGTAAACTCGCTTGGGCAGAGAGTGAAACCATATCTTCCACAGATTTGTGGTACCATCAAGTGGCGATTGAACAACAAGAGTGCAAAGGTGAGACAGCAAGCAGCAGATCTCATTTCGAGGATTGCTGTTGTCATGAAGCAGTGCCACGAGGAACAATTGATGGGTCATCTTGGTGTTGTCTTATACGAGTACTTGGGAGAAGAGTATCCTGAGGTTTTAGGATCAATTCTTGGAGCTCTCAAGTCTATTGTCAACGTTATTGGTATGACAAAGATGACTCCACCTATTAAGGATTTACTTCCAAGGTTGACTCCGATTTTGAAGAACAGGCACGAGAAAGTCCAGGAGAATTGTATTGACCTTGTAGGAAGAATTGCTGACCGCGGTGCCGAGTTCGTACCAGCAAGAGAATGGATGAGAATTTGTTTTGAGCTGCTTGAGATGCTTAAAGCACACAAGAAGGGTATCCGTAGAGCTACAGTGAACACTTTTGGTTATATAGCAAAGGCCATTGGTCCACAAGATGTCCTAGCAACTCTGTTAAATAACCTCAAGGTTCAGGAGAGGCAGAACCGTGTCTGCACAACTGTAGCTATTGCAATTGTTGCAGAAACATGTTCACCTTTCACAGTTTTACCGGCTTTGATGAATGAGTATCGTGTCCCAGAACTTAATGTGCAAAATGGTGTGCTCAAGTCCCTGTCTTTCCTATTTGAGTACATTGGTGAAATGGGAAAAGACTACATCTATGCTGTGACTCCGTTGCTTGAGGATGCTCTAATGGACAGGGATTTGGTTCACAGGCAAACTGCTGCATCTGCTGTGAAGCACATGGCATTGGGAGTGGCTGGTTTGGGTTGTGAGGATGCACTGGTACATTTGCTGAATTATGTGTGGCCAAACATTTTTGAAACATCTCCGCATGTGATTAATGCTGTGATGGAAGCAATTGAAGGAATGAGGGTAGCGTTGGGAGCGGCCGTAGTTCTGAATTATTGTCTGCAAGGGTTGTTCCATCCTGCCCGGAAAGTTAGGGAGGTGTATTGGAAGATTTACAACTCTTTGTATATTGGAGCTCAAGATGCTCTTGTAGCATCGTACCCTGCCTTGGAGGATGAGCACAGCAACGTATACAGTAGGCCAGAGTTGATGATGTTCATCTAGTTGGATTTTGATTATTTAGTCTAATAATTTCTATCTCCAATATATTTTGTAGGTTTCAATACTTCCTCGAAGCCATGTAAAGCGTTGCTGTCTGGACATTATTTTGTGTCTCTTTGAGATATTGTATCTCACTAGATGATCTGTTATAGTAGCTAACTGAGGTTGAATGAAAGCCTTTGATATGTAGTCGTTGCTTTCTATTTTTAAATTCCGGTCATTAGTTAGATTTGTTTTCTTTGATTTCAATGGCTAGCTTTTGGTCAGTGTATTCTTAGATAAAGGATCCATATCTGCATTCTGCCAAAATGCTGGTGAATTGGATGTGTCAGTTAAAAGGCAAACACGTTAGGTATGTATTTGCGGAATACTCAAAATTATGCATTCAAATCCAATATTGGGTGGTATTCGTGCGCAACATTTATTGGTATGTGATAAGGAAAATAAATCATTGAATGTGGTTCTGGTGGCATAAGTGATAAGCATGGTCTCCTCCAAAAGGAATGCTGTGCATCCCTCCCGTGCATTCTTTGAGAATTCTAGAAATTCTTTTGACATGCATTTGTAGCTACATGTTGTAATAGTGTTAGTTCTTCCGTGTCAGCAAATAATAGTGTCCAGTATATACATGCCTCTTGTGAAACACGTCATATGCTAAGCATATGTGCAGTTGTGCACGTCTATCAAGCGTGTTTTACGCAGTGTATAGTGTGAATGACTGAAATTCCCAGTTTTTCAGGCTGATCTGGTTAATTACATAAGATGTGGTCTTTATATACATATTTACATACATTATTGATAACACTTGATGGATTTATCCTTATATATCACCACCTATGTTCAAGCATAATTTTTTAGTAAAAATATGGCTTGCTTGCGTGTTCGTTTTAGTTATTTGATGTATTTGTTTACACCGAATATGCTTACGTATTTATCATTAACGACTAGACCGAAGCCTGGGATTATACATTTACTTTATTGAGAAGTGTCAGCAATATTTTCATTATTAAAATTTATTGAAGAAAATCGTCAGATATTTTATTAAATAAGAAATGAGATGAAAAACAATAGTTTTAATTACTGAAAAAGAAGATGTACAAGGAAAAGCTAGTTCCGAGATATTGTTTAGTGACCTTGTGATTTACGACATTGATTGGCTTGAGAGAAGGCGTAGACTGAAAAGTAATACTGAACTAAAAAAAAATGGGACAGTGGTGATTTAACAAATGTTCAGTTTGCATTTGGGCGTGTAAAATTAATTTAGGTTTAAAGTAATCTTGCTATGTGATTCGCTTTTAAATATTTTTATTCTTAAAAACAAACCAGCAATACCACTTTATATATTTTTTTTATTTAAGCAAAAATTAAATCATTGTTTGAATGCAAAATTCGTAATTATTTCTAATATTGAATCGAATATATAAAATATTTACCTAGTCAAATACATCGTAACAGACAAAATGAATTAGATTTCATAATACCAAATAAACTCAATTGTTAATTTCATTTGGGGAAACAGATATATACAGTTAAGCATCTAACATTCTTAGCCTACATAAGAACTAATAAATCCATAAAGAAACTTACAACATTAACAACACTTTAACATAAAAACACAACAAATAAAGGTAATAATCTGAAGAGAAACTAAGACAGCTATAGCCTTAATTTACTTACCCTTACAAACCATCTTTTCTGTGATCTTAGCCAAGGACCTAAGATTGCTAGCTATGATAGTATTGGCAAAGCAGCACGTGTCTTCACCACTATTTCCCGCCGGAACATCCACCACGTACGACTCAATCGCCACGGTCTTGCCCCCATATTTCTCTTCTTCATGCAAAGTAATGGTGGAACTGTAGTTCACAAGCCTGTGATCACCGCCAATGATGCTAAACTTTAAGACATGTTTGTCATCATCAAGCTGGTCTAGCCTCTCCACACTGACACCAGCCGGTAACCCGGATGTGACAATGACCTCGCGTACACTTCCAATACCACCATCACCAGCAAGCATGGTGCACTTCTTCACAAAAAGTTTGTAACTTTGAGGGCTCTCAAAGCGCCTAACAAGGGACCATACTAGAGGTACAGGTGCGTCGATTGTTTGCACGAGGCTAGAACCGCACTGATTTGAACAGAGCTTGGAGGTATGGTAGGTGTTACGCATAGCTTTTATTGTTGGAGTCTCTAAATTTTGCTTGCAAAGCATCTACATCCACAGTTCTCACTGCAACAGAAGTAGCTTTTGGTTTGTTTGGTGGCTTCTGAAGGACCCTTTGCGTGTGCGCATTTATATACCTGTTTGCAGATTGTAAAGTGACTAAATGACAAAGCTTTAGGTCTTTAGCTGAGTAAGGGAGGAGTTGTATTGTAACCCTTTATTCTTCAGTAAGTTGAAGGTTGTAAGATCGAGACTTGGCTTGTTTTGCGGTGTGGTCGGTTGGCTGCTTTCACTTAAGTGCTTTGGAGCAGATATTTTGGTCATAGTTATCCTTTGTTCTCCCTGTCGGTCAGGAGTAGAATATCATCATTTATCATCATTAAATTTAAATGACTCTTGGATAATGCCTTTAAAGTTATTTAAGAATCTAAAACAAAGTCTATTACTACAACACCTATTGTAGATAAGAAAAAGTTACAACTTCACTGTTTCTCATTTCTATAGTAAAATGGTCTCTGGCCATGTCTAAGAAAAAATGTAATGTAAGATAGGAACTAACAGAAGGGTTGTGCTTAGAATTGCACGACAGAAGATGACATTCAGGTGATGTAAGGTGTGATGGTGGGTAGTTTTATCTTTATTGGGATGAGAGTAACGGCTGGAGTATGTTGTAAAGTTCTGTAGTGGGTTTGGAGGTCATTCCAAGGGAGCCCGTAGTTTAGACTGAAACCGTGTGCTATAAAATACATGAGCACACAATCATTCACAACAATAAAGCATACACTTTATTATCTATTTTACTATTATTTTTAGTGAGAGTTTTGCTTTCATAACGTTATACCATATGAATAGCTTATATATATTTTTTTATAATTTTAAAATATAATAAAGAATAAAATATAAGTATGTATTAAAATAGAAAATTTTATTTTGTATCCTTATAAATATATTGTTATATTTATTATGAGAAAAATAAAAAACACCTAAAGAAATATTTAGTATGAAGCAAATTTGTTCGCCTCTCTCGATCACTCTCTGCCTTAAGAATTAAGGAAATGAACCTCAACGCAGTCTGTCGTCGCGACGACCCTTGACGCCCCCTCTCCACCTCTGCGACAACCTTCCTCCTCCCCGTGGTTGGGGTGACAAGATTTTCGTTGAAGTACCTTATTTTTATTATTGTTAGGGGCACTAATTTTGGTGAAATTTCTATCAGGGACTAACATTGATGGGTGTTAGGTTATACATGTTCACGAATCATTGATGGTTGTATATGTTCACTTATTTTGGTTGTTGATATTGTGATTTTATATATGTTCCAATCTCATGAATTCAAATTGTATGCATTTAAAATTGTTTCAACTGATAACCTTTGGAATAATCTTCCTTCTACATTTTTAAATTTGAGTTAGTCTATTTAGTACATCAACTGGTGTACGTCCCATCCCCATCAGAGTAGATTATTTTCTTTGTTTTTTATTAAGTGGGTTGGGTCAACCCACTTTAACAGTGCCCGCTGTGTTAGGTTTGTTTGAGCTCTAATATCTCAAGCAGTGATTTTCTCGTTGAATTCCTCCCAAAAGAGTTTTCTAGAGCTATTATTTGTTGCATACACTGCACATGATAAAAAAATTCACAAAGTTTTCCAATATAGCTTTCTTATTAAATATGCTTACTTATTTCCACCTTTTAATTCCAGTGACACATAAATTCACCATCTTTTATTAAAAGATTTCAAAGTAAGAATCCAAAGCCAACCAACCTTAAGTCTATGAGAATTAGTCTGGTAAAAGTTTCTCTTTTTTCCTAACCAAAGGGTATCTGTACTGAAAGAAGTTGTCATTTCTCAATCGTCTATCGTTTGCAATCATATTTGGTAACTTACCAGGTACATTACCTCGTTGGTACTAATACTATACCAACTCCTATATTCGTTTGTACTTTGAATTTTGACAATTACCCAAAATAGAGACAAAACACTTGCTTATCATTGAGTTGATAATGAAGTATTTGTTTCCAAGCAAAACTTTAGTGATTGATACCACCTCAATCCTCCAACCCACGCAGGACACAGTACTTAGGGGAGATTAAATTGAGCTAGGGGTATTCGCTCATAAATTTCTACAGTGACAAGGAAACCCCATTTTATCAAGGAAAAAGGAGAAAAGTACGATAGCAAGTTGAATGTTACAATCTCATTTCATACCATATAGCTATGAAATTTGATTATTTCGACTGGATAAGACATTCCAAATCAATAAATTACTTACTGATATCCCGAGGTTAACTCTTCAGATTTGATGAACTGATAAAAACCCAGTTTAACGAGTAGATTAGACAGGATTTTTGTTCCTTGTTTGGTGGCTGCATTCTCGTTTTTTAGATGTAACTTTTCAGTTCTGAAATGATGTATCTTCTTAACTCCATTGAGAAGAACTAATCAAGAACCCTAAGTCTCTTACAAACAGTCACCTATTTGATAATTATATGACAATATTTTGCTCAAAACAAGATACAATGTAGACATAAACTGCCACCTTCAATTGTGAAGGTAACAAAAGTTTCCACAAACCATTGGGAAGTCAACTATCACAACCATAAAATAGATGAAAGCATGACAGCCAACATAAAGCCACAAGGAAAGTCTTGTGTGAATGTGGAAAATATCTACTCATCAAAATTTTCATTTTTCTCAGTAAAAAATTTCACCATAGACATAATAGAAAAATATAGAAATCGAAGGAAGTAGTACTCAAGCACGTTATATACAGTTCAAGTTCCACAGAATCTAGTTTAGACTTGCACAATGTGAACATTACTAGTGCACGCACAATGCTAAGGAATCCAGAATTGACAAACGCACTCCGTGCTAACCTCTTTTTCTTCTTGTCCACTATCAAATTTTCAACAATTCTTCATTTTAGGTTGGTTGCATTTAAAATTCTGAACAATCTATGCACAAAAAATGGAAGTTGAAAATTAAACATGTACATATAAGAAAAACAAAAGCCACTAAAACTCAATTATCTGATCAATGTTAACAATACCAACAGAAACAGTTAGACATTTGAAAAACAAGGTGCTGAAATCCAGCCCAATCAACAAGATAAATAGAGAAATTTATGAATCTGATAGTGGGTAAATACATAAGGCACACACATAAAAGATCTAATCAGCAGCCAAGACAGAAGTTTCTAGAAACAGAATGTGAAATATTGGCATTTTCAAACTATGGCACCTTACTTAAGCACCTTTATTTCCATTTGACAAACAAACAATGGGAGACCAATGATGCAAAAAAGAAACATAAACAACATACTCAGACATTCGCACATAAAGAAGCAACGATAATTCCTTCTTTTACACCTAAGAAGCGGAAAAATTCATATCATAAGAATAATTATAAACAACTATCGAAATCAATATACAAAACACTCTACCATATTTCCTAAGCAGAAAATACCCTGGTGTATATATAATCATGCAGGCTAATAGGAAGCGCGTAAAATGACCTCATTAAAGGAATTAGGAGACTTCAATGGAAGTTCAATGAAGTCCCCATCAGTAAGCTCACGCAAGCAAGAGGGTTCTCCGGAACACGCGAATACTAACACAAACCATCTTCTCTTCCCATCATTTGTGGACCTTCGACTCAATGTCGCGCAGACGGTCCCGCCGTGAGAAGCTCTACGCGCCGCCCTCGCTCACCGTGTCAGAAAGCTCACGCAATCTACATGCACCGTAATTAACCATTGAAGGTGAAAAGAGCAATTAAACGCAGCGTTTTAAGAGGAATGCGAATTAAGAAATGTAGACGAGTATGATACTTTTTGAAGGGCAGAACGTGGTCAAGGAGAGCCTTAATTGTTTTTAGTGTTAAAATCAGTTAAAGTGTTTCTCAATAAGACAAAAGACTCATTTGATCATTAAAAACTCTGGTTAGATTGGTTCAACAATGTCAGTGAATTATTTGCAAACTTTTTAATTCATAAATTTTATTTCAATAAATAAATAAAAAATTGTTTCTCTTGGGAACATACATTTACGGTATATTTTATTCAAATTTAAAAAGATTTTTAAAACTTTTTCTTATGAAAAAAGTCTTTTTGATATTCAATAATTAAAAAACAATCTTCTATGTTCAAGACTATAAAAAAAAAAAAATACTGAGCACTAAAAAAGTTGAAGATATTACATTGAGATTTTGAAAGACTAAAAAAAATAATACAGTATTCAAAATCATACATATTTCAATAGTTCGTGTTGTTGATTGGATTTTAATGAATATTAGGTAACCTTTACTTGAAAATTCCAAATATCTAGACTTTTTTATTATTATTTCTCCTCCAATTTGAAACATTTTTCTGCATTAATGTAATAGTTATATATAATTATTATGAGTTTCTGATTTCCATAATATTTTTTAAGTTATTATTGATATATAATAATTATATACGATTGCTCAATCATTAAAAGTAGGATTTTTTTTTCTTTTTTCCGATTTAATTTTTATATGTTATACGTAAAGCTGGTTTAGCTTGTTTAATTAGCCAAACAGTATGTAAAATGAATCAAATCAAGTTGAAAAAATAATTATCTAAAGTGAAACAGTTAGATCAAGCTAAGCTCATGGTCAATCCATTTTTAAAGATAATAAGTACATAAAAAAATAAAAATAATATTATTTTATTACAATATATACATATAAATAAAGTTTATAAATCAAGCACTATATCTATACATTGAAATTAGTTTTGTTTATGTAAATTATTTCAAAAAGTATTTTTAAATTTTAGAATTATCTTTAAAAAAATTAAATCAAACCAAAGTGATCCATTAACTCGATTAATCTGATACAAGAAGATGTGGTTGAACCAACTTTTTTTGGCCCGTTTAAAATATAGTACGCTGAAACTTGGTCATTTAGATCAGGTTAGACTACTAGGTCATTTGTATATATGGTCAATGAGTTAAAAATGAAACTATTAAAAATTATGTAGAAAACAATGAACGAAGGACAAAAATTAATAAATATTTGTCAATTTTCTCAATTTGTTATCTTAAAAGTAATAAATTATCAAATAAATCCATCAAATAAGTTTTTATTTTTTTAATTACTACAGAAAGGATAAAAAAATATTGAGGAGTGTTGCAAAATATTAGGGCAATGGGAAATTCTGATTAGATATTTATGTCAGATAATTTAACTTGTATGTATATGTTTGTGTGTCTATATATATATATAAACTAAACTTTAAAGAAAGAAAGTCGTTCCTAAGATTTGTGATTGTAGTATTATAACATAGATAATAATATAGATATACATAGTTGACGGATTGTTTTAACTATCTTATGACAACTTAAATTTCTTAATTTTGTTCCTTGATGAAAGGAAACATAAAGAAAATAGCAATGTAATAGAATTCAGTTTCCGTGCTTGTAGTATTATAACATAGATAGTATAGATATACACAATTAGTATATTGTTGCAACTACCATTTTAAATTACATAAGGTAACTTCAATTTCTTAAGTTTTCTTCTAAACAAAGGAGAGAAATAAAGAAAATGCCAATGTAATAGTATTTTTTTTTTCATAAAATTAATAATAGAATGTTTGCATGAACTTTATCATTTTTCACAAATGTATTCCTTTCTCTTATATACGAGAATATGTTTCTTTCTTCAATGATAGACTTGATACAGCTTGGACATGTAAGCATAATTAACTAAACTTTGTTAACAATTTTTGTGTTATTATTTGGCATGTATTTTATTTTTTATAAATATGATTATAGAAAAATTGTGCAATTTCTTCACAATTAGTATAAAAGCTTTAGTTGTTATTTATGTTAACTATAATAATGAAATCGGATTTAAATAGAAGCAAATACTGTAAAAGAAGGATGTGTGAAAATTAAGAAGTTTGTGAACTTCAGGTTTTGGAATATGCAAATAGAAGATTATTTGTATGCAAACATGTATATCAGGAAATAATCTTAGAGGACGTGCGGATGAAGATTGGACTTTTCTTACAAAAAAGTCATCTCCTTTGACATTGTCCAGTTGCTTCCAACATTGATGTTTGAAACTACCACAACAAGTCTTATCGCAACTCTTTAATGAATGTATGAAAAGTCGTCAACCTCAAACAGAGTTTATGGGATGAGACAGTTGTTTAATGGGCAAATGATGGAAGGTGCATCAACATTGCAACATCAAAATCAATAAAGTCACAACCTAACTGAGTTCAGCAGAGAGAGAGTAGCAAGCAATAACTATGTTCATGTGAATTGTCAACCTCTTTAATGTTGCATACAAAATCTAGAGGAATTCAACCAGAGGGTAAAGATGTGGCAAATCAAAAGATACAAGGTCTAACTCCAATCAAAATTCGCATATCTCGAAGACTATTGAGTGTTAGAATTATAGAAAGACTGGGCATTGCAAAAATTAATGCAAGATTGCATCAAAGAATCAAGAGGTGAAGGCAGGGAACAATGTTACCCCCACCTTAAGAGGACGTCAGGATTAATACGTTCTTTAGAGAAAGGAAGATTCTTGATTTTGTGATTAAAATGAAATTGGAAAATATTTTTCTAAAATAGTCTATTTTGTTTGCAACTTAGATTGCCTTTATTATCCAGGGTTGTGTAAGCAAGCCAAGGAGAACCAAAGTTCAAACTGTAGATGCAGTTGATGGGAGGGTCTTCTAGTCCCAATTGTGACCGGTAAAATAGATTAATATAAGAGGGTAAACTGTTTGTTATCCAAGGGTGGCTAGTTTAGTCAATTTTGGCTTCTAAGCACAAATTCTTCACTGAGAGTTTAGTAACAAAAAGCAGATAAACTAACAATACGTAATAGAAGTCTAAAGTCGGGGGCTATATTTGTTTATTTCCCAATATATATAGGGTCGATTGTTTTCACCCTCCAATACTTCTTTTTTCTAGGGGCACTATTTGTAGTATACACTATATATAATATTAAAATAATCCTAAACTTTTAAACTTAATTATTTCTTTATTAAATGTCTTGTTTTCACCTTTTAACTCCCAATTATGCAGAATCGCAATCTCTTTAGTAATATTTGAGAATTGAGAATTCAAAAGCCAACCAATCGTAAGTTTATGGAGGTCAGTCTGGTACCCATCTCTTTTTCAAGGGTACCAGTAGCCAGAGTGAGTTGTCATTCACCAATCCTCTATTGCATGCTGATCATGTTTGACAACTCACATAAGTATATTACCCTTGTAGGTAATGTAGCAACTATAACATATAGAATATTCGTATTTTGAATTTTGATAACTAATTACCTGAAATTTTGACAAAATTTCATGATTAAATGAAGCAGATATGGAGTTGCACCATTGAGCTGATACTTGAAGTATTTATTTCTAATCAAAAAAGATTGATGATAGATTTTTGAAAGCATATACATGACTTCAAACCTACTTACTAAGATCATTTATTCTACACTAGTCCAACTCAGTTATACAACCTTAGGCATGGCCCAAATGCTAAGGGGAGGCTAAATCGGGCATATTGCTCATTCCCTTGTACACCGCATATACAGGTACACGAAAACCACGTTTTATCAAGGAAAAAAGGAGAAAAGAAGTCAGATTTCAAGCTGAAGGTAACAATATCATTTCATACTATATCAAATTTGATTACCAAGTGGATAACACCAGTAACAGATTCCAAAATGATAAATACTGATATCCTCTAAGGTAACCGTTCTGTCTGATTTGATAAACAGTTATAGACCAGCATGTTCTAATAAAATTAGGAAGAAAAGTGCCTATTTTTAAAAAGTTCTATCAGAAGATTGTGATCATAGACAAATGATTAAACACTAGCTCATACACTTCTTTTAGCACACTCTCAACAGTTGATTAAAATTTATTAAAAGCTACAAATTTTGATAGCTGACACTTCTCTTTCAGGGTCTTAATCCTGACTTTGTAATTTTCACCAATGATAGAGTACATGTTAAAAAAGAATATATTAGAGAGTGTGCTACAACAGTGATCTATATTATAAGTTATTTTAGAGAGAAAATATGCTAATCCAAGTATGCACCCTAGAAAAAACATAACTGCTTGGTAAGTACATTCTTTTTTTTGCAAAATAACTTTTCAATTTGATATATATTTGAATTCTTCTCATCAACTATAATAGGAAGACCAAATCAAGAATCCTAAATCCCTTATAAAAAATTACCTGTTTGATAATTTTATTACAATTTTTCCCCTATACTGATATTTCTAAAATAAGATAATACTATTAGATCAATGGGGACAGTGTCATCTTCAATTGTTGAACGTATTAAATGTTTCCATACACTATTGGCAAGCCAGCTGGTCAGCCTATATAAAGTCAGATGAAAAATCTCTTAGCTTTATGTTTTTTTCCTTCAAAGATTCGCCTTATATTTCAATCATCCACCAACATTTTCATGACAATACTCATTATTTAGACATCTTGGGTGTTTCATGTTTCAAATAGGAGGTTTGACATGGTATGGACATATGGAGTTTACATTTTCTTTTCCAAACATGATAAGAAACAGATTTTGATTAAAGATTTCAAAGAGAAGATAGATAGTAACAAAGTTCCATATCCACCTGTTGGCATCCGTAATTCACCACTGTGCCAGACTATTCAACCTTTCAGAGCACCTCACTCTGGTGAATCGTGCATACTCTGTAACTTGAAGCTCGTTTGAATGTGCAAAAGATCTATTGAACACTATTCATTTTTTCACTCTGTCAAAACCAAAGGGGTGGAGGACTTTCACTAAGATATAAAAGAAAATAAAGAAATTCCAACAAAAAAAAAAGACAAATATAGAATTCCAGCTAGCACATTATAGACCATGGTAAAAGTAGTGAAGACAGTTCAAGTTCCACACAATTTAGCTTAGACTTGCACGCACAATGCTAAGGTATCAAGAATTTGACAAAAGACACCATAATGCTAAGGTACCAAGAATTTGACAAAGGACACCATAATGCTAAGGTATCAAGAATTTGACAAAACACACCATGGGGGCGACTCAAGTCCTATACTATAACAACATATAACCTCATCGTCTTACTTCTTGTCCAGTTTCAAATTTCAAACAATTCTTTTTCATTTTAGGTTGCATTTAAAGTTCTAACCAAGGCAAAAAAAAAAAAAGGAAGTTGAAATTAAAGAATAACATATAAGAAAATCAAAGCCTTTAAATTTAAAACTAACTCCTGATAGAAGAAGAAAAGTACCTATAGTGTTAAGGTGCCCTGGGGTCAGTCCCATGCTGCCAGACATAAACAAGCTCATCCCAACCAGTGCTAGCCATGAGCCCCTCCACAAGCACACTCATGTCCAGCCCAACCGCAAATTCCGTGTGGTGATCATACCTAGTCACAAGCGCATCCTCCACCATGAAGTCCCAAACGCACACAGTCATATCATAAGAGCAAGACACCATCAAATTCCGCACGTGCGGCGAGAACTTCACCTTCCTCACAGCATACCCGTGCCCATTCAGCACACTCACCGGAACCCTATAGTTCCTCACATCCCAGACCTTCACGCTCTTGTCGACGGAGGCGGTGGCGATCACACACTCGTCGTACTTGTTCCAGTCGCAGGCCAGGACCTCGTAGTCGTGGGCGGGGAGGATCATGGTGGAGCCGGGCTCGCGGACGTCCCAGACGCGGACGGTGCAGTCGCCGGAGGCGGAGGCGAAGACGTCGGCGTGACGGGGGTTCCAGACGGCGGAGTAGACGCAGTAGGCGTGCTCCTTGAAGGTGCGGACGCTGGTGGGGCGGTCGAGGGTCCAGAGCTTGACGGTGTCGTCCCAGGAGGAGGAGAGAAAGGAGTCGCGGCGGACGGGGTTGTAGTCGGCGGAGTGGACTTCGCGGGTGTGTTCCTGGAAGGAGCGGATCGGGTTGGAGGTGGGGGGCAGGGCGAGGTCGTAAAGCTTCACGGAACCGTCGGCCACGGCGGCGATGACGATGGAGTCGTGTGACTCCGACCAGGCTACGTCGTAGACGCCATCGGCGGTGTCGTAGGCGGCGAGCTCCGCGATGGGGAGGGAGGGGTCCGGGGAGAGGTCGAGGACGTGGAGGCGGCCGTTTCCGAGGATACCGAAGTTCTGGGCGGTGGCGACGGCGAGGCGGTTCTCGTAGAAGGGGCTGAACTTGACGGCGTAGCCGTTGAAGGGGGTTTTGAAAACCGGCATGGTTGAAGGGAGAATGAACTAATGAAGAAAGAGTGTGATTTGGGAAATTGTATTTGTGAGATTTTGCACTTGTTTGATGAATTGATCAGTTTGTGATTTGTAAACAAGTGCAATTCAAGATCGAACTGCTACTTCTGGTTTTGGTTAGGTTCATCCCTTCAGGCACATCTCGTCTTCTTCCTCGTTTTCCAGATTTTTTTTTTTAAATTTGTGTTAAAAATTATATATGAACAATCCTTATTTTTCATGAATTTTACTTACATTTTTTATTTGAAAAATTGATAAGTTATAGAAGAAAAAGAAAACAAGAAGAGTAAATAAGCCCAGCTCGTGTATTTGTAAAGGAGATTACATTTTGCACCATGGTTTTAAACCTGCACCCCATAGGGCGGGTGAAATAACAACTTTGTTCTATATTTTCCAGTATTTATTTTCACATTCAGAAAATATCTTTCGAAATATATAATTTATAATGTATTAATAAATTTTCAATTTTTTTTAGAAATGTATTATATAATATGCATTCCATAAATATATTTTAGAATGTATAATCGAAAATATATTAATATATTTTTTATAATATATTTTTAAATTTATAAAATAATTAAAAAGTGCATAATATAGAATATATATATTTTTGAAGGTGAAACTAAAAATTAAATTTTATGAGGTGTAGGATCAATATATGGGGTGTAAAATGTATTTTCAATTTTATTGGTCAGAAATCTTATTTCCACTGTATATTCCAAAATATAAAATATGCATTTTTTTTTATGCTGCATTTTAGAATTTACAATTTAAAATATATATTTTCTATTTTATGATATATAATTGGGAATACATGTATTCTAAAATGTATAATCTGAAATGCTTATCTTATAAATTTTTTAAATTTTTATTTATTTTTTGTAATTCATGTAATATAAGAAGATTTTTAGTATAGAATTTAATTTTTTAATAAAAACTTGATTTTTATTAATAATAACAATATTAACATAAATTAATTATAACAATATTTTCATAAATTAAGTACAATATTATCATAAATCAAAGTTTACATATAATATAAAACTTAATTACATAAGAAAAATATCTAAGTATTATATTATGGTCACCTCCATGTTATTAATTGAAGTAAAATTTAGACTCCCTTATATATATTGAAGTATTTATAAAAATATGTCAATCAATCACGCCATATAAGATATTAACAATTTTCTTCAATATACTTTTAGGTCAAATTATATACGAGTTAAATTATATTCGGTCAACCAAGTATACGATTTCCACCTGTTATCAATCACCTAAGTTGGGAAGATGTTGGTCATGCCCTTGTTCACCTTGAGTTCAATACCGTATGGGGAAGTAACTTTTTCTATGTTTTATATATTCTCTTTAACAACTTTTGATAAGGAGTGGAAGATTAATCATTATATGAACATTCAATGTTGAGTACACTTTACATCTCCATGCTGACAAAAGATAAGAAAGTCATCATTGTATAAATATTACTATAAATAACAAAGAAATAGAGGATAAAAAAAGTATTTTTTTATCTAATATATTACATATTAAATCTCTTATATATATGATAACTTACTTTTAGCATTAGAGTACTTTCTACAAATACAACTCCCTACTCACACTAGTCATCAAAGATCAAAGACGGAGATTGACCAAAGAATAATTAATATCTGAAGAGAAGTAATTTAAGTTACTAAATATATTAAAAATCGTAGATGATAAATAAAGAATAGATATAAAACAAAATAAATAATTCACCTATTGTAACCTAAATTGTATCTCACCATTATTCAAATTATGCCATTAACAACATGATAATACAAACTACTCATCTTCTTTAGTCCTCACAAAATATATACGGGTGTACACATATTTAAACCAATTCATATATCTAATTGCCATGAGTTGGTGATATTTGTTACTCAACCATATACACACTTGTATAAAATATAAGATCAACCAGTTTTGAACTGTCGATAAATTAAAAAAATTAAATTTATTGATATGCGTAAAACTCAATCATTAGTATTGTAAATTATATCTTTTTTAAATCGTTTTGTATTTTCAATGAAATGTTTATAAAGCAAAATAATTTAATTTAAATAAACACTAAAGTAATAATATATTTTCAAAGCAAATTCTGAAAATAAAATCAGCTTAACTGTTTAGATATGTTACGATGGTTTGAGACATTTTAACACAGTTATTTATAGCTTAACCTATTTTGGTTGTCACTTTTATCGACTTGAGATGCCAAAAACAAGGTTGACCAAACCTTCCTTCAATTCCAATTTCTTTCCATTGAAAGAATAGTTTGCTATTTTTTTTTCAACTTTTAAATCGATCTCCTTAATGTTATGCCATATGTTTAATATATGGTTTATTTGTAGGAAAAAAATACCGGAGAGTGGTACCAATTTTCTGCCTTAAGAATATTGGACAAAATAAATGAAGAGGAGGAAGTAGCGAAGTAGGGTAGGTTTTCCATATCTTAGTGGAAAGAGTAGGAAAACTTGTTCATCTTAATAATGATAAGGTGGTTTGAAGAGACACTACGAGTCAAAAAATGGAAAATCATTTGAATGCCATTCACACTAGTTAAAAATGATTAAGTGAAGACAATAATATAAGCTTAAAGAGTCACAGGAGAATAAATGTCACAATGATAAATTAGAAGCAAATAAAATAATATATAATTAAGACAGCCACGATTTTAAATGGATTTTTAGATAAAAAAATTATTCAAAGTAAAAGTCCACTAGACTACTCTTTCACGCTCTTAGCTAACTAGCATATAATCAAAATTCATTTTCTTAATACTTGTGAAACTCTAGAATTTAATAGGGTTCTTTTTCGAAATGTGAATCCTTATTGGATGAGTTTTTATAAAGATACTTCTGCCTCTGTTATAGATTTTGACGAGATAAACTTTAACAGACGATACTCACACACAGAATGAAAGTTTATTTATAGAAAATTCTTTAATCTTAAGCTAGTAAGAAAAATAAGAATTATATTAATAATATAAATAGTAGATATAAGTTGAGAAATGGATATTCTTTTGAAGAGTTAGACTTTTATTGAGTATCCTTCCATACTTTGGTAACAATATTCCATGTCTATGAAGCGAAATCAATAAAATATTTCCGCCTAAAATATTTTTGGACCACACTAACAAGAGAAAGCACACTTTTATGAATATAAAGATTTAATAATGCAAATGTCATCTTTCCAATAGTTTGCTGAATAAGTCTCATGTAATCACAGTAATTCGCAATTATGCTAAACCCAGCATATATACGCATCAAGCCTTCAATTTTTCTGACCAATAGTTCCGATGGAGCTTGGAACTTCGTTTTCTTTATAGAAAGAACAATAATGGAAGAAGAAATTATAATAGCCAAAGTTAAAACAAGATCACTTGCCATCTGAATGCTTAAAATGATGGCAGTGTACATCCAACTAATTTAAGGACCACTCTCAATTAATATTGGATCAAAACCAAACTACCTGGAAAACAAAAGGTATAATTTTTTTCCTTTCTCTTCTTTCAATGTTATTTTCATCATCCGCCAATTTGTACATAAAGGAATAATAATAATAATAACATCAATGTTCAACATTTAAGACCATAGGGCCAATCTGACATGACCCTCATGTTTGTTTCTCAAGTGGGGTCTCAACCATTCCAATATCTGAATATGACAACATCATGTATCAATGGAAGAATTTAATTCAGTAGCAAGTGCAAATTGGTTGAAGGGAGGAGAATGTACCAAAAAAAAAACTGGTTTTGATACACTCCAGGTCTCAATCCCTGCCCCATTTTAGTTACTCTTTTCTTCTCTCTTGTTACTTCTTTCACTGCTAACTTCAATTATCAGACCATATATTGAGCATATCACCGTGTAAACTTTAATGATGTGCCTATCATTGTGTTTCAGTTGTTGCATTTTTGTCCATTTTTCTTACTATTTTTCTCTTGGGAGTTTTATTCTTGATCCAAAGCAAAGAACATATCTATAATTATATACAGCCCTCATGAGTATGAAATAAAAAGTGGTTAATTTGTCAGGAGCTGCTTGTGGGGCACTCACTAAGCACAATCCCCTGATTTCTGAAACACTTTGATTGATTCAGTTGGCTGGATTTGGAGTCTTTCTAATCAGACTCATTAATAATGCTCCACCCTCATTTGCTTTCCAAATTGCTAAACACTAAAACATGTCCTTTCACAAAATTGAAACACTATATTATGTATGCAAGTTATCCACTCTACAACAATTTTCGAACAACATTTGAAACAACAGTGATTACCCAATCAATAATTGTGTGCACTGCCCAACCATTCTGGGGCTCCAAAATTTTCCCTTTCCTTTTCAATTCTTCACACACTATTATTAGTTCCTTTTGTTTTTTCTTTCTTGGGGGCTCACTGGTTTTGTTGATATAAGACAAAGACTAAAGTTGGCTATTACAGAATTAGTTCAGTCACTTTTTATTTTTTTTTAATTTATTTTAATGGACCCTCAATCGTATAAACTTTTATTACGTATTATTTTATCACATCGTTTAATTAGTTAATATAATGTAGCTATAGGATGAATTCTTGTGTAGAAATATTTTATACTTACATAGAATAGAATTAAATTATATTTTTTAATAACTGTCTTTATTTCAATAATAATCGCCGCTAAACATCCAAAAACAACAACTAATCATCGTAGGAAAATATTTTTTGTTAAATTAAAATCAGTCTCCTAAGTCTTAGCTCACATTAGCCATCTTTTCTGCAGTATAGGAATTTAAACTTCATTAGATACGGTTTATAGTATTGGTTATCTATATATTCTGTTAGAGGAAGGTGAAGATCTTTTTAAAATTATATTGTTTAAATAAAAAACTATTCTAGGAGAAAAATAAATAAAGGGATTAAAATTACTTCTTTCACTTTTTCTCTTGTATCCAATACTAATATTTAGCTCTGGTTATATATCAAGGTGTTTGCTCCTAAAACGAAGATAAAGAAGCTTAAAGGTAAAAAGAAAACAATGATACATGATTGAATGATGGATGTTGAAGAGAAAGTTTTTTTAAGTCCCACATATTTAAACTTCTCATTTGTGATAATGAGAAACAAGAAAAAGGTTAAGTTGATTTGTAACATGTAATTGAAGTGAGATTTGAGGTTACACAGAATCTTAGTTGACTTTTGTGGTTAATAAAGATCCTATATTTCATTTTGATTTTTAATTTTATTTCAGCAAAGATGGATAATGGTGCTACATTAAGCTAGAAATTGGATGTGTTTAATGGGGATGCGTCTATTGGTGAATATCTGTGTATAAGGACGATATCACTTCCCTGAAGCCAAAATGCATTTATAAGAGCAAAGACCCAACTAAATCTTCATTCTTTTCTAATTTCCAAGAGGTTAGTACTTTATATGTTGAATTATAGTTATCTTTTGATAGTTGTTTCCTAATTTAAAAGAGATTAATACTTTATATGCTGAATTATAGTTATCTTTTGATAGTTCAATAATTGACTTTAGTTGCTTAATTAGTTAAACTTTTTTCTTAGATTGGAGGCGATATTCTTGGAGCTTACACGTTCCTATCTGTCATCAATCAATATATTTATAACAACATTTTTTAACTTTGGACACATTGATTCTAATATCAAGTGAAAAACCAAGTCTGATGTTATTTGAAATCTGATATCTTGTTATGTATGATCCAATTTTTAAATGAATTACATTTTAACACATATAAAAAGAATATGGTCAAGAGACACATTTTTTTAATTATGTAAAATTTATATAAAATAACTGTAATCATAGAAATTTCAGTTGTTTCAAGAGACCATCATATAAAATTTACTTAATAAATAAATATGTTAAATTACCATGTTGGTCATTGTTATTTTGTTAGATTATTAATTAAGTTCGTCTAATTTAAATAATTTAATTCAACTTACATAATATCTCTAAATATCATCATATTAATAATCTTTAAATTATAGAAAGCTGATAAAAATTAGATTGGATATATCAAAAAGTTTTATAACCTTTAAGATAGTTGTAAAAATAATAAATAAATTTAGTATATATATATATATATATATATATATATATTATTCGGTCAAGATTGTGTTCGGTCTTGACAAGTTATCGATCATGATGTTAGGTCGACATGTTATCGGATTGGATTTGTTTCTTATTGGCAATTTTCTATAAATATACATTTTGATTTTTATGTCACTTTTTTTATATAAAATATTATTTTGTGTTCTTTAGGTATTTTCTTTTAAAAAAAAAACTGATTTAGTATGTTTTACATATTTTCACTAACAAAAGATAAAGATTACTTATTACATGTTAGAGCAACTGTCAATATAAATAACTGTCAATATAAATAATAAAGGATTATAAGAAAGAAATGTATATTTATCTAATTCAGAAAATCTCAATCTCTTTGAAATAACTTTGGTATCAAAATACTTTTTAGAAATACCTTTTTCCCATTTATATGAGTTATTTGAGAGAGACTAAGAAAGAACTGTTAAACTCGGAATTAAGAAAAAATTATTATATTCCTGTGCCGAAAAAACATATCTCATTCTCTTTTAAAATACAATAAAATTATAATATTGACAAATTAGTTTAATTAAAAAATATGTTCATTGACGTTTCTTTTATTTTATGTATTGTTTGTAGAAAATTTGTGGGAAAGTCATAAAAAATTTAGCTATAAACATTTTTTATATCTTATTGCCACCACTTAAAGTACTAATATGTATTTTTTAACAGAAAAATCTTGTGTGTGTAAATTGATGTTGGTAAAAATGACTAAATATGATGATAGTGAAATTATTTCTTAAGAATGATAAAGACGAAAGAGTATTGATAATGCAATCTTATGACATAATAGAAATGAGTAACAATTATGTTGACAACCAACTTATAACTACTTATCTATTTTCGATTTGATTCTTCCATAACGTTATCACAAAATTATCTTTTTTTGTAAAAAAATTGTCATAATATCAAAATTTCCGTATAAATTTAAAATTCATCTAATAAGGTGGTGGTCTTAACAAGAGAAGGCACCCAAGCTATTCCAAAATGAATTGCCTAAACTCAACCCTGTCTCTTTTACTAGTCACTTCAACTCGTGTTGGTCAATATTTGTTGGAGGATATACTATACTACCCCGCAACTTCAAGCGATGCACCTTCACCTTATACCTCTGGCTCGGGGCATCCCCGTGGGTGCATGTATAATCATAAATATACTATAATTATTGTGGTAGGTAGAATGGGATTTGGAAGTGCATGTGAAATTGGAGTTGGTACTGATCATTTGGGTAGTAGACATTAGGCTTAGTCAAAGCATTTCACTCACTAACCTAAAACCCAGTAGAGATAAAGTGTGTTAAGTCCACATAGTTCATTTTCCATCCTATGAAAACCTCATCCCACATGATCTTGCTATGGGAAATTGAAAGATCACGAACTCCCTCAAGATCTCTTCGCCCATTTACCTCATTTCCTTTCCCATTCCCACTCCAAACATATATAATCTCTCTGTCTTTCTCTTTTCTTGACCCCACGCCACTACCCTCCTCACCTAAACTTAGTGTAAATATTCATTATTGGCCGACAAGTGTCAACCTTTGATTGATACACGCACATCCACTCACGGCCCCTTTAAAAGGTTCTAAGCTTTTGCTTGCTAAGCAGTCCCCATCATTCACTGTGCCATGTGTCAACTCCTATCACTATACCAACCTTCCATTCCTAACCTAATACTATTCATTTCACAACACGAAACGAAAGGGAGGGGCTCTGATGTGAGGGGCCGAAATAATGGATCAAAACCCTAACTACAGACTGTTCTGCAATTATTCACACCATCAATATCAAATTCATCCCCATGGAAAAATATAAATATTCCTCCATCCATTCAAAAGTGCCTTCAGATCAAATTAAATAACTTCAATACACATAAACTAAACTCTGTTTGAAGTGATGTTTAACATTTGTCAAATATTTTTTAATATTTCAGATAATAACGAAAATAAAAGGCATCCTCTGGTACAAAATTCTTCTATGTGACTTATTCCCACTGCATTACTAAACATAAAGCACACAGTCTCAAACTCAAAACCAAGTTTTCTCTCTCTTCACTCTCTTCCTCCTTCACCCTCTTACTCTCTCTAGTTTTTCCACCACTTCTTCTTCTTCTTCTTCTTCTTCTCTTTCTATGATAGTTGCGTTACCAACCCAAAGAGAGAGAGCAGAAGAAGAAATAATGAGAAACAGCATACGGTGTTGCATTTCTTGCATTCTTCCATGCGGAGCACTGGACGTAATCCGTATAGTGCACTCCAACGGCCGCGTCGAGGAAATCAGCGGCACCGTGAAGGCCAGCGAGATCATGAAGGCGCACCCCAAACACGTGCTCAAGAAGCCATCCTCGCCCTCCACCCAAGACGGCGTCGTTCCCAAGATCGTCGTGGTTCCTCCCGACGCTGACCTCCAGCGCGGCAAGATTTACTTCCTCATGCCTCTCCCTTCTCCCCCCTCCGACAAGAACCACCGCCAGAGACCCTCCTCCGGGAAGAAGAAAAGGAAGGACCACCACGCCGAGAGAATCAACCAACACCGCAACCACAATCACAACAGCAACAACAGTGACGCCATTTCCGTGGCCAACTTGCTCGTCTCGAACGATCGCTACTTGACTGAAATACTCTCTGAGAAGCTTTCTACGCAGAGAGACAGAAGACGAGGACGTGTTGCAGTTTGGAGGCCTCACTTGGAGAGCATTTCCGAGTCACCACCTGATATATAACTACTGTAAACGCTTCTTCTTCATCTTCTTCTTCAACTGTTCAATATCTTAAGCCTCTCCCTATATTATATTATACCAACATATATATTTCCATCTTCCAAACTTCAAAACCCATTTTTCAAATTTCAACTAAATAATTTCATTTCTTTTTTCTTAATCATATAGGGTTAAAACTATAGGAATACGTGTATGTTTGAAGAGTTCGGTTTGTATCTGAGTAGCTGAATATGAAATAATGAGATGATAATACGTTGTGATTTTGAGACTAAGTGAGACCCTTTTGAATAAAAGTCGGGGATGACAAGAGCTCAAGTTTATTGATTGCCATTTTTTTAAGCTTTCGTTATCAGCTTATCATGATTTTGAAGGGGGGTGTTGGTGTTTAGTTGGTAGGGTGCATGATTGATGGAGGTGTGTTATAATTTTGTAATTTTCGGGAAGGGATGATAAGAAGGAATTTGGTGAGTTTGTGTTAGCTTTTGATTGATCGTTGACGATGAAGGGTTGGAGTTGGAATTGAAGTACTGCACTTGGAAAAGTAAAAAACAGGAAGTGTATGATTGAAACACAGGAGAAGAGGATCCCACTCCTGTTATGTCTGGTTTTCGGGGCATTCGTCGTTCTGTAATGGATCATAATGGAAGGTGATTGAGACGTGTGGTAGAATTTATGCCATTGCTAACAACGGAGTAACCTATTCACGTTTATTCCCGTGGTTCAACGTTGTAGTGTTCGACGGTGTCAGTCATTCTCCAACGCTAGCGAGAGGGTGACGCAATGCTTGCATCACCCTTTAAACATAAATAAATGCACATGGTTCTTATAATATAATAATGCGAATAAATTCAAGTAGATAACTTTTCGTTTATTTTTTATTTGAAGAGAGGAAAAAATCTCTTGGGTCCCTCAGATTCATGGATGTGTAAGCAAGCAGGCATAAAGCCACGGTGTACTTGGCCACAAAGTAAGGGTAAAAAAATGAAAAAGAAAAGCCTGAGTTGGATCATGAAAAGACCAAAGCATGCTAGCAGATCACTTTGAGGCTGAAAGGAATAGAGAATGGAAAGTAGCTACCAAGTGTGAGACTGTGCTTTCCACCAAAATTGTGATATCTAATAATGTTGCGTTGGTAAAGTAATTAGTGGATATATGTATTGTATTGTATTGTGTGAGTCTTTAAGCATTTGATGTGAGTATGAGTGAGCAAGGTTAGTGGGGGAGGCATCCTGTAAAGGTGATTGATTACACAGTGGAGTTCTGTTCTGGGGTCTTGGATTGACTGGACGGCAGATCATTGAGCCTTGAGGGAAGCTTGTGTTGTGTTCTGTGTTCTGTGTTGTGTTTGGTTCTGATTCTGATTTATTTCAGATTCTTTTTTCTGATTCGAACGCATATATGCGGTTTTTACTCTGAAGCCCCACCATATGTATGGGTCCAACAAAAAAGTTGGCACACTGAGTAAGTTAGTGAAGGAGAGGCTGCTCCATGTAACAATAAAACAATGAATGAATCATTGAAATGTGATGTTCTCATGGGATGTCAGTGTTGCGAGTGGATCAGGTGAACTCACTAACCTCCTTGTCTGAATCTTCTCTGTACTTCCTCTCTCTGTCTCTTCTTTACTTTACTTAATTTCTATGCACGTTCCACCATATCTATAAATCACATAAAATATAGTGACAGAGTGTATAATTCTAAATGTTTATTTTCATAAATTTTATTTTGAAAAGCTACCCTCACACTGCGCATCTATCTACCTATCTAGAGCTAGAATTGGTCTCCCTTCTGCGTATGGGATTCATAGACTATTAATTGAAGCTAACCCTACCTTTTTTTTTTCTCTAGGACGGGACATCTCCTATTGGCCACATTCTAAGCTGTTAATGATTGCCATCATATTAATGATGACTTACTCGCCATATCAGTAACAGTTTTTTTGTTTTTAAGAAAATAATAGTTGTTAACTTTTAACTATGAACCAAGTGGTTTGTTTTATAGTATCAAAATAACATGTTTGACTATTGATTACACTTTTAAAACTGTTTATCCTATTTAATTAACATATGAGAAAAAAATTGCATCTATTTCATCACAAACTACTATATGTAATATTTTTTTTAACTTCAATTACAATTCTTCTAAAGGTTACATCAAAATAATTTTTAATTGGTTTTGACTGTAAAATGTTTTGCATTGAAAATGTATACTATTTATTAAACTCTTAACATATTAAACAATTAATTTCATACTTTACATCTAATTTGGAAACATCGAAGAAGAAGTATTAATTGCCAATATTAATTTTTTTCTAAGAATACAAAATTTTTACACTAGAATTATTAATATATTAATGTTAAATAACTGTATGTATTCAAATGTGAATGTTTCGAATGAATAGTGGTAACTTCATAAATTTGTCATTTGATTGTGATGAACTACTATTGAAGAAAAAAAACAGACAATTTAAATATATATTTTGAACAGCTAATTACGGGAAAAAAATTAAGAAAACTAAATGTATTTAAATATTTTCATAAACTAAACATATTCATGAGATCCTATAGTTTAGTAGGGTCAACACACTTAATTACGGTAAAAAGTTCTTCAACTAAATTGGTTTTACAATTAGAAAACTCTCATAGCCCATTGGTGCCAGAGTCGTTTATTTTTATCAAAATTTATGTAGTTTTCTTCCCTCTTCCTTTTGGTACATAATGATTATAGAATGGGAAAATACGAAAATGTGGAACCATATATCATCATATGTGCTAGCGGCGCCTCACACTTGTGCATAATTAAGCTGCTGGGAGTTACAAAGTCTCTGTCTCCACCTTTCACTTGCATTCATTTCAATATAATACTGTCATAAGGCCATGGGAAAAGCTGTGGTACAATAGTACTATACTATTATTTTAGCATTTCTCGAAATTTTCCATGTCTCAATGTTGGAAATGCATAATTGTAGAATAATATAATAAATGAGATAATGCAAATATAATACATAATTTATAATATTGTTGGAGATTTGGCAAGCGTAATGCGGACCATAGCCCACACTTGTCTCGCACTAGTGCCATACAGTTCAAACGTGTTACTTTGTCGCAATTTCATTTGTATGCCACAAATATTATCAATTCAATTCCCACTAAAAAAAATTAACCCAAATATATGTTGGGAATTTGTGAGGGTACACATCATTCATTCTCATTGTAAAAGTGGAAGAGAGATATATAACGAAATCGAGTTTACTTTTAACAAAAGTTAATCTGTTAATTAATAACCAGTTTTTCATGTTATCTACTTGTTATCCAGTTTCTGACTTTATCATCATAGATACTAAATAACTGACGCAAAATATGAAAATTTCTTCGTTCTACCTTAAAAAAATGCTTTTAGATATATTGCTTGATTCCCCCTTCTTTTGTTTTAGCTTTTGTAAAAAAAAAAAAAACAATTTTTTTATAATTTCGTTTTGGGAACTGTTTAGGATGAAAAGATAACTTGATTGCTAAATTCGTTTTTAAATCTGAAAAATAGAAAACTCGTTCGACTATGTTAATTTTTTTTATCATTTTAATTTAAAATTACTCATTAAACAAAATAATTACTGAGATTTTAGCCTTAACAGATATTATATATATAACATATACACTACGATGTTTTTAGATTGTTTACATCGATTACTAGTTCTTCGTGCATTGCCATTTCAATTTGAGTGGATTACGAGAGTTGATTCTATTCCAAAAACATTTATTCATATATTATTAAAAATAGAAATTTAAGTTTAATTTAATCTTACAAAATCAACTTATAAGACGAGAGTTGTCTCCACACATATATTATGAATTAATCTTAATTTTAGTTGATATTTTTAACACAACTCTCATGCTAAAACTGTTTAATTTGTAAGTGTGAACTAAATATTTATAAATGATAGTAACGGGATAAGTCCATAAAATTTTGCTTAGATAACATTTATGTATATTTTTTATTTATATATTTATATTATTAACATTTTATCATTCAAATATGTTATATCTTCATTTAATTTATTTGGATAAAAAATGGTATTCCAATTTAGTTTTAATATTAATGGTTTAATTTAAAAGTTTGTTAAAATAATATTATTAACATCAATAATTATATTTTAGGTACTGTTTGTTTTAAAATTTAATAGTCCTTTATTGTTATTAAAAAATATCATAAATTATTAAGAAAAAAATTACATTTAAATTGTTCTTAACCTTCACTTCCGAACAATAGAAAATTATTAAGTATATCAAAACATTTATCTAAAATATTGAAATCACTATTCTATTATAAAATAATAGTTATTCTATTAGAAAATAACAGTTAATCTTTAGAATATTTTTTTTTTGTTTTCAGGTGTGAATGTTATAATCTTTTAAGTCCATTAAAACAATATTTTTGATGTACTGAGAGACATCCTACCCACCTCCAAAATAATGAGATATAATATGTAAAATGTTATCTATAATAAAAAAAAAACTCAAATATTCATATAATTGATTTTCTGGACTCATTTCTTCTTAAAATCTCTAACTCTTATAATTTGAGTATTTAAAGATTTTTTTACTAATAAATTACCCCTCAATCTTCAAAAATTCAAGTTTAACTTCCCAAAAATATCAAATATCTATCTTTCCACGTGAAGAGAATAAGATCTGTCTGCAATAAGATGTTTAACTATAGAAGATTAATTCATAGAGAATTCTGTCTAAGAAGGAAGCAAATTAAGGCAACTAAATAAACTAATAAATATAAAAGATAAAATAATAACAAAACATTGAAAATTAATTAATAATTGGAAAACAGAAACATCAGGCAGAACAATTAATAAATGAAAAATTTAAAATCTTAAAGTTGATGTTATCTCCAATTTGAAAGATATACATAATGACGGAATGAATTCCTCGATAATTTGCAGGCATATGAATAAAAAAAAAATTATTCACAAGTTAGCATTTTTAGTGAGTCAGTTAATATAATTCCAAATTATTAATAAATGTTATGAATAAGATTTTTTTAATTCTAATTGACATTGGTTTAGTTTAGGTTAATGACCCAGTAAGTTTTTTTCTTTTTTAGATAGAAACTTATTACATAATTGAAGGTGAAAGCAAATCAAAGGTTTGAACTTTCTCTAAGTTATTATGAGAGAAAATTCTACTTTGATAAAGTCTTCCTACAACTTCCTTGCTAACTCTAAGTTTTTTACAAGGATGATGAGTTACAATGGATGACTTGGCCTAATCGGGTTTTCAGTCAGTTGTCTCGAAAGCATCCTCCCACAATGAAGCAAGGTGAAGATATATTATAACAATGAAATAAAGAAGACGAATAGTGATAGTAGATAATGGCACTTGATCTCATGCCTAAATAGCCTATTTCTACTTTGGAAACGCAATTGCATGGATCTAGACTTGATAATTTTCTTGTCTGCAACAGAGTTGGAAACTGAAGAAATCTGAGACCTTGGGAGTGGTGAAGTAAGGTCATGGACATATACAGTCAGAAGGAATTAATAGGGCTGTTTTCCAAAGCATTTTTCAATAAATTATTGTGAACAGTTTTAAATAATTGGAATTAATTACATAATTTCTAATTGTTTTAAGAATATAATTTAATATTTTTAAATAATTTTTTTATCCTTGATTTTTCTAAAATAAATTTAAGTAAATAATTGTAAGTACATATGCCTGCGTGATTATATAATTTTACGTAATTGAATAACTCACTTTTATTAATCAATAAATATTGATTAAAATAATAATTTTAATATCAAAGTAAAATGTCAATTTTTAGTTATCATTTAATATAATTTATAATTATAGTGTTTATTAAATGATTAAAGTAGCTAACTATAAACTTTAAAACTTATAATAATATTTTTATTTAAAAAATATCTAAACGGTAAAAAAAATAAGAATATGACCTAATAACCTTCATTTCCTTAAGTTGAAATTGCAAAGCAGTAAAACAAAATGAATTAAATGGTTTTGTCTTAACTTAAAGCTTGGTTGGCCAGTATAACATTAAAAAAAAATCTAATTAGAAATAGTATCGGTTATAATTAAATTAACATTTTACCCTGCTATAAAAAAATATTTTAGTTCAATATTTAATTTAAATATTAACTAATAAAGGTGAATTATTTAATTACTTAATGTAATACATTTAGAAAAAAAATACATAAAATTAAATAACTATACAAACAAACATACAATTATTTACAAATTTTATTAAATAAATATCATTCACAAATATTAAATTTCATTTTGATAACAAGTAGAAATTTTTCAATTATTTAAAATTGTTAATAATTATTTATTAAATTTGAAAAAAAACAAAAAAAGTTCTGTTTAAGAATCGGTTTAGCATTATCTGATTTCTCAAAACAATTGGTAAAAAGGAACTGAATACACTATCGAGAAATTGGTGTGTCTGAACTGATTTCTCAACATACTAAAAAAAGGGTTATTTATGTTAGCAACGGTGTACATAGGTTATTTGAAGAAATATTTACTATAATATTTAAATATTTAAGTATTTAAATTTTTTATTAATTAATAAAAAATAGTTGGTCACTGTGGAATCGGAGTGGTCACGGGTCACGGCGTGTTTATTTTTAAGAAAAGAAAACAAAACGGAAAAAGAGTGTAGACGCAACGCAAGGTATATCTCAATCACACTCACTGAATCTTAATCTCCGCTCCCAGCTTAAGACCTTAATCTTAATCTTAATCTTAATTAAACGCCCACTAGTCTTATCTTCTTAAACTAAAACCTATATCTCTCTCCTTATTTATAATTATTTCTCCCAAAATGAAAATAAAATCCAAAAAAGAAGAAAAATGCCAAACGGAATTTGGAGCCGTCACACACCGCAAGTCAAGTCGGCAACAACGCGCGTTGCCCTCCCCCTCCAACCCTCACCCTTCTAAAAATTCAAAACATATTGAAATGAAAATATAATGTATTTATACATTACAAGTTTAATTTATAATAATAAAACAAGTGGAAATGAGTATATGAATTGATTAATTAATTAATAAATTTGAAATTTAAAAATGAGAAAATAATTGGGTGTTTCCGATAGTAGTAGTTGTAGCGGTCAAGCCGAGCCGATCCGATGACGCGAGCCACTCACACACTGGGGGTTCCCCCAACAACACGCGCCCCTCCCCGGCGACCGTACCGTATTATCCCCCACCCTTCCCACTCTTTCGCCTTGCCGTTTCGCTTTCTCTCTCTTCTTTCTCTTTCCGCATTCCCTCTCTCTTTCTCTCTCTTCTTCCCCGAACCCTAATTTCCGTTTTCCGATGCCCGACTTCAACGACTCCATCACGCCGCCGTCGCGGCCCGTCCCCGTCCGCGAGGACTGCTGGTCCGAGGAGGCCTCTTCCACGCTCGTGGACGCCTGGGGCCGACGCTACCTCGAGCTCAACCGCGGCAACCTCCGCCAGAAGGACTGGCAAGACGTCGCCGACGCCGTCAACGCGCTCCATGGCCACACCAAGAAGACGCACCGCACAGACGTCCAGTGCAAGAATCGCATCGACACCATTAAGAAGAAGTACAAGATCGAGAAGGCTAGGGTTTCGTCCTCCAACGGTACTCTCTCTTCGTCCTGGCCTTTCTACGAACGATTGGATGCTCTGATTGGCCCTAATTTCAACGCCAAGAAACCTCCTTCCTCCTCGCCGACTCCTTCGCCGCCTGTGGCTCTTCCGCTGCTGCCGCATCGGAAGAACCCTTCCTCCTCGCCTGCGATTGCCGTGACACCGACGGCCGTCGCGCTTCCTCAGAAGCGCTCCGCCGCTGCGGCGGCGATGGACGAGGGTTACTTCAGAAGGAATTATTCCGCTGTGGCTGCGGCTGCGGCTGCGGCGGAGGCTGATGAGGAGGACGAGGAAGAGGAGGAGGAGGAGGCGGACGATGTGGAGGAGGAGGAGGACGAAGATGAAGGGAGGGGGAGCGAGGTCGAGGAAGGGGAGAAGGAGAGGGAAGGGATGAGGAGGTTGGCGAAGGCGATAGAGAGGTTTGGGGAAGTGTATGAGAGAGTGGAGGGACAGAAGCTGAGGCAGATGGTGGATTTGGAGAAACAGCGGATGCAGTTTGCTAAAGATCTTGAAGTCCAGAGGATGCAGATGTTTATGGACACACAGGTTCAGCTCGAGAGAATTAAGCGCGGGAAACGATCTGGCTCTAACGGTGAGACACAATTTCTGCTTTTTTCTCCTTTTGGTTTGATTTGATCCACGTTGTACTTTTTAGTGTTTGGTTTTTCAACAAACGAATGATGTTTTGAACTTGAGGATAGTGGGTCGCCAGGGGATTCTTCAGTGAATTACTTTTTTTTTTTGGGGAAAAGAAAAATAGGTTTTGGATGTTGGTTTTAGACTCTAGGGGTTCACTGAATGCTCTGAATTGGATGTTTCTTGTAGTTCTGCAATTAAATATACTTGCAAGTGGTGCACTTTAGTACTTCGTTTTGGCAGGTTCTTTATATCATAGTTTATGGTGAGATATTTTTTTATGAACTGTTTTTCTATATAAATGGTTGAGGCATTGAGTTGAGCTAGTCCTCTTGACTATAAATTTTTAGCTGGTTTCTGATGTTGGTTTAGTATTATTATCACTTTTTTAAGCTTCTGGTGACATTGACATTGATGTGGGTGGTCTGTTAAAGCTTTTGACTGAAGTGTCCAACGTCATTTTTTTTTCTATGGCTTCTCTTAATTTGTAAGTTGGCTTGAAGTTTTTATAAACTCAAGGATTGATTAGTGTTTGGTGGACTAAAATGGTGTTCAAACCTTACAAATCACATGTATTGCTCAATAACTTCTGTATACAAATGTGTCAAGGTCTGCATGCTGTTTTTTATCTTTCTTTGTGGTAGTAGTGTGTTGAAGATTCTCACGTTTTCAAAGCTGTTTTTTAGTTCTGCATTCAGTGGCTGTTGTTAATGTTATATTTTACTTCCCTTTTGTATCTGATTGAAATAGAGCCAATCATGGTAAATTGGTGCTGTGTTCCTGCTTTTATAAATGCAGTGCTGAACCATGTGTGGTACATGTGTGCTATATTTCAACTTTCATAAATGTAACGCGGTTTTGGGTGGTTGTGGGCTAATATAGTAAGGTAAATCGGCGGAAACATGTTGATGATTGAACTCCTGGATATTTTCTGGTACACTGATGTTGATTTACGGGATAGAAACCACTACCATGTAGTAACTTCAGTAGATGGATCTTAGAAATATGATGGCAGTCATATGTTAACTAAAACTAACACAATTGATAACCCGTGATTTCTCGGTCACATTGAGAAATATTGTCTCTCTCATCCCTTCAATACCAAGAAAGGCTTTATGGATGTTATTTACTAACTTGTCTTGTTTAGTATAACTGTAAAAATGGATTCCAATTTTGGACTCCATTTTTACAAAACAACTTTAATGAGTTAATGTTGCATTTGGGTACGATCTTACAAAATTGAGGAACTTGATATTTCTCTTGTGCCCATCATGAACCTATTTCAGTCCAGTTCCATTCCAACTCAGTTGGGAGTTACGATTGATGTCACACAGCTATAAAACTGTCCACCATGTGGTTTGAATGTTCAAAGGAAAACCTTCAGAGTCCTCCCTAGTTATTTGTACTTGTCATCTGTTCTCAACGGAGGTAGGTACTGGTGGAGTCTGGCAGGAAGCTGCATCTATTGTCTGCTCCGTTCAAATCTCAAGAAAGGTGCAAGTACAAGCACAATACAATGTCCCAGACTTTCTATCTATGTGAAGGGAACTGGATTGTGTAAATAATGGGTTTGGGACACAGATAAAAGGTTTGGGAGGTTGATTTACCAAATGTCCTTTAATTAAAACTAATCCCATCCACCCAGTTTGATACATACTTTATGGTTTAAGTTGATACATTTCATTTAGATATGGGTCTATGATGAGTTAATGACTCAAGTTGCTACATAGTCATCCCTAATTGGTATGGATGTGCAAAGCAAGGCTAGGATCAAGGTATCCAATCTGTAGCTTGGTTGTTTTGTTTCTTATTTCTGCATGGTGCAGCTCTTTTCTTGCCCTCTGATTATTGCTTGCTAATCAGCATACTAGAAAAGTCAGGAGACTATTTCAGTGAAGTATCTAATATCGATGAATTAAAGTTGAGCAAGATTCCGTTTGTCCTGTACTGAAGTAGTGATGACCTAGATCCTTAGGATGGTCCTCTGCTGAGAACATGAAGTCTGTAGATGAAAGTTTGATGCTAGCTGTGGCTTACTGGTGGCTTTGATCCCCTCAGTTGGATTGGATTGGCTTCTGGTCAATTGTTCCCTCCCCCCCAAATGAATAGGTATGAAACGTTATTTGCTTGAAGAAAGGAGAACGGTGAGTTACTGCTTTAGAAGATATGGGGTTTTGTGCAAGTTTGATTTTCTTATAGGAGATAAAGAAGAGAACTGGAAGCCAGGGTGAGTTACTGGTAGGTATGGGGTTTTGTGCAAGTTTTGATTTTCTTACAGGAGAATAAAAAAGAGAATGGGAAACCAGTATACTTTTCTTTTGATGTTGTTTTCTGTCATAATATTCATAAAAATCAAGACACTGAGGAAAATGGTAATGATTCCTTTGTTTACTGAGGTTGTATTATTTTTGTTACCTTGTTTCTTATTATTATATGTGGTAGGATTATAGCTTATATCAGTTGTTAGGACTATTTTTTTTTTGCTTGATAAATGTTAATTTTACTTCCTTTTACTATCTTTTCAAAAAATCCACTTGATTCGTTTTCAGGCCAATGCTAAGTGCCCACTTTCTAGGAGGTATGGGTTTAAGAAAAATGCCAATAAGATGTTCTGTTTTCAATGCCTGCATAATTTGTAGTAATAATATTTCAACAAATAAGGAGTTACAGATGATCTATGGGGTTTTAGTTATTTTTTCTTTAAGAGTAGCAATGACAGTGTGATCCATGGTTTTGGTGGGATGAGAACTAGTGTGTTTTTGATTTTCATTCGTAAGCTTGTATGGAAAAGCAAGAACTAGTTGCATATTGGTAAATGTGAGGTTCCTTTTCAACAATAGAAAGCCAAACAGTTGTAACCTTGCTTCACATCATACTTGTATTGCTGAGCTCAGCAAGACGACTGCTTCAGATTACTAATCGATCCAAGTTTGTTTGGTTTTAGTCATTAAGGAATAAGTGTCATTCAATAGATATCTTTAGGTAAAAAAATCTGGAATTCTTATCGAGTCTCATTTTATTATGCTCTTGATTATTACCTGTGGATAAATATTACTACTCAAAAGCATTTATGTTTTTTACTTTCAATTGATTGCTTGCATATATACTATCCAGGTGCTCTAGATAAGGTGTCACTTTAGAAAGAATTAATTTTTTTGCTTTTTCAATACAATTATGTAAATGTGTCCGTTTCTTTTGACTTGAAACATACAGCATTGTTTTGTGGTTTGTTAGAATCTTGGTGATTTACGATCTGATCCATCTAACTAGTGAAATAATACCTAAATAGTAGCTGTGGATTATTCTTTCATTCTAAACATTTGGTATTTAAAGAATTAATGATAATTTGAGATTGAAGATATCTTAATTTACACTTGTCACGGCTCTGCTGAACAATTTTTGACAAAATAGTTCATTGGTGCAGATATGTATAGCTAGCCAAGTGAAGTGGGCGATGGTTAGATGATGGTGCTCGAAAAGCTGTCTTGGTTTGGGTCTAGCCGTGGGAAAGTACATATCTTCAGCTGATATACTGTCATGAGGGAATATCTCCTATAGAAATTTATCCTGGAGTAATTTTGGATTCTTTTAGCTAGCCTTTTATTTGTTGTTTTTAGCCCTTATAAATTAAATCAGCGACTGTGCTAGGCCTAATTTGGCTCCTATATAGAATTTGCTCCAATGTATAACACTCTTATGCCAAATGCCTCCCCTGTCCCTTTTCACTACCTGGTTTGTTTCTTTCAAAGCGCTGAGATGAGTTAGACAGGGTTTTACGTTTTTTAAACAACAAAACAACATAGTGTCCATTGTCTTACAGTTTTTAACATTAAAACACCGAGGTATTGATAAGTGAAAATAAATAAGTATACAAAATTTCTTGATTATTTATTTTAAAATAGCTAATATTAGCAAAAATAAACTCAGACCGTGTAAAATATGTGTACTATGTTGGAACTCTATTAAAATTTTCTCAATTGTTTTGCTTATGTTTGATATAAGCCCCTATATTTCAAAAACATAATCCGACAGGCAATTTTTACTCGTTGATGAATAACCATTGGTCGCCTTAGTCCGAGACAAAATTGGTGCTTCTCAAAATTTATGTACTATTCCACTTGTTCTAGGCCTTCATGGGTGGTTTGGATTTTGGAAAAGCTCGTTCGCAAAGGATTGTTGTGTAGACCACCCAACTTCGTTACAAAAAAACTCGAGAGTAGTGTTCATAGAAACAAAATGAAACTTGGGAATGATGATAAATAATGAAACAAAATCGTGTTTAGTCATTAATATTTTTAATAGTTAGCTTTTTTTAAAAAAATATATAGTTTTCAAAAGCTTAATAATTAAATAATTATGTAAACAAGCCATAATTATGTAAATAATTATGTTTGCGTTTCCGATCTAGTGTACTTAAAAGTACATGTCCATACATGCATATGACTAATATAATATGCAATGACTTTTTTGTGCATATTACAATGAAGAATATAATTATTTTAATCTTTTTCGGGAGATATCCAAGCTAAAAGAGTAGAAGATTCTTTAAGTTAAAACATTTAATTTCAATATTTTGTTTTGTATGGGTTTGAATCCTCTATTTATAATTAGACAAATTTCTTAGGGTAAGAATTTTGTTTCTTGATTGAAGGTGATGCTTGATAATCCTAAAATTTTCTATTATCTATCAATTGATTGATGTTTCTAATTATTATTAGACTGTTTTGATTCTATCCAAAGGCATAAAGATTTATGTAAGTTAAAAGTTGAACTCATGTAAAAGTAATTTCTGCATAACTAAAATCATATTTTTAATTTAAAAAATCAATATTTCATAGACTTAATTAAATTTTAAATCTGTTCGCAAATTTGAATACTTTTAATTATGTTTCTTTAATTTTTTCTTAAGTGAGTATTTAAAATTTTTATATTTTTTAATTGAGTTATCTCATTTAATTTTTCTTTTTGATTGAATCGTGGATCGTACAGTATTATCTTGTTTATTTGTCTCCATGGGTTAAGAGATGATTTTATGGTTAATATAAAACAATGTTACAGTCAATATAAAATGATAATTGATTTTTATTTTTTTCATTAAAAATGTGTTATATAACAATAGATTTTTTTCACCTACGTATGGTGGTGGTGACAATAACATCCTTCAGTTACTACAAGTAATAACGGGAAAATTATTAGAAAGCATACCAACCTTCTTATCTAATTCACTTGTTGTTTTACATTAAAGCTAATATAATCTTACATTAACTACAAAATCCTACACATTTTCATTCTTAACACTCATAAGAATAAGCAGAGTAAAATAATAATCATATTACTCCTTTAATAAAACGTTGTAAATACTCATTTGAAAAATATAAAAAAGTTTTAAATAGATAAAAAATTAATTTAAAAAATCCAAGTTTATAAGTAATTTGAAAGTTAGTTAACACTATTTTATAAGAAAATAAATGTAAGCAGTCCGTTATAAGAAAATACGTAGGTTTTGTCTAGTTAAAAAAAAAGGAGCAAAGCATCGCAATCCACATGAAAATCTCCACTGAGTTTTTTCTTGTTTAAAGGTAATAGCTTCATAAAATTAATCAACCTATTCCCAACTTCATTTACTTAAAAAAAAAAAAGGACCCTAACAGGAACATGGCTTTCCTTGGCAGGTAAATTAATAAATGGCAAGAAATATATGCATGAGGAACTGTTTAATACAGTTTGTTGTAAGCAAATTGAATAGCCAAAATTATGGGGGAAAATAGTTGAAAACTTCAATCCCTATAGCTTTCTTTACTCTTGTAACGAGTAAACTCGATGCCTCTGTCAACATTTTCAGCACAAAATGAAGTCCATTATAACTCTTCAAATACAGCAACCATATGAGAGATCTCATTGTTGACAGCTTCAAAGATATCAGCAGAAAAACTGCTACTTCAGAATTATACAAGGGATCGAAAAGTGCATGATTTGTTATGAGATTGTGATGAAGATTTTAATTATTGAATATTTGGACCATGCGTTCACGTGATCACCTCTTATATATGTGTATGGATGAGTGAGAGAGTAAATATAAGATCAGTATGAAATAGTAAACATCTATAAATCTATCCATTCGATCCTTAACGTTTCTATTTTGAGGAAGAGGTCTAATATGTGATAAGAACTTACAATATAAAACATATATCTATATATATTTAAGACCTACTCAGACCAAACTTGCTTCAAAAGGATTATTATGTTCAGAACTACGTACTAATTAAGTAGTGGGATTTCAATGTTTTTCTGTCATAATTTTTAGACGAAGCAGCTGAGATCATGATACTTTTAGGACATGCTCTTTCACTTTGCCATATTAAATCCCCAAGCCGAGTAAGTCTTCCTCAGGCCCTGCATGCAAGAGTGATCAGCCAAAGTGACTTGTTACAAAAATACAATACACAATCACACACTTTTGATATTATAGTATATATGTGAGAAGTCACTCTTGAAATTTGGTTGCAATATATAGAAGCATTTTCGAGAAAACTAAATCTTTATCTGTGAAAATATGCACCCAAACATTAGAAATTGCAGGGTAATTAGTCAGATAATGGGTTTCCTTTCCACATATTTAACTGAACAAGACTAGGTTATTTTTTTTTTGAACAGCGAAGAACAAAACTAGGTTATGTACGTCTAACACTTCAGATACTTGAAGAAATTCTGTATATAGTATGGTCGAACACATTTGTACCAAATACAGTTCTAATATAGACATTGCAACGCTAAACAATATATATAAACCAAAAATTAAAACAAATGTAATATACGCGTTTAGGTGAAATCAAACATTATGGTGCATGTCGTCCAACTTGTTGGGTATCAAAAGAAGTTTCATCATTCTGTATAACGCGTCTAGTTTTTTGTTTTCAGGATACATTTTACCCTAATTTCTTATAAATTTAGATTTTTAACTTATATCTTGTACATTTGTATCGCTCCAACCAGTTATTCATTCATTTTGTAACACTCATCCTAATTTTTATTTAATTTAGCTACAGTTTTAAATTTAGTAATCACAATTTTAACTGAATCTATAATTTTCTTAATCCAAACTTTAGATGAGTTTAGTGATATAGACAAAAAGTTTGATAAGTAAATTGAGAAAGTAATAAATTCTACTAATACAAACTACGCCAATTTTTACTTTAACGATAATATTAGTTTAATATAGCAACAGGAAATAAACAACTTCGAAGGTGGTTTTATTCTTTAGTTGGACGTAAACACCTACTTAAATTTTAACTGTAAAAGAAAAAAGAAAGATGGGTGGGTAAAGGGAGAATAGTCCTGGAATTTAAAGTGAGTAAGTAATACCCTAGATAATAAAATTTAAGTTTAGCCGCTATAGATGCTAATTAATGGTATGATGCATCATGATAAAAAATAGTTTATATGCATTGGAAATTTATTTATGTATATTATCACTACATAATATATTATAGTATAATCCGATCTTGGCCAAATTTGATTGTCTTATAGTAAAACATGTTGTTTAATTTCTATGAAAATATAACAAAGAATTTTGTCTCTCATCAGTTTTTGAAGATTAAAGAATTACAGTCAATTGTTAGCATGTAATTAAACATCTTGACAATTTAGTGTTTTTTTTTTATTTAATTATACAGGAAGTCCTTATATATATATTAACGTTTTTCATTAATAATTAAATAATATATTAACATACATTAACATTATTTCATATACATCTTGAAAATTCAGTGTTTTTTATTTTAATTTCTTACACTCATAATTAATAAAAACTAGTATTATATTTCAATTTTTTCAGTTTTCAAATATTCGTATTGGCAGAGTAAAAAAAACGTTTTTTTACTATTTATTCTGTCCATATTTGAAGACAAAAAAGGAAGAAAAAAACAATGTGGTAGTTTTGTAATTATTTTTTTTTAAAGAATTGAAATAGAATATTTTCTTAAAAGCCAACAAGTTAATTGACTTTTAAATTGATTAATTATTGGAGTAATCAACATTGAGTAATATATAGATAGTGATCCTTTTTTCTATATACCATTAACAGGTATATGATATAACACTTAAAGATTGTTTTAACTAGTATTTAACATTGAAGAGAAAAAATATGTTTGATTATTTTTTATAATACTATATATTTTAATTAAATTTTTATTTTTAAATTATTTTTTAATAAATACGTGAATGGAAACAAAAATATATAGACTCATCACCTAATAAATGATTTCATATAGTATAAAAAATAACAATAAATGTAAACTTTAGTTCACAAAGAATCATTTATTTATATGATCAAACATATAGTTGTCACATTGTAATCCCTAAATTTCGGTTAGGGTCTTGAATGGACTCAGTTGATAACTTCAAGTCAAAATCATTATTATTTGTTTTTTTTATCACTTCATATGGGAATCATAATTATCGTATTTAACTTTTCTTTTTTTGAAAACCAAGTAAACTCAATGATCTATTTTTTTTTTTAATTCTTAGATTAATATAATTTAGACTTTAAACCTGATTTTTTTTCTACTTTTGTCTTGTCTTTCTTTTTCAATCATTTTTATTTTCTTATAATCTTATCTAGTGTTATTACGGGTTTTAATAGTCACGTTTTTTTGTAGGCATTTTTATATTTTAGATAGATAAATTAATGACACACATGAGAGGATAATTATAAAAAGATAAACATCCAATAAAATAAAAAAACTAATCATTACATAGTAGTATTTTACCTTCTATTTATGTAAAATTAAATGTTTATATAAAATAAATAACAGATTATCAAAACTTAAATATAAGATAACTATTTTTAATAACAGTGTGACTTGAATCAAACTATATTTTTAATGGTTTCAGATACATCAAATTCAAACAAATTAAACCCGAGAGTACCCCTAAATGACTGGAAAGATGAGTAGAGGATGATAGGAAAAGGAGTGTATGTAAATGTTCTCCCTTTCTAGGCTCAATATCAACTCACCATGGAAACCAACCTTCAGCTACCTGATGCGACAACTATGAATGGTATGAGAGTGTCATTTCAATTAAATATTTGTTATTATTTATACTCTATCACTAAGTCAGTGACTCTGTCATAATTATAGTAAGATTAAATTGAAGAAAAGTTCCTCTATGCTCTTGTTAGAAATTGATATTGATGGGTAAGAAATTTTTGTTTCCAACATGCTCGAAGATATGTTCGAATAGGTAAGTATGAACTTTCCAAATTGAAGGTCACTAGTTGAAACCTTCCATGGACATGGAAGTATGTATATAAAGAAGCAGAGAGGAGAAACACTACCAACCAATATGTGGCCCAATGAAAATTTAAAATATATTAATTAAACTCAACAACAAGAGTAAGCTAGTATACGTTATTTTAGTTTTAAAACTCTTTTAGAAGCATACACATTCATGCAGATTTACATAGTTATGTATGGTCCGAACCTTAATGACAAACAGGGATATAATCCTCCCGACAGAACAATCTGGTAAGTTGAGTTTATGATTAGTATATTTCTCTGTATATACATTATGTACTTTTATTATTATTTGTAAGACAAGATTCACATTTAACTTTCCTTTCTACTTTTAGAAAATATTAGTGAATATACTTGTGGAGATTTTTGGATGGTATTTTGGAAGAGACAATATGTATATATGGTAGAGTCAAACAAAAAGGAAACGACCTAGGTCATTTTCGTGTAATCTCTCCTCACATTCACAACTACATTAATTAGTACACATTCTAAGCACACACTTGTCCATCACCGAACAAACCAAGTTTGTGTGGGTGCTGAGAGAGACAAACAGATAAAACAATTAACTTTTCTCTACATGTTTCTAATGAGACACAATTTTTATTGGACCACACTGCCGTACAAATTGTCTTAGAGAAGGATTCTGTTTTATTAATTGTAAACACCTATTAAAATAAATAACTGAATTGAAGTACGTTTCAGGTTCTACGTTAGTTTGTATGAACCACATGCAACGTATACATGAAGCTCGCATGGCCATGGGGAGCATAAACATCTAGCATAATCAGATATAGGCCCAAAATCAGCATAAAGTGCCTACCTGAGAGTTATTTAATTAGGAAACTGCAATAACAGTGCTTTGAATGATAGGAGAGAGAAAGAGAGATTGAAAAAGATAGAATGGAGAGAGAGAGAGAGAGAGAGCGAGGGTATCCTTTCTAGACTAATTATTATTCTTTGCCCTCTTTAGTTACTATATTACTCTACTCATACAATTTCTTAATCCACCATGGGAATTTAGGGTTTGTTTCTGTTATGGTTCTAGGGTTTGTGTTATGTATAGTTGTATACCCCATAGTATTTCCATAGCTAACATACTTTGTATTAGTATGAGTATATGTGATGTATATATGTATAGTGATGAGCTTTGTTAATCTACCTACCGACCCACAACTAATGACTGTTTGTCCTATCCACACAGAGAAGTGATTCGTGGCATATAAATTCAAACATAGGAAAAATCAAGAAACAAATTAATGATTGATGTTAAAAATTACCATCCATGGAATCGATCTCAAGTGGCCAATTGCTTGAGGGACTTGGGAGGGTGATGAGGGCCCTTGAGTTGGTTCTTCTTCTTCTTTTTCTTGGTGTAAGGGATTCCTCTTGCCTTTGCTTGACACTCCTTCACCTCACGAAGGTACACGCGAATGGCTCCGCCGCCAAAGGGATTGGTCTCCGGTGACCCTCCGTGCTCCTCGTAGGCGGCTCGAAGCCGTCCGATGAGCGCATCCAGACTCCCCCATGCCTGTCTGAGAGGACAGGTGCATGGCGCCGGCGGATCGGGCTGCCCGAAGAAGATGCAACCGTGGAGATGGACCTTCGTTTTGCCGAATTGGTCGAGGTAGCGGAGGAACTCCAGCACGTGGTTGAAGTTGCACTGGGAGAGTGAAACTGGGGGTGTCTGGTTCTTGAGGTACTGTCCGAAGGTGTTCCAGTCTCGGCGCTTCTGCGATTCGTAGCGGCTGAGAGGGGCGGAGACAGGCTGCTGATGGCGCTGATCAGAGGCAGCAGCGACGGGCCTTGACGATGAGGCTGAGTCGTTGTGCATTTCCGTGGACATGGTGAGTGAGAATTGGAATAGGTAGGAGTGGAAGAAGGAGAAATATGAGACAGAAGGTGGAAGAAGAGGTGAAAGAAAAGAATGTGTTAGTGCAGTGGAGAAAGATGAAAATCACATCTTGGGGTCTTTTGAGAGGACATGTTATGGGCCCTATTTCAAGGTGCTTTTGTTCCCCTTTTCCTACCCCTTCTCTCTCATATTTCTATCTCCACTTTTTACCTATTTGCACTAACTTTTATATTATATATATATATATATATATATATATATATATATATATATATATTTTAACGGAAAAAAAATAGAGCAATAATCATAATATGATTATTTTTAATAGCACGCAAATTCTTAAACTTGATCATATATTAATTTTGTTTACGAAATTACTTGTGTCGTTGGTCAATAAATTTTATTATAAGATGAAACACAGATTTTGGATGTCCCAAACGAACCACAACGTATACGAGTGCGTAATATGATGATTGATAATCATTTTGTAGCATGCATAATGAGTTGGTATATGCTATAAATAATTAAAACCCTATATAGTTACTTTATTGTTTTTGTGTAATTCAAAGAAACCAATTAGAATTAGTCTGTTACCGTGTAGTCGGTGCTTAGGTGCTTGTAGTCCAAGTATGTCTGATTGATTTAGTCCACTAGTAATCAACTTGGTTATGCATAATCATCAGTGCTTTGTGAGCTAATGAGAATACCTGGATTGTTTTTCTATGAGATTCTGGTCTGTTCTTTGTTCATATGCAAAGGCTATTATGACTCATGTAAGAACGTGTGCGTAGGGGAAGGGATTTAATTAGATAAGTATGGGTGAAGTGTTTAAATATTAATGGGTTTGGAATTTCTTTGGCTTCACACAATAATTGCAAGTGTCCTTCTATTCAAATTCTTAGGTCTTTGGCTGCTGCATTTCAAAAGCATTGTGTGAGAAACTATTTAGCAAATATATGGTGATAAGATGAGTAGCCTATTTTCATTTGATACAAAATATCAGGTAATAAATTCCTATAAGTGTGGTCATCTAGTTCATATTATAAATAGAGATATCTTCTTTATTCTTTTGTTGGGTGAGTGGACTATTTAGTCCAACTTTAAAAAGCTAAACAAATTTTAAATAAGAAATTGAAAGTAAAATTTGTCTTTTAAAATGTAAGTCATTTATAAAATTAATTTCAATTTTAGATATATAAATTATAATACATAAATATGTTTCAATAAAATGTTTTATAATATTATTTTATAAAATAGATCCATTCGAAATTCTATAGACCGATTCAACCTAAAATCATTTAGACTGAACATGTTGAGTAAAAAATTGACAACATTCAATTTAGGTAAATATTTTTAATCTAAACTACGCAATTTTATAGATTCTTTTACCTTTCAAGTTAAATTTATTTCGACTCTACTTCGTCTTGAGAAAAAAAAAAGTAATTAATTTCTAATAAATAGAATCACATAGTTAATTATAGTGAGATGTTAATCTTAGTGAAATTAAAGTTTTCATTAGTTAAGTGTCTTCATTTAATTTATCTTTTATTTCTGAAAAAAAAATTATATTAGTTAATAGTTTTAAAAATGGTACCTAAATATTATGTTGCCTGATAAATTTTTATTGAATTTAGTTTTATGTACTTATAATCCTAACATTTTTCAATTGACCATCATAACTAATTCATCTAACCCATTTTAGTACTTGAAAAATTAATTAAAAAACTTTTGTCAATAGCAATGCTAATAGTATTTTGAGTAATATTTTATAAGTAACTTATTCAGTGGTTTGAGTAATATTTATAAGTAATGTATTTAGTGTGTAAAAGTGCTGGATATAATTAATGGCTAAAGTTGTCTTATAAAATATTATGTTTTAATTAATTAGGAGTTAGCTATTTTTATTAACTATTTTTTTCAACTTAATGTGTATATTTAGATGTGTTGTGTAACTAACTATAATTACTACAAGAAAAATTTATTTTAGAAACCAACTTATTGGTTTTTAAAATGATAAAATTAGTTATTACTTAATTAGAGACTAATTTAGAATCTAATAATAGAATAAATGACTAAAACTTTGATAATTAACGTTAAATATCAATTATATTAACTTTATTTATCACTAAATTCAATCATTTCTTTTCTTTTGTGGTTATTTTAGTGAAAATTAGCAATTATTTTATTTATTTGATAGCTAAAACTGATGATAGTTTTTTTTTCTTCTAATGAATGATAAGTTTATAATTCTTAAAAATTTTGCTTTAATTCTCTGAGTGAATATTTTCATTTTATATTTTGTTGATTGTGTCACATAAAAAATTCTAATATATTTTTAGGTTATTTCTTCATTGTAGACTTTATGTTGATAGTTTTTTCATCTTGATATCATGATTATCAAAAGAATCACGTGGTAAAACTTCAATTTTGATTTTCTTCTATATTGGAGAGAGTTTCAACTTTAATGATAAAGATTGTGAAAGGAGAGAGTTTCAACTTTAATGATAAAGATTGTGAAAGAAGGATAATTAAATATAACTTCAAAACGTTTTCACAAATCTTTAATCCATATGGTGATAAAATGTTAAATTTTGTGAGATATCACTTGTTGGTATAGAGATTTTTAAAAATGTTTTTCAAAACAATTTGTAAAAGAGAATTAATGAATAGTACAAGTGTAAAAGTTGAATTACAGAAATACTTTCATACTTATATTTGTTCATCTAAAGTTTATTTTTGTTACAAAATTTAAAAAATTTTCACTAAATAATAAATAATTATAAAAATTCTCAATTATTAAATATGATTTACATTAGTACTCATACTCATTCCTCAGCGTGCCTTTATATCTCCTTAATATAAAAAAAATAAAAACTCAAAAAAGTATCTTTATTAAATCACTTCTAATTAATTTTCACAAGTATTCTTTAATTATCACCTTTATTTATAATAAAATAATTGTTTAAGTTAAGAGTGTATGCACAACACATTGATATTGACATAGAAGGAAGAATTTATCAGTTTATCCTATATGATGAGTCTTCTATTTATAGTCTTTAATAAAATTATTGTAAGGGGATGTGTTAAACTTTTATTGCGTGTCTGAATTTAGGTAAAGTTAATAGTTTTTTTATTTGACGTGATTACTCTTACACTTAACTTCTTGTTCATCAAAATAGTTTTAACTTTAGATATGTTTTTTCATGAACTAATAACACCATTTGATATATTAATTAAGAGAAAGTTAGTTTCCAATGTCAAAACATTTATAAGTTTAACTTATTTCTTATGACTTGAGCCATATATAATATATTGCACCAACTTTTATATAATATATTGCACCAACTTTAAAATGAGCAACATCAAAATTCATACATATTACAGTATAATAACGCGATAAAGTTATAATTCCTTATCAAGATGGTATTATAGTTTCTTCCACTAAAAATGTTAAAACAATATTTTAATTTACAAAAACTAGACATTATTGTAGAAGTCCTTTATTGAGTAATAATACATAAATAAAAAATATTTATTATAGATTGTCTCTAATTATAATGTTTTTTTTTTAAAAAGACTTAGGAATTAATTTTAAAATTTAAATATTTCACGTAGGTGATGATGTTAGTTAGATTTGTTATGTTAGACTCATAAAAAAAAATATAGACTATTTTCAATGTTGACTCATAAAAAAAATGATAGACTATTTTTAAATGCAATTTTTTAATATGACCTTATATTAAAATAAAGTATATAAAAAAACATACTTTTATATTTAATTTTCTGTGCATATGTGCACATGCTTTGTTGATGAAATATTATATTTAAAGAAAACCAAACTATAGTGTCCATCTAATAATCATAAAATATATCCTAATATAAAGTACATATAATTTATGATAACACTATATATGATTTAACTAAGATCATAAAAAATAAACTATTTGATATAAGGTTCTCATTATTAATTTGATTTTTTTCAATAATTATTATTTTATATGAGAGAATAAAAAATGAATAAAGTATATTAAAGTCAAATATTACTTTTAAATAATACGTTCATAAAGTCTCTTTCAATACATTGATATAATATTTAGTTAGCATTAATTTTTTCAGCCCTAGTTGTCAATTCTGATATAGAAAAAAATTCAAATCAAGGTAAAGATTTATAAAATAAGTTTTACAACCTTCTTAATATCTTGAATGCTTTCAATAACTAAAGTCTTGCAATGAACATTACATTATTTTTCAACTTTGCTGTTAAAAAAACATTATTTTTCAATTTCCAGTTAGTTAAAAACTAATTATTTTTGTTAACTATATTTTTCAATTCTTCATCACTTTTATGACTCGTTGTGCACTTCAAATATTTACTTTTAAGTTTTTAAATTAAATGGATATTTGGTATGAACTGAAGCAAGATAAGACTTCACAAATGTATATGCCTAAATATAGATGAAATTTTAAATATCCAGATGGAAGATAGAAAAAGAAGACCATTTGATCAAAGATTTACAACCAGTCCTTTAACTTGATGCCATATTAATAATTAGCAGTAAATTGATAATAAGTTTTGTATATCATAAATTAATGGTAAGTTTCTTATCATACTTATTAAAGACAATGTCTCTAGCTTGCTAAAGAGGAATTTCACCAATTTGATAATAGAATTCATTAACACTCCACAAGAAAACTATTTCTGTAAGATCTCACCTGCATCAAATTAAAGTGCAAATCAAATTATAATTTGTATTTTTAACTAGGACCAAAAGACGTAGCAATATATTTGTATCAACCTTTCTTTCTAACCAAACTCAATATATTTGTATCAACCTTTCTTTCTAACCAAACTCCTCTTATGAAGAAAATGAAACTTCAAATCCAAGTTCATCAACCAATAGACCCCAATGCCAATAAATTGCCGTCTACAGCTGAAAGGACAGGTGAAAAGAAAAAAAAAAAAAAAAAAAAAACAAGTGTGAAGTAACTTTTGATTCAATGTTGCAAAGTGAACATGAAAAATCAACTAGAGAAAAAGGGGAAATTCTCTACAAAATAACTAAACTTGGTTCTTAGTTCGACAAGCATTCCTTCTCAAGTGAAGTTTAATTTTTGGTGGAAAAAATACTTAAAAATTTAACAATTGATTTACAACAATTATATCAAACTTTATTTAAAATATAATTGTTTTAATTTTAAATCGATTTAGATAATGTTATTATTTTCCACATTATATATAAAGTTGTCTATTTTAAAGTTTGAAATTTTATATGATTTTATTTTTTTAAGATAATGTAGAGGTTTAAGGAATAAAAGTATATTTAAATTGTTGTGAACTTCGATTCTTATAAGCGATGTAAAATTTTTAAATGTATTTAAAAAGCCGAAAAAGTCATGAATATAATTTAATATTTTGAATGATTAGATAGGAAAATTGTAATACAATTTGAACTGGATTGAAATTTTAGACCAATATGAATATTTGTTAACGTGAAAGAGAAAATGGATATAGGAATTAAAAGAAAATCTTTAATCCATCTATCTATCATAGGTTAGATTCTTCACTCTTTATCTAAGGTTAGATTCTTCACTCTTTAAACTACTTTGTTTTATAGAGTTTCATTTCAATCTCAATTCACTACTAATTTTTTACATGTTTATTTTTGTTTTATTTACTTATATCTCGATGTGTATTCATTGTTGTTAAAAAAAATAAAATCTGGATGTGTATTCAGATTTAAAATTCTCTATATATTCAGATTGAGATAAGTACTAATTTATTGTAAAATTTCGGATATAAAAGAATGAAGAAAATGATAGATTGGAAGATTCATGAAGAAAAAAAATAAAAAGTTTAAAATAGAGAAAGACCCAAGAGAAAAGCCACTTAACCTAGGCCCAAAACCAAGTTTAAAAAGAGATTTTTAGGGTTTTTGGAGACATCAAGACCTAGGGGACAGAGGCGGACGGCTAAGAATCAAGATTTTATTCTCCTCTTGCAATCTTCCTTTCATTGGGTTGTAATGGCTACCATGGGTAGCTAATTCTTCATCTTTGGGATTGAATGTAATCTTTTGAACTCATTCACATTTTGATGATTTATATATATAATATTCAGTTTCTACTCAATTGGTATTTTCATCTTGTGCTTAATCCTAGATTTTATCTCATCAATAGAGTCTTGATTTTGATTCTTAAATTTAACTGGGAAGTACTTTTGAGTTTTTGACCTAGATGAAAATACTCAATATATTGGAATGTTAGGGATAAGTTTCGATGTATTGATTGCGTAAAACATATGTTCTTAATGCTGACTAATTTACTAAATAGCTGAGGGATCAGTGTTTAGGAAATTTCCTTATGAATTGAATTTCATATAAGAGGAATCGGTGTGAATGATTTTTATATATGCATCAATTGTGAGTAGTTACAGATATTATATGTTTTTATCAAATCCAAAATATGAATGAGGGAGATAGATGAAGTTTAATCACAGAATCTTTATAGATCTTGCAAACTCCTTTTCATAATTGTTACTTATTTTTAATTGTTCTTTTATGTTTTTTGACTCGAATTATTATCAAATCATCTTAAAACTAAATTTGTTTATTGACTAGTGACGCTGAAATTCTAAAACAGAAATATTTCATGAGAAATCGACATCTTTACTTAATTCACTATATTACTTACTTGTGGCTCGATACACTTGTTAAAAAAAGTCTTTAACACTCATATCCTTGATAGATATTGTCATTCTTGAAATTTCTATTTGAATACCAATATTATTTATCACGTATATTTATTAGATTTTGTGGTATTAATTATTCTAATGTGCTTTTTTAACATGTTTGTGAAATTTAAGTTGTTAACATTTTTCTTTCACTTTGTAGGATATGTTAATTATATCGAGATAATTTGATTGAAATAGTAACACTATATTTTTAAAAAATATGGTATTTTTTTTATTATTAATATACATCAATATAGAATATCCAAAATAATTGATGTTAAAGCTTATGTTGTGATAGTGATATATATATATTACTTTGAAACATATATTTTACTATAAAACACAAGCTTTTAAGAATGTTATTTGAAGTCAAACGTATATTATATTTAATAAATGAGTAATTAGTTTATACACTATCCTATTTTTATACAATAATATTTATTAAATATATGAATTTTACAAATTTATATATAAAGATGGTATATTTTAAATAATAATTTTTTATGCTCTAAGAAAATAATATTTTTTTATCAGCTGTAAGAAAATAATATAATGATTATTACTGTTTGTGGTCATGTTTTACAGTAACTTTTTTTTTTTTAAGTTTTATCTAAAGAATACTATTGTGTGTCCGTATGTTCCTACAGGAACTACGTATTTTTAGACCATTCGTTCGACCACATATATACGCACCCAGCTTTAGTGAACAAATATATTTGCGAGCGATATTAAATAATAAATACGTTTTTAGATGTCTTATTAAACAATGAAATGTAGTCGTTGCTTTATTAAAAATGGAAAGAAAAATATATTATTTTACTGTAACAAGGTGATATAACTTAATTTGGCTTTTGAATAATTGAGCAAGGCAATTGATTATACGTTGAAATGAAAATATAAAATTGTATAAAAGAAAAAAAATGTTTCCACTTAGTCAATATTTATATTGAGGAGATCTTTTGTGGGGATGACTGTTGTGAGACTTTATGGCGATGCATGATTTCACACGTTTGCTTTGGGCCCACAACTCTATTATGTAAGCCAAAATTAATCACCACCTAGGACGACCTGTGACACTCTGAAAAATCAAATTATAAGCTTTAAATGCTTTTTACTCATCCATTTCTATCTCCATTATCATTTACCCAATTCACCCTATTCTACCCTACTTAATAATTAAAAAATATTTTAATAATCAAGTAGAAGGGAATTTGAATTATACATTTTTTTAACATTATTAAATATGTGTATATATATATTTAGTATTTTTAATATCATTTTTCATACAAAATTATATATATTTGAAATTATATTATTTTAATATAATAAACATGTGAATATACCTAACCTCGCACATGTGTTTGTGTGTTTTATTAATAAAAGTTGTGATGTATCACTCCCTCTCCCACAACATCCAACACCACCATTTCCACCGTAAAAGTTGAACAAGCATTTTGTGTCTTGGATGGAGAAACATGAAGTGAGGTGAGGGCTCCTCTCTCGCACAAATCTCCCACAACAACTTCATTGTCTTGGTGTGGGGTGTTCCCATTATAGAGCATGGTAAGTGCACAAACACATTCAAACTTCATTGTAAATTAATCAGAACCCTAAGATCTTCACCTTGAATTAGGGTTATTTGGAATATTGGGATGAAAAACATTACAACCATCAATGTCTTGCGAGGTGGCATCGTTAAAAATTCTACCCACACAAAATTGCATTGTCGGAGAAGCCACAAGGGATTTCCTCTTCGACGCACACTTTTCTCTCACCAATTTTCTATTTCCTTCTTTCTCCACCTTCGGCTTCACTTCCTTAGCTTCTTTGGGAAGTCACGTATGTCAATATAAGGTCCTCTTACGTATTTGTTTTGTCTCATAAACACACTATTACACCAAACAGGGGTCCAAGTTCAAGATAGTGAGATGAAACGACCCCAAAAGAAAATAATCCTTTGACAGCACCTTAAAAGTTACCACCCTTTAATTATGTGGTTGTGTAAGATAAAATTGTATTATCTTATTCTACTATAAATGGATTTTAATAAAAATTGTTTGACATCAACAAACATAAACGACATAAAATTATATTAAAAACGTTTTTAAGTTTTTGGTCTTAAAAAAAAGGTGAGTTTGTATAGAGGGATCAAGAGAGAAGAAAAAAAAAGTCTACGGGAGATTTGTCATAAAAGCATAGATATGTTGGAAAAAGAAGATGAAACTTTAACTTTGATTAGGGAGAATTTTGTTAGAAAAAAATATAGTTTCTTCTAATTTACTTTAAGATGTTGTTATTTCTCTCACATAAATTGTGCAAGAAAAACTTGACATAGGCAAACCACCACCAATGACCACACAAGAAGAAGGAAAAAAGATCAACATTCATAAAGAATGACACAATGAATAGCATAAGGACAACACAATATTTCATAAATCTAATTTTATCTTCACAAAAGTTATTGTTGTTGTCAAATAATTGGTGTGTAAAATTATCATAACAACATGAAATAAGTGATTATTAAAGCTTTTGCTTAGGTTTTAATCCATGACAAACCATATGTAAAAGGTGGTTTGCCTATCCTCCATCTTAATACTACACTTTATTTTATTTTATTATTTTTAAAATATTTTCTAAGTAATACTTAACCTTTAGAATTTATGAAAATATAATATTATCAATCTAATAAGTTTTCTATATAACTTTTAATAAAATTATTATAAATCAGCAAATTTACTGTAACGATAGTTTAAGATTAGATAATTTTATTTGTTTTTCTTATAAAATTGTCTAATTTTACCACATACTTAAGAATGGAAGGGTAGATGCGGAAATCATGATTTTGAATCCTTCTCTCCCACAATTTCTTATGAGCATATTGTTGAGATGAGAAAAGAAAGATAGAAAACAAGTGAGGTCTACCACATTTCCCTAAATATGGTTAAATTAAGCAAACTCTTGACTTTCGGATACCCCCTTGACTTCCTCTACCTCGATTTTCTCTATACCCTTTCTCCTGGTGGAGGAATCAGAGCACAAGGCAATTAACTTAGAATTGGATTAAAATAATCAGAATGAAGGATGAATTTTAAATTTAAAGTTTTCCAACAATAAAAGTCTTGTTACCTTCTTCCTTTCTCGAAAACTATTAATCTTCAAATAATCAGCTCAAAGTATAAAACGTGTCCCCCATCTTTATTGTTTTTCACCTATCACCACTAACCCACTGTATTTTCAATTCCCGCCACCCAACCTTCTTGTGACCATATTCAAATTACAATTACCACATTAAAAAACTTAGACCTTAAGGAGGCACCTATAACCATAGAAAAAGCACACAACATTCTGTAAATTGGCCCACGTGCACCACAGATACCTAGTAAAATCAATTATTAGCATTGACAAATTTTGGCTTCATCAGAACCATACATCCATAGACACCAATCTCTCTCTCTCTTTAAGCAAAAATAGTACATTGAACAAAGAAAACCAGAGGCACTCAAAGAATATGTTGACCCCATTCTTCTTCTTTTTCCTTTATTAGTATTGACAGAAAGAATATATAGTACCAGAGTACTCAAAGAATATAGACATCACTTTTGTAACCTTCGGAAAATTAACACTGAGCAATTCAAGCTTATTTCCTTTAATATTTTTTTTGTGTTTATTATGTCTCAATACTGCAGCAAATTGATTAGAAATTAATTGATAGCTTCTAATTGTGTAATCCAATCCCTTAAAGTTGGACAACAGCTGCCTCAAGCTGCTTTTCAGAAGTTGTGGAGCTGCAAAGTCCCACCAAATGTGTTGTGCTTCAATTTGAACCTCTTCAATAATAGTGCTGCCAACTAAAGATACCCTAAAAACTGAAATGTTATGACTACAGTTGACCAGATGATATGCCTCTTTGGCTATATCAGTGAAGAGTCTGCCGAACATTTTTTTTTTTTTTACGTGTGGAAAAGCTTATAGTGTTTGATTTCTTTGGTTTTTATACGATACATGATTCATAGATTGGCAGGAGTGTTTCTTCTCTCCTTGCTAATATCGTTAAAGATCATGACAAGATGCAGCTTTTGTTCCTTTTGAATGTTATGATCATTTTGCTTGATTTATGCTTTTTTTGGGGGGTTCATGGTTTTTGGTATTTGCTGACACAAATATCCGCCTTTACCACACATATGTAGGTGTCTGTATGATGAGGGTCCAATCAGATTATCCTTTTCTATGTGGACAAAATGTGTCCGTGAATCTTTTTCTACAGGATTAGTGTCTTTGTTGTACCAAACAATGGAAAAAGTCTTCATGGTTGGCCTTTAGAGTGAAATGAATCGTAACAAGTATGCCCTTACGAGTTTTTCTACAACCATTAAAAGACCTACAAAATGTACTCACATGGTTAGGTCTAATGGAAGTTGTTAGCTTTTAACAATTTAGGAAACTAAGGTTTCATTTTTTTATTAAATGTTGTGTTTGTTTGTATTTAGTTTCTGATGGTGTTTCCAACAAAGTTATCTGTAAAGAACTTCTTCATTTATTATGTAACATGACTAAATAAGTAACTTGTATTTTACCTTTAACGTTGCGACTCTTAAAATCAAACTCAATTAAAATTAAATTATGTATCTTTTTTCTCTCTCCATTTTTGTCTCCTTTGTCACATTTGATAAAACAAAACCAGCAATTCAATTTGCATTCTTCTTCTGATATTCAATAAGGATTACTTGATCCTCCTTTTTGTTCAGTTTAATCGTGAATTGAGATGAAAAGAAAATCAAAATAAGCGAAACACAATAAAATTGCAATTCTTGTGACCATTATATGAGATCAATATATGAGATTGAAATGAAAAAAAAAATACGAATAATGTATAAGTAAGTCTGACTCAGTGAATATACTATACCATAAGAAAAATATCTTTTTTGAAATCATGCATTCAATATTGAAAATTTTCTTTTTTGAAATTATACATTTATTATTGAATGTTGTTTTAACACTCTCGATCATTTATTTGCGGATTTTTGAATGGGCTGCGGCTCAAAAAATTTAAAGACACTACTAAGCATATACAATAGTCAAATAATTAGAAATCTACAATACAAAATATTCTATAATGAAACAAAAAATATATATTAAGTTTGTTATTGAAATTTAAAGAATGAAAATAGGTATTTACACAGTCCAAATATATAAGAAAGAAATGTTGAAATAATGTTTGTCGTGTAAAGTTAATTACCGCAAAACTTAGAGTATAATTCAATATGAATTATATAGTAATTGATGTTTGTCAAAAGTACCATTTTACCTTAGTAGTTAAGATAAGAGTTATGTGAAATTTATTGAAATTCAAGAATAGTGTAATTTTTAGAAACAAAAATATTTGAAGCCAATGAGATTTTATGTTGGAGATAAGTTTTTTCATTAATACAAGTCAAGACTTTGAATTGAATTGTTTAAGATAAATGCTAAAAGTAAATTCACATCTAATTGGTGCTTCAATCTAATATTATTTTTGAGATCAATAGAATGATTTGGCTAGTATGAGCTTCTTAATTAATTTCATGTTGAAAGTTGATAATTATAATCTTTTGTAATCTCCATAATTTATATCGTTTTTAGGCTCAATTGAACCGGCAAAACAAGACATCAACATCATACCAATATAAACTGATAGAGTGTTTTTTGTAATTGTTGAAACTATACTTTATCTTTGAGCTAGGTTGATCCAAATTAGCATGGACATATGTATATTTATTTATATTTTGATAGGATTATGTATGAATATTGTTCAAGCTAGTTCTCATAAACTTTGAGGTCATTGCAAGCCGTATATTAATGAACTTGAATTGAAAAATATAAAGTCTTATGTTTTTTTAAGTATTTGGTTGTAAGTGTTGTATAATACAATGTTTTTCTTTTCCTTAGGTATCACTCATTTTGTAGAAATTTTATAATAGTAAATTTTATATCAAGAAACTGGTTGTGAGGTTAGGGGATTTATTTATATGTATTTTAGTTATGACATTTTCTGAAAATAAAATATGTCTTTTTAAGTGTTTTTGATTTATTTAATTTTTATTACGATAAAAAAAATCATTCTACTGTCAGTTTTCACGTAGCTGATGTTGAATAATATTTTTAACATTGATACAAATATTTAAAAATAAATTAGTCAGCATTTAATTTTTTTTACATCAATTATTAAGTAATTAATTGATTTTTATAACTTTAGTGCAAAATATTAATAAAATATGTGAAATTTAGAATGCATAACGATGAAAACCCTAATGTTAGTAATTGGTATGAAGTATACTATTAATCTTTATCATTTTTTCTAACGTTATAGTGAAATTGAGGAATCAGGAAGGTAAGACCGCTGAAGGAGGACATCAATTTGAAAAAAAATAAAAATGAAAGCCACCACATTTGGTGGCCCGTTGGTTAACATATTTATTTTTAATGTGGGTGTTTTGTTAGTAAACATTTTATATTATATAGAACATGAAAACTTAATTTTATACTCACAAAGAATATTGTGGCATTTTAGAGTATTTCAAAAGTTTTAATATCACACTAATTACTTAGTTTTATTTACTTATTAATATAATATGATGTCAACATTTATTTGCTTAGAGCTTTTAAACAAACAGATTAAACTTTCTTATACCCGTGTTAAATATATTTTTTTCAATCACAATTTTAAAATTTTATCCAATAAACTTAATTCTTTCATCTATATTTAAACCACTATCTAAAAAAGTCTTTATTATGTTATCTTAATACTACTCCTTTGAATTTTTCTTTTTATCTTTTTATGTGATTTATACTCCAACCGTTCATGAAAAATATCTCTTATATACGTATATCACTGAAAGACGTACACCACTCAAATGCAAGGAATTCATCTTGTTCAAACATAGTAATAATCTATTTTTAAAATGTTATACTTTTTAATCTATCTGATTTTTTCTTTTTATGTTGTTTTTGATAGCTGCAAAATTTCCAACGTGTCATCAAGTGTTCTGACAACACAAGCGCAACATGTTGCATAATTTCTGCAAAGGCAATTCATCATGCCTTGTCTCATCTCAGTGACGAATATTTGCAATCAATAAAACATTACTTCAAAGAGTACCTATTCTGGTAAATACATATAAAACCATGATCATTATTTTCATAAATACATAATCTCACCAAAACAGAAGAATTTTTTCATAGAATGCTAATAGATTTTCTTTTTGGCCAAAATATTGATATAAATGATATCAATTTTAATGAGTTCAACTTTAATTATTGAAATTAAATTCTTCCTTTAATTTTTTGCGTTTTCTTATTGTGATTAAAATACCATGAAATGGTGGAAGAATACGTTTTTATAGGTGAAATTTTCTCATTTTTTATTTTTTTAACTTTCTAAAACCTATTTTCTCTTATTCGTCTCTAAGATTGTGGATAACTGATTTTCTCATTTTCTTTTTCTTTTATATATAGGATCTGGCACGAGAAAAACTTAAATATGTTCAGCTTGATTAATAAGAGTTTCAGTTATGATAAGCTTTCTATTTCTAGTTGGATATTCAAATTTATTTTTTATTTTGGCTTCATGTAAAGTTCTAAAAGGGTCTACTAACCTAGTTTATATGTGAAATTTAAAGAGAAAACTAATGGTCATGCAAGTTTGAGGTTATGGTTTTGTATTTAATTTATGGGTTTAACATCTTATAATTTTTTAAAGGGAAATTTTTCATATTGGTGCAGTTTAACTAAAAAATTTCTGAAATGAATAAAAAAGGTTTATTTCATTATATATATATATATATATATAATCATATTAAAGTAAACATGGAATGCTACATGATTCCCTTCATTTAAAGGAAACAAGTAATTCTTTATTCATTTTTTGTACTTCACGAGGAGATTACTTTGAAATTTAATTTTGATTATAATTTAATCTAATTTAAAGTAGTGTGAAGAATCTTTTTTAGTTCTTTACGGGAAGTAATTAACTTTAAAATAAAAATAAATATATAAAATTATATTTAAAAAATAAAAGTGTACGTTCTAAATAATTCCTACAAGTCTAAATTAAGTTAATAAAAAATAACGCCACTTTACATTTGAATTGTTCAAAATTAACTTTCCCTATGATACAACTTCTATTTTAAGTTTCAAATTAACCTTATTACTTTATTAATAATATTACTCTATATTTACATATGAATAAAATATATGATAGGAAGGAAAAATCTCACTATTCATGATCAATTATTTTTTTAACAAAAATGAATAGTTTAAGTTTTCGTTTTTAATTAATGTCGGGTATATAGTTTACTTATAATAAGATAAATGATAGACAAGACTAGTTGAAAGCAATATAAACCAAAATTGGAGACTTTAATCACACCTTTATTTTAGGTCGTACATCTCTGGCCGCCGATTAGGCAGCTTTATATTTAAGGGCAATTTATTTAGTAATATCTAGCCATGCAAATGGAAAAAAAAATAAAAAAAATCAAAGTTAGCTTATACTAAAAAATAATATTATTTTATTAAAATATAATATTTTATTATAAAATTCAGAAGTAAAATGATGTAATATTGTTAGGGCAGTGTCAAAGTAAAATTGTTCCTTTTATGATTTCAAATTGTGAGTAAAAAAAGAAAAGGAAGTGACGGTACTGAAAATCCCTGAGTCTCTATCAAAATGCTTTTGGATCCTTTAAGAGAAGTGAGAGAATAGCAAGATCACATGAAGTGGCCCCCACGATCTTCTGACTTGTCTCCAATTAATTGCTGAAATTTCAGGCATAGTAAGGACCCTACATGTTATCCTATATGCTATGCTATGCACTCTTTTATTCTTCCTAAAGTGGTCAGCTTTTCCAATAACCATGTCTCTTCCTTCAATTTCTTCATCAGGGCACGGCCAATTCAAGGATCTCAAAACTCTCCTGCATTGTTTGATCAATGATTGAAACAGAAAACACAACTGGGGTAAGAGGCAAAAGCAAAAGGGTTTAAGGTCAATGTGTAAAAATAAATTTCAACTGATTCCTTGTATGGCCTCCTTAATTTTCGTTTTTAAGTTGAAAAGAGAAAAGGGAAAGCTCCTCCTAGGGACTCAAATCTCGCAGTGGTTTGTCTTTTGAGAAAGATGATCTGCGTCAGAAGAATGTCTCTTCTGCCATCGTCATCATACCATCTATATATATATATATATATAATACCTGCTTTGTTTATCCTAAGAAAGAAAATGTAGATGCTTATGGCGCGCTAATTAGAAATCCAAAGCATGGAACCAGGGTGGACAGTCTCACTTCTCAAAGCTGAATCAGCGACCCTACGAGAGTGTTGAATCAGATTGCCTATTACAGATATATGTTTCTTGTTTTGACACGTTATCTTTCACAACTTTTTTTAATGTCTCTAGTTTCCTAAAGGCTAAGAATTAGCCTAGCTTACTAGAATACAGGTTTAAAGTAAGTGAATGCTTATAGATTAATGTTAATAATCAAATATCAAACTAACTATTTATTGGTGTAGGAATTTAGTGTTATGTGAGTAGGATATGAAACGAAAAAAAATTATTTCCTAGCGTTCAAGTTTTAAGAAAAGGTTGTAAATGAGTTTACGTGGATCAAGTATGGAGTAGAAGGACTAGCTTATTTGCTGATAATCCTGAATGAATGGTATGCAGGCTTGTTCTTTTTGCAAGTCTTTAAAATTTTTGGGCCAACAATTTTATAGGCGGCAGGTAGAAACATCCCACTCCCCGACTGAAAGGGTCCATGCTAAATTGAGGCCTTGAAAAAAGCCCATATAAAATGTATGGCGTGGGAGAGGCCCAACAAGAGCAGAATTTATTGTTAGAGAATCATGGCTTCAGAAAGAGAATGGATTCATGAAAATATGTGTGGATTAAGTTTGAACATATTTAATTGAATTTGGAAGAATGAAGAAGGTAATGAGGCAGTAATGTAGAACCAATTAACGGTTTAAAACATATTATTTTGTGGTTTGGCAGTAAATGGTGATGATGAGGGACATGTTTTGAAGTAGAGGCTCATTGCCTGAGATGGGCAATTGTTAATGAAACTGTGTGTTGGTTGGTGTTCAGTGTGAATTCGATTGCAAATCATTAACTCCTCAGAGAAAAGAATGGCAAATAACACTCCCTCAAATACAATTTTTTAAACACATTCTATCTTATTTTATTGGTGAAATTTCATTTTAAATTACAATTTAGTAGATTCTGCCATTTCTTTAATCATTTTCTCTTTGAATTTTGCATTCTCTTCCCTTTAAAATAACTTTAATTTTTAAAAGAAATTTTAAATTAAATAATGCTATCAAAATTTCAAATATCACAATTCAGTGAAATATTATTTATTTTGTTTTTAATTTGTATCCAAACAAATTACATCAAATATTGTATATGTAGGAAATAAAATTATTATATACATTATTATACATCCAAATAAAAAATCATCTTGATTTCTTAATTAGTATTAATACCCTTAAGATGCTTATCCACATTTATTTCCTTCTATTTTTTAATTCCTTTCAGAAATTTTTTATTTATATTTATCTGCTGTTTTTTAAATTTAAGATATTATTAATTATTTTTTATTTGTCATATGCTCAATTTGTGTCTAATTTTTAATTAATTGACATGTATATATTTTTATGATATAAAAGTTAAAAATTGTTTCTGATTAGATAGGAAAAAAAATTATTAAATTTCTTATTTTGTATATAAAATTAAAAAAATAAAGGAGGAAATTGTGTACAGTGATGCAAGGATTCTGGGAAGGAAGTCACAGAATACCTAATCCAACTAAATCAAGATCCAAGATTTTTGCCCTTGTAACTTGTATTGTACATCACATGCCAAATACTATTAAATTTAATCTCTCTCTCTCCTAATCAATTTTTAGTTGAGACTGCATTACAGTTCGGAAGAAGAGCCCAGATATATATATATATGTGTTAATTTCTCGTTAATTTCCTTCCTAGACTTTCTCTTATTTTCTATATGATTGAATCAAAGCAATTGCAAATCCACATTTTTAGAGATTTTTGTTTTAGATGCAAAAACTAATATGAATACAACTAAAAAAAAATCACTAATCAAAGTAGTCATTTACCCCAATTAATTAATTTTGAAAGAAAACTGATTTTCTTTCACGTTTTTATCACTTATAATGAGTAACAATAAGGAAATAATAATAAAATATCAATTAGATTCTAAATTTCTAAAACATCTTTAATATAATATAGTTGTGAAAAAGAAGTAATAGCATTTTTCATTAACTTTTTAATAGTATATATTAAACATTTTTTAGTTTCCTAAGTGGTCGCAAAATATTCAGTCCGGTCCAAAATATTGATTAAAGTCGACCTATTCATAAACAAATACTCTAAAAATCAATCTAGTTAACAAATATTTTTTAATTATTTTTTAAAATTATAAAGTCACGAAATAAAATTCCTACATATCAAATAATTATAAGTTTTGTATTTAAAATTATTTTTCACATATAATTACTGAAAAAGAGTATGCTAATACAAAGAGAAAGTTGTACTACATTTTTTTTAGATTTTTTAAAGCATATTTAATTTTTCATATTATTATAATCATCTTCTTAAAGATAGTGTATGTATAACATGTTTAAAACTTTAGATATACACGTATTATACTTTTAAAATTAAAAGAGTATATATATAATGTAAATAATACTTTTAAGACAAAAGTAAAATTTGTATATAATTTTTTAAACATTAAAATATCAGGATAATTCAAGAAAACTTCGTTATGTTGTAATTTACTATAATATTTTTATAGATATGTATTATTTTACCATTTTCCCTTACGTTTTTTTTTTCAACAAAAGTGAAATATATGAAAATTTGAAAAGAAGGAGCCAAAAGTAAGGTAAAAGTTGTGTAATTACAATAATATTTTTCAATATATTATTATTTTGCAATTTTCCCCTTAGACTCTTTACAATAGAAGTGAAATATATGAAAAATTGAAAAGAAAAGCCAAAAGTAAGGTGAAAAAGTCAAAGGGAGGTTGTTCAGTTGATATAAAATAATAAGAAAAAAACGAAAAAATTAAGTGAGTTCTATGATTAAAAATTTCACATTGATATAGTGCACTACAATCGATTAAATTGTTTAAAAGATTTCTTTCCATCAAGATGCACACAATTGATTTAAGTGGATGTTTTGGATCTTTATTTTTTTATTAATATTTAAACACTGAAAATTAAAAAAATCAAACAATTTTCCATAAAAAAAATTTTCTTGTCTTAAATTTATATTCTTTTATTGAAACTGTCATTAATATTAATACTTATTTTAAAATAAATTCTTTTCCAGTACAACTCTTCTCTTTTGTAATTAAAAAGATTACAATGTGAGAAAAAAAATAAGAAAAATAATACAATGGAGTATCAATACAAAACAGAGTGTTAATCATCCAGTGTTCCAAGAAGGTGAAGCTTCCAATGTTGGTTCCAGCTGCTACTCAACACAGAGAGAGAGAACAAATATCTGCAATAAAATAACCAGTTAACCACTCCCAACGGCTTCAGAAAGGAGTTACAAGCTATTTAGCAAAGCGCTTCTTCGTAAATCAAACCTTTGGCCAAGTTCTGAAGTTTGACCGAGTCATCGGAGATGTTCGCCTCAGGGAACATTCCGAAAGGTGCGTTCCTGTTACCCCTCACTCTGTTTCTCATCGTGCTACTCCTTCCTCTGCTCAGAAACTTCATGCAACCATCTCCAAACACTTCTCCCACCACCAACTTGGAAACCAAGGAAACAAAAAAATGCGACATTTTTTCCGGAAATTGGGTCCCTTATCCCCAACAACCTTACTACACTAATCAAACCTGCCCTTTCATACTAGACCCGCTCAATTGCATCAAGAATGGAAGACCCGACAGAGATTTTCTCAAATTAAGGTGGAAACCTCATGATTGTGAGCTTCCACTGTTTGATGCAAAATTGTTCCTGGAACTGGTACGAGGAAAGTCTCTCGCCTTTGTCGGAGACTCAATGGGAAGAAATCAACTAGAGTCTTTAATCTGCCTAATAAACACTGTAAGTAAGCAAGTCTATCATGTGAATTACAATTAGATTATTTTCCCCTTTATTGAATTTTTGGATCGTGATTATGGGTAACTTTTACTTGACCTGTCTGGACTAGTTTCATAGATGTGCTTATTTCTTCATCTATTCTATCAGGTTGCACGTCCTGAGGATGTTACAGCCAAGCATACATCATATGATGACATATTTTTCAGATGGTGGTTTGTGGCTGATTACAATTTCACTGTCACAACACTGTGGTCGCCCTTTTTGGTAAAATTCAATGACTCCGATCCCAGTGGTCGCGCTTACTACAGCGCCACCGAGCTTTATCTGGACGAGGCAGACGAAGCATGGAGCAGCAAAATAAAGAATTTTGACTATGTGGTTTTCTCAACGGGACAATGGTTCTTCCGACCATTAACATTCTACGAAAAAGGGCAAGTTGTGGGGTGTCAAAAGTGCCAGAACTCGACAGAGTTGAACTTCTACGGTTACAAGAAGGCGTTCCAGACAGCTTTTAGAACGCTGAGAAGCATTGAAGGGTTCAAAGGGGTGGCGTATTTGGTGAGTCACTCTCCGGAGCACTTTGAGAACGGGTCGTGGAATGAGGGAGGGAGTTGTAACAGGACAGAGCCGTTTAGCTTGGAAGAAAGAGGGGCGTATAAAAATGGAGAGATTGCGAAGGCCTTGCATGATATACAAGTGGAAGAGTTGAATGCAGCAAGAGAAAATGGTTTGAGGTTTGGTTTGATGGATATAACTGATGCAATGGCTATGAGGGCTGATGGACACCCCAGTAGGTTTAAGCCAGGGAATAAGACGATTAATGACTGTGTTCACTGGTGCTTGCCTGGTGCTGTTGACACTTGGAATGAGTTTTTGCTGTATTTGATGAAATTGGAAGGTGAAAAGCATAATAACATGTTGTGATCTTATCAATGTTTTGAATTGTTGGGGGTGATTTTCAACACTCACCTAATAGTTCAGGATTTTAACATTTTTCTTGTAAGTTATAACTTGTCAGAGTTTCTTGACCTGGCTAGTTAATACCATTTTTGTTATGCTCTCAAATCAGGTTGTGTACGATTTCTAACCAGACTGTATCTGCTATAATTTACCAAAAATGAATTTATCTACATTTCATCGAAACATTTTCTTTTCTGATTCTTTAAATAGCAAAGATTCTGATTAATATTTGTCATGTTCTGGTTTTGGTTTTGGAAAATAAATTTTTGTTTGGTCCTACATAAAATTGGAACATTTTCCACAGACTTGACCCTATACACCAAATCCATGATGTCTTAATTTAATCCTTTACAATCCTTTACACTTTTAGGTGGCTGAATATTTATCAAAGTTCATTAAATGGTGAGTGACATAGATAACCTAATAAACTCAACTGCTGCCTCATATCGTGAAACAAGTACAGTTCCAATGACTTAGAATTGGCTTATTTGTTGAAGATTGCAATCTTAGAATTTGAATGTGTCTAGAAAAATGATACTATACTACTGTCTTAGACAAGTATTTGAAGTAAACAACCGCATTTTGCGATGATTACTAAAGATTGATGCAAGTTGTAATGAGAAATTAAAATGAAAGTAGTAGTTTACTCCATTAATCATTGTGAATCACAAGATCCTCGATCTTCTTAGTCGAACACGTGCTAACTCTATTATTATATTGAGACTATAATTAGATCACTGTGTCACACTGCTTTAGCAGTATAGAACAGAGTGTTGCAACGCAATTACCAAGGCAATAACGACCGACACAGGGTTACCCAAAGCTTTTTCAGTGGAGAACTGTTTAAATTTTTTCTTACTAAAATAACATACTATGTACCATAAATATAGCATTTTATTTTTTATTATTACCGTCCAAAGAATAGTTTAAAACTCGGTTTCAGATATCGAATTCTATCCTATTTTTTCTAAAAAACTGAAATTATAGAAAATTTTAGTTTTTTAAATTATTTTGTTTGATATATATAAAATATTTAATTAAATTAATTAAATAGTTAATATATTTTAATATTAATAAATTTATATTTATATTTTATATTAATTTTTTACTCGTTTTTCTAATTTAAATTTATGACTTCTTTTTATCATCTTAATAAAAGATATTTGTGTTTTTAATATTCATTCAAAATTTCAATTTAGACATTTTTATTACCAAAAAATTTACTACTAAATATATTGGAAAAGTTAAATACATATTTATAATATTAAATTACGTCATTAATTTATATTATGACTTCATTTTTTATTATTAATTATTTTTTATCATTAAACAGCTTAAAATATTACTCATTTTATACAAATTTTCAATACATAAAACTTTATATTTTTTAGAAGATACTGTGCTTTACAATAAATAATTGTAACATGTAAATACATCACAACATAATTAAATATATTATCTTATATGCTACATAATTAACTTAACACGCTTATTTAAACTATTACAATATTTAACAAGTTTGTAGAATATTAATGAATTTAATTAATATATATTTTATATTACAAAAGTTTTATTCCTTTTCTTTTTTTTTTAAATACTCCTTTGTTATTTACATTTAACGAAATAATTTAGACCAAAATTAAATATATTTATTCGATTTTAAAATATTTATTACACTTAACAAAATTATATATCTTATATCAATTATTTATTTATACAAAATATCATAATAAATTTGATTTCTTAAATATGTATATATTATTTCATATTTTATATAACTAAGTAAATAAATTTAATTATAAGTGTTCTCAAATATTAATTTAAATTTCTAATTTTATTATCTTGATATTTTAAAGAAATCAATATTAATTATATTTAAAAATTTATTTAAATTATTATAAAAGAACATTTTAAATATCACCAATGTTACAAAATATTAACTACTTTAATTATTATAGTTTCAATTTTTTAAAATTTTCACAATTTTTTTGAAAAATTAGATCAGAGTTTAACGTATTCTTTTTATAGTGCACTAAAACAAAAGTCAGAATTATATTATTTGGGTAAGTATTGAAAATAGTTTGCTATCCAAGTGAAGTTTTTTTTGCAACAATGCCTACATTGTAAAAATTTCTCCAAATTATATAAAATTTTCCCTTTCTAGTGAAATCCCTTTATGCTAATCACAAAATTCTTTCTCCAGAGCCACGAAACTTTATATAGACGAGGCAGATGGAGCATGGACTAGAAGAATTGAAAATTTTGACTTTGTACTTTCTCCACTGAACAATGACTCTTCCGTCCAATGATGTTTTATGAAAATGGGGAAGTTGTGGATGACAGATAGATTAACTTCTATGGACATGGGAGGGCATTCTGAACAGCTTCGAGAACTGTCAGAGGTTTCAATGGCTTCAAGGGTTGACTTTCTTGGTGACTCACTCTCCGGAACACTTTTGAGAATGGATTGTGAAATGAGTGAGACTTGTAACAGAACAAAGCCCTTTACGATGGAAGACAGGGATGCACAGAAATGGGAAAAATATATGGAGACATTGCATGAGATCCAAGAGGAGGTGTTTGATGCATCAGAAAAGAAGCAAGAAAAAAAAAAGGTGTTTTGATATTATAACATTTAATAAATTGGCTTTATCTATACTCAATGTACTAAATTTAATCTAAAAATAATCTATAACATCATCACTAATCCAAATTTAGGATATTAGATTTGGTATATTTTTTTTTTATAAAACTCAATTTTTTTTCTGTGAGGTTCAAAAGCCATTTACCAGTATTTCTATGCCAATCCAACATCTACCATGCCATTTAATGTGCACGATGCTTTTCATTACTGTTAGGTAACTAGAGTATGTGAGCACGAATTTTCATGGAGGGATTAGTCATTTAAAAAAATGTAAAATAGAGACTAACTATCTTTGGTGACAAAGTGAGATGATTTTACCTTTATTTTATTGAATGCATGAGAACTTGGTAAGCATAAACTTATTGAATTATTGTTATGTGTCAACTGGATAGATCTTGTTTTTCAGCAAGGTCCTAGATTGCAACAAAATTATGTTTTTTTTAGTTATGTTTTATTGAAGTGTAAAATTATCTTTCTGAGACTATAGTAGTAGGGACATGTACATCGATATCAGAAGGTAAAATATGAAGTGAATTGGACACATGTGAATGCAAGTATGTCCTTGGTGAAATTATGATAGAAAATTGAATATTATAAGGTACCTAATCCCACTTTAGTATTATAAGATGTTTGGTGGATTTCCTAAGCATTTGGATAGTTATTAAGTTACTTCAAATGTTCTAATTAACTTCTACCATGAAGGAAAAAAATCATTTTTTATCTTCCAGACCAACTTACCATACCGTTTTAGCCCACAACAATTTTGAAAGTCAATTCAAAGAAACTCAAATAGATTGGGATTAGGAGGGTATTCCACAATGATACTTTACAAAAATACATAAACAACAAAATACTAAATGATACCCAAAGAGAAAAAAAATTATAAATTTTATGAATGTTATATAATAGGAGAAAAAAAAAAAGGAAAATAATAGATGTTGATGAAATATTTAAAATTAATAAATGTATATGTGTCATTTTTTTTAATCCAAGTATATCTAATATTTGTGAAAGTTTCATCTATACCTGTCTTCAAATATGTTCTCATTTTGAAGGAACATAAATGAATTGAACACTAATTAATTTGAATTATAAAGAATAAAATAATTGTAAAATGAAAATAAACTTTTCCTGAATCAAAATTGAATTGGATAGAAGTAATATATATTGTGCTTTCATCCAACTGGCATGACTTGTTTGTGGAAAAGATTGGAAATAAAATTAGAATGGAAAAGAGAAGATTGGGGAGGAAATATAAGGAGGGAAAACATGCTGATTAGGAAAAAAGGAGAAAAAAAGAATGACATTAAGTAATCTGAAGGTATATGAAGGATTGATTGAATTATTGTCATTTAATTTTGTAAATGATTTGTTCGGATAAAATACAAAAAAGTTTCATAGTAATAACATGTGCAAAACATGTAACTGAACATCTCATAAAATAAGATTAGATGTTAAAGTTACACAAAGAAGAAGTGAGACCAGCCTTAGAATAAATTAAAATTTTGATTTTTCTGATCTTTGTATAGAACTATATTTTCGTATGAAAATCTTCTAAGATTGTGTCAATGCAATGAGTTAAAGTTCATATTTTTTTTCTTTCAATATTTCTTTGGCTGTTGCGTTGTCATGATTCATATTGAAAGATGTTAAGATACCCTTTGGCTAGTCACCTCTAGAGGGGAAAACATGGTTCCAGACATGTGGATGCAGACTAAAGAAAGTACGAACAAGAAATGTTATTTAACACCCTTTAATTTTTAAAATGATTATTTTGCTTTTTTCTTAACCTGAATTTTAGATTATTTATTTTAAAAATTATTTTCAAAATATTTTTTTTTTTTAAATTCACAGAATACGTATCAGAAAAAGTTTTTCATAACAGAATAGGTTTTTCTGAATAAAACTTCTGGAATAAAATTTTCAGAACTTTGGAAATAAACTTTCTGGAACAGGTTTAGTTATTCCATCCAATTATAAAGGTGTAGATTCAGAAATGGGAGGTGTAGGAAGTAATAACCTATATTTAGTCCTATCAGTTTAACCCACAGCACAAAGTTTGGTTTGTGCTGAGAGTTAACAAGTCAATTCATGGACCAATTAAAGTTGTAATGTTATTTATTATTAACATATTGCTAGATGGTCCATTATGGGTAAAGTGGGTTACACAAATAAAATAAACTGATACATTTTTTAACAAACGGATCAGCCCAATGTGATTCATTTAAACGCAGATCAATGGCGATAGGATTAAAAGACCAAGTTCGCCCATAAATTCAAGTATAACCAACCACCTTACTAGTGGTAGTTAGACAATGACAAAGATTAATGCTAAAAAAATAAATCTTATAAGATTGTTTTTTAAGAAATAATTTTGAAAGGATTGTCATAAAAAAAATCTAAAGCATGAATTGAATTCTAAATAAACCGAATAGACTTCTTACCGAAAGGTTTTTTAATTGACTCAATATCAAGTTAATTGAAATTAAATCACGATGCTTCGTGAACTGGTGGGCTGATTCGGACCTCTAATTTATTTCCTTTGAAATAGAAAAAGAGTAGCCATATTCTATTTTTACTTTCAAGACATAATTGGAATTGATTTGCAAAAATTAATAATTTAATCCAAACTATAAATAAAGTCCTTACAACGTTAATCGCTTTACCTCCACGTCCTGCCTATGTTTTCATTCTGACTCTAACTACGATCACTAAAGTAAACAGATTACATACATAATATTCAATAATAAAAAAATTTCAAATATTGAGACATTTTTCAATTTATTTCCTAAATTTAATAAAACATTTCAAAGAGTAAATGCATGCCTGTTTAATATTTAAAAAAGTTAAATAATTAAAATCCTGTCAATGCTTTGTTGGCTGAGTATATTATCAGAGTTTAATATATGGTCATGACAGAGAACCTAATCTAATAAAATCAAACACAGAATTCAAAAAGTACAAGTAAAATCCTCAATATTTTCATTTTACAAGTGTCAAATCTTATTATTATTATTATTATTATTATCATTATTGTTATTATTATGTTTCCCTCTTAACGAGTAGTTTGGTACAGATGGCTATGTAATCGCCATGACAGTTCCAACTAACCTGTCATAAATTTTATTAATATGATACATTAATTTTAATTGCTCCATTTAAAGCTAGCTAGGAACATTAATTGCATAAGCCACAAGGACCGACGCTATGGTATGAAACAACTATATATAAAAAGTTTCAGAGTAGTTTATTAGTTTTGTCCGTATAGTTTTTATCAGAAGCATGAAAATTAAGGTATGGGAGGTATTGAAAAGCAATTATGCAGCAAAAAACATTCCGAAAGGAGTGTTGGCACTACCTCTGACTCTGCTTGTGGTGGTGGTGCTCATTCCTCTGATCATAAACTTGCATGAATCATATTCTAATCTTTATTACGGTGGCAGTTTGGAAAGCCCAGAAAATTTGAGCTGCAACATATTTTCAGGGAATTGGGTGGCTTATTCTGGAGGGCCTTACTATGACAATAAAAACTGCCCTTTCATAGCGTACAAGCAAAACTGCTTCATGCATGGCAGACCCGACAGGGACTTCCTCAAATGGAGGTGGAAACCTGACGAATGTGATCTTCCACTCTTTGATGCCAAACTGTTTCTGAAGCTTGTTCGAGGAAAGTCCATGGCTTTTGTTGGAGACTCAATTGGGAGGAACCAGATGGAGTCATTGTTGTGCCTCTTAAATAGTGTGAGTTTTTCTTATCAATTACTCTTTTCTTTCTGGGCTTAAAGCATTTTAAATTATCAAGTGTGGTTACCTTGGGATTGAAACCTTTTGCTGTCTAACTTGGTAATTCAATGTAAAAATTCATTTATTGGGTATTTTTTATGAATTATCAGTATTTAATTAGACAGAGGGAAAAAAATTGAACATTTAAATTTTGTTGAGGTTGATTTCTTCTTTCCTAAAATCGATGTTTTAGTTATCATGTATTTTCATTGTAACAAATTTTTTTTATTAACTAATTAAGGTGTTACTAAATAATGTTAATATTTAGTATTTTTTATAATGATGATATTGGTCTAATATTAATACTTTATTAGGTATAATTACACATTAATGAATGAATTAATGTAAAATTTGACTTATTTATTGTTTTCGTAAGAATATCGAACCATTCTTTCAATTGATTAAATCCGTCTATAAAACGTGTATTTATAATTCAATCTGGATATATATGAATTTAAACTTTAGTATTTTATTTTAAAGTTTTCTTGTTTTTTAATAAGCTTAAAGTTTTCCTTATTTAAATGTAGTGGTTAGTTTGACAGCTAAACTATAATTTTTCAAAATTCTTTATTCTTGATGTGGGACTAACGGTAGAACTACTCTTTCAGGTTGCTCGTGCAGAGGACATTACAGACAGATACACATTGAACGACGACAAATATTTCAAATGGTGGCACTACGCACGCTATAACTTCACTGTTGCGATACTGTGGTCTCCTTTTCTGGTGAAATCCAGTCAAAAATACCTGAACAACACTTCTTTCTCCAACGCGGAGAGCCTTTACGTGGACGAAGCAGATGAAGCTTGGACCACGCACATTGCAAATTTCGACTACGTAATTTTCTCCGGAGGGCAATGGTTCTTTCGACCATTAACGTTCTACGAAAAGGGCAGGGTTGTGGGGTGTCAGAAGTGCCATGACTTGGCGACAGAGCCTCTAAACTTGTACGGGTACAGGAACGCATTGCGAACGGCTTTTAGAACGGTGGTGAACCTAGAAGGGTTCAAGGGGATGGTGGTTCTGGTGACACATTCGCCGAACCATTTTGAGAATGGGGAGTGGAACAAAGGTGGGGGTTGTAACAGAACAATGCCAATCACGAAGGAAGAAAGTGCGTCGGTGAAACCTTATGGTCTCGAGGAGTTTTACGAGACTCAAGTGGAGGAGTTTCGTGCAGCGGAAAAGGAAGGGAGAGAGAAAGGGTTACGTTTTGGTTTGATGAATATAACTGGAGTGATGCTTATGAGACCTGATGGTCATCCTCATAAGTATGGACATAATTTGGATGGGGATGTGAAGATCAATGACTGCGTTCATTGGTGCATGCCTGGCCCTATTGACACCTGGAATCAGTTCTTGCTCCATTTCATCAGAATCGCATCCTTCTGAATCTTTTCCCTGTTCCATTGCCTCACTCTCTATAATTTTATTTTGATCATAAATAAATAACTTAGATGTGGTCTGTTTGGAAGCCCATACGCCACAAAATTCTGAGTCTCACTGGATTTTACTTTTCTTCCAATTAACTGTTCATCTTTTGGGGGTCACCTGACCATTATTTAGCTGAAGTTAGTAAAGTTGGATAACCCAATTTTTAGCTTCTTTTCAAAAATAGCATTTAAAAATTAAATAATTAAATTCTATTTATCTAAAATTAATAATATATTTACATTTTAATTGATCATTTTTTAAAATATAATGATTTATAATTTAATTAACTGAAAATATGACTGATATTTTATACGTAAAATAGTAAGTTGAAGTTTTATTTATGATTCTTTATATTTTAGTTTTTTAATATTTAATAATCTTTATTTTGTTAAAAAAATTATAAGAATAACATAATATTAATTGTGACATGGGATAAAAGTTGAAATATTATGATGATTGATTTAATAAATTGTAAAAAAAAGTCAAGAATATTTTACTTAAAACCGCAAATTAAAAATTCCTCTTTCAATCTATTTTTTTTAATATATAGAGGGTTTTTTTTTTCCTTGGTTAGTTGGTCATGCAGTTTTTTTTTTTTGGCTTTTTTTTTTTTTTTAGGGTTAACTT
>Ga0209489_100384_pt1 | contig 79610 bp, 23 predicted proteins | sample SiratrowhiteBW_FD_187527 | JGI IMG/M metagenome (GOLD analysis project Ga0209489, IMG submission 187527) | Root nodule microbial communities of legume samples collected from California, USA - Siratro white BW (SPAdes) (version 2) | ecosystem: Host-associated > Plants > Roots > Nodule | place...
AAAAAAAAAAAAAAAAAAAAAAAAAGGAAAAGAGGAAATTCCTGAGAACACTTACTGCTGGAACATTGGGAGTTTTTTCCTCTTTAAGAACCTAAAGAAACAAAACTCTCAAAATGAGTCATGAAAATATAGATAGGGTTACACAGATAGATAGGACAAAGTGGAAACTTACATTGACAGCAGCAAAATCAAATTTTGCTTCTTCATCAGTCTCAGTCACAGTCACATCCTGTGAGTATGAATTAACATGAAGTGAGTTCAGAGAAGAAGAGTGTATATGTAGCCAGAACCAGATGAAAACACGAATTAGCCAAATGCATGCAAATACATAAAATCTAAAAAGCCAAAACAAAAACAGAAACTTTTAAAAATGAAAAATTCAGAGAATTGACATATGCATCTACCCTTTTGAGATTTCTCTCTTCAATATCAGGAGTTTCGGGCACAGCAGCAAGAGGTTGCCCTTGGAGCGGATCGGGCACAGCAGGAAGAGGTTCCCTTTGGATCGGAGGAGGAGGAGGGGGGTGGTTGCATGCCATAGTAGAGAACTTTGCAACTGGTGTGTGTTGGGGTAGAATACGTGCTTCCTATTTATAATAAATCTGTGAGAGAGAATCATACATACAGTGATAAAGAAGTTGGAGGAGTGTGAAGGATTCTTTTACCCAAAAAAGAAAAATTAAAATTATAAGAAAAATTGTCAACGTCTGGTCCATCCTTTTAAAAAATTATTAGGGGATTAATGCATAGGATCCTGAGATCCTGAATAATGCAGCTTGTGCATGAGATCAAATTTGTTACTGTTAAGACAGAAAAAACTCTGAACACGTGTTACATTGTCATTAATTTAACCCATATACTTCTTTTGTTCTTGTTCGCCTTCAAGGTTTGCATATGTGATGAGGTCATCTGTTACATTTTGAATACTTTTTTTTTAAGCAACATCCTTTCCATCCTTCCTTGATGGGGGAAGCTTCTAGTGTATGATTTTAGTTCAGACCACATATAAACCATTCTTTGGTGCTTTTAAATTTTTCTTCCATTCCTATATTTGGTTCTTCCCAAAGTTGGATAGATTTCAGTATTGTTAGTTTCAAATGTTTGAAGTGTATATACAATGCTCATGTAGGAAGGTTTGGAGTCCCAAATTGAAGTGTACCAACATATCTGTGTAGTTTAGTGTTCATGGTTTATGTGTGAAATGGTAGAAGGCGGTAAATGTAAACCAGTAGGTAGTTTTGTACTAGGATGTGGTGAGAATTTTCTGTTTAATATTTACTTGAACTCTGATTTTAGTTTTTCTGAGAAGGGTTAAAATAAATCAGAAAGGGCATCAACCAACAGGTTCTGTAGAAGACAAATATAGAAAAATTAAACTTGAATAGGCCATTAAAACAACAGATAGCAGGTTTTATTTGTTTTATTATTTGTTGATAAAAAAAAAAAAAGTCATCAAAAGTCACGTATATAAGCCTAATAGCTAAACTTTGAAAGGCACCATCCCAATAAAGATATTTATTAGCTTGGTTGTGTTAACAAGAAACAGCATGCCAGTCCAAAATCCACACTGATGCTACACAACCCTAAAGTGAAAGAAGACATGTCAGATACTTTTTTCTTTCTCTTAATTTTTAACCTCGTGAGTATGTTTGAATACACAGGTAGCAAGGTTTTCGAAAACTTTTGACAGTTATTATTTTTTATAAAAAAAAAAAATCTATATTTAAAGCTAAAAAAAACTCACTCAATCAATTCTGACTTGTATCTAAATGGCCCACTATTACACTAAGAGTGTTTTCAAGAATGATGTAAGTTTGTTATATTTGTCAATAATTACTTTATTAATCTTTCTATTGCCTCTGCATGTACACTGGTGGGTGAAGTTGTTGTTTCAGTTTAAACAGTGGTATCCGACCCACAGAAAACGTCTTAGGAAGCCTTTGTCTTAAGAAAGGGGAGAACGTTACATAATAACAGCCGGTGAAATATTGAAATAATTATGATAAACACATCAAATTAATATCCAGATAAATTCTCACTTGTAAAAAGCCGTTTGTCATTTGAGTAAGATTCAGAATGATAAGATACATATGATTCTTCATCTGTATAGATATGAAGAGATAGTCTATTACATCAGACATTATGCAAATCATATGTATAATTTCTTCTTTCACCTCATTCTTTATTGGTTGCAAACTAGTGACAAGACTAAAAGGGATATCTAAACTACAAGATAACATTGAGGACTTTGTCAAGCATTGTTCTGCAGATTATTTTGATTATTTTCCGATACCATGTTCCTCTTCTTCTTCCACCAAACTAAGTCCGGTGGCAACTTCTGCCAGCAGATGAACTCCAATATTGTCACAATCTGCTTCAAAGTTCTTCACATCTGCATATCCAGAAGAATCTGCATTCTGTTCCTGAAACCACTACTTTAACTTTAACATTTCCAATCAAAAAGCTTCTACATTTAGTTATGAAAGACTTACCGATGATTCTTTTCCAGGATTTTGCTTGTTAATATAAACACAAGCAGCAGCAGCCTGTGAATTATCAAGACCAAAAAGGGAAAAAAGAGTACCAATTTAAATATCATAATTAATGAAAAAAATCATTACAAGAAAGTTTATCATAATTCATATACCCTTACCCTTAACACTTTCAGTTTTTCTTTCCAAGGTTTAGTCTGCGCCAAATACGGCCTTTTAGACCTTGGTCTTCGTCTGCTCAATACATTGATAAAATTCTTTCAGTAAATGTCTATACTTAGTAGTTTCAGGGAGAAAAATATTGGAAACTTTCATAAAATCAGTATTTTTTGTTAAAATTACTTCTTGTGAATCTAAAGTTGAGTTGAATCAGTCTTTTGTTCCCAAATCTATAAAATCCATCAACTGTTTCATTGAAGATTATACTTCATATCAATACTCTTTCGTCACTTTAGGGATTAGGATTTTCCTCACAGGCAGTACATATTTCTAATTGAATCCTGGTCAAGTCATGAAAACAAACAAAACAATGCAATATACTGCTACTCACATTGGCTTCCTCTTCTTGACTCCAGCATCATTAGCCCATGCTTTCTCTGGGTTCTCAAGTTTTGCCTTGGCATGTTTCTCTTCCTGAAAGAACCAACAAAAGGGGGAAAAAGCAAAAATTGATCATATGGGTTGATTTATTAAATTCTGCTGTGAATCTTACAGAAGCAACTGTAGCAAGCTAAATAATATAATAAATATCTCAAAATGAGTCAAAAGAAAAAATACATGCAGGCATGGACAAATATGTTACTCTTCAAAATTAATCAGCCTCAGTAACAGTCTATCTGTGTGTGGATTAATTTCAAACTAGTCAAAGATATAAAGCTATACTGAACTAGATGCATGCAATTAAGATGCAAGCAGCAATGACTTAGAAATGAAAAAATTGGAACAATAGCTTATGCATCTACCATTGGGTGAGGCTTCTCTTCCCTGTGGAGAGAACTGTTCCTCCCCAGAGGAGAAGGAGGCAGGCGTCTGCTGCATGCCATAGTAATGGAGTACAACAGCTAGTTCCAAGAGGTATGTGCTGGAAAAGAAATATGTATTTTCCTGTAGATGGAAAAATGTCAGAGAGAACTACAGATATAGTTATACAAAGTTTGTATTATTCAGAAATAAAATAAATAATGAGAAATAGAAATATAACAAGCAATAAAATAAGAAAAGAAATGTTGAGATATTAAATATACTAATATTATTACTCAGATAATTAATATAATTTCGGTTACATTGTTATTAAAATTCATAGCTTTAAATGAAAAAGAAAATTAATTTTATATCTTCTCTTTCCTCATTGAATTTTCCATTATATTTATTTATTCATTCTGATATCTCTTTTATCATGTCTAACCATATATTAAATATATTGAGATTCTCTTGTTTTACAGATTTTCAACCTTCATGTAGGTGTGAAGGTCATCAGTAATTAAATTTTTTGTATCTTTTCTTCTATCACAACATTCTGTTCCCTTCCAACATACTAATTTTTCTTCCCTTCCTTAAGTTTCTATTTTAGAAACTATTTCTTTAATTTTGTGCACTTTAAGTGAATAATTAACAAAAAGGTAAGGTGTTCAAACATCAGGATTAATAATAATATATAGATTGTCATTTTATTATAAAGAAAGTATGCATTGTCAAATTCTTACAATGGTGTCTTTTATATATTGTCAACTAAATATCTTATAACATTGTAACAGTGGGTGAGAGTTTACTTCTAATAAAAATTTAATTTTTTATTAATCAAGGACAATTTTTATTTGCTAAAGACATTACAAAATAAAGTGTAAGATACTCGAACACCATAGATAGCATATTTTGAAAATATTATTTATTTATTTTTTTTCTTAGTCATCTGTAATTGTGTTTTTAGCTTTGTCTTTATTAGATCTGTTTGCATCAATAATTGCTTAAGACAAAATAATGTTTTTGTTGCATTTCTCACTGTTTACTCTATTGCAACATATTTTCCTATTGGTAATTACTTTATCAATATTTTACTTCATGTTCTCTCACTCACATGTTCCGAAACAACTTCTTCTAGAAAACTTATTGTTCTGGTTAAATTCTTCATAAGACAAAATTCATAATTTAAACTTCATGTTAGCCTAAACAAAGATCTAGAATTTCAAGTTATTTTCAAAATGTATAGACAGTAGACAAAATTTTGAAGTGAATGGTAAAAAAAAAATAAAGTATATCATATGGAATAATTGGCTCCTCACACAGATTATGTTCTTTTAGAGCTAACATTATTTAAATTCTCAATATATTATCTCAAATCATAATCAACAAATTTTTAAAAATGATTTTGTCTTTCGCAAATTATGTTCTTTTAGGTTGCTAACATCATTTAAACTCTCAATATATTATCTCAAATCACAGTCAACAAATTTTTAAAATAATTCGGTATCACTTTCTTTTTATCTTAATTGTCTGTATAATCTTCTTCTCAGTCTTTATTCATCACCACCTATACATGTCTCATTCCATATTTAGATATTGAATCTATAAATCTCTTCTTATTTGTTTATCTTCGACAATCTTATTGGTTCCTCGCATTTCAGATTAATTTACTGGTAATGGAATCCATTTTACTGTAAATACCCACCCAAAAAAATCCAATATATTTGTGTAATGTACAAGCATAAGGAAGATTATATAGATTGAGGGAAATTAATGTCCCTTATTATCACCTTCAAGAAGTGAATTTAGAATTGAAATGCTACACTAGATAATCAAAATCTTGAAAGTTCACCTAACCTACAAATACGAAAAATCGGATATACTACTAGATTTGAAAGGTAAAACCAACTCAAAAATTAACTTTACAAGAACAAGTCTAAGACTTATATATAAATTTCTTTCCATTTCAGTATTAAAGTATAGACAAATAACTGAAAAAAGATAATAATTCAGAGATAGATAAGTGAAAACCAAAAATATGAAAGCCATAAGGCTAACACCTGCATTTAGTTTGAGCTTGAAAAAAAAAAATACTCCACTCCTGTCCCTAATAATAACCTAACATTTTTTTAAATTTACGATAATAGTGAAACTTTTTTATATGTCATAATTAAGCTGTGTTGCACACAGTTTACAAAATACAGCCATCAATTTTTCTTTCTCTAATTACAATTTTCCAAAATTATCTTTATTAGACTAAATGAAGTGATCTCTTGCCTTGTTAAGAGTTATTTGAACTCGAAAGATTTAGTCGAGATATCATATTTTTATATGTTGGGTGGATGATAGAGGCCAATTGCAAAAATGAAATGGTTTTGTCTCCTAATATTTAATATATCATTATGTTATATTTATAATGCTATTATTCATTTCAAGATATATCTCCGTTTAAATTTATAATTTTTATAAAAATGTGGATGTTCATATGGAAATATTATATTAAATAACCAAGTTGATTTAGTTTTGTCTTTTGATCAGGTGAGTTATGTTTAAATACCTGACTAAAAATAAAATGTACTGAAATAAAAAGACAATAATAAATATATATTTTAACAAGTTATGTGTGTTGCCTTCTATAAAGTTGTATATTACTTAACTAGATGGGAAATGATAAAATATTTATAATGATTATAATATTTTATAATTTTATATTATGTGCATTTGTGTGCACAGTTGTGTATTAATTGAAAAACTATAATAAGAATTATGAGATAAATAATAATTCAGTTTGTTCTTTAACAAATCAAATTAGACATACTTTTTTCACTCTTTTCTTTTTTTTTTTCTAGTAAGAAATTATAACAAACAAAATATTATTATTTCACTTTTTTTTCTTTTTAAGAAATGATAACAAACAAAATATTGTAATTTTAAATCATTAGATTTATTTATGGGATAAAACTCAAATACAATATAATAAATGTTGTTTAATTAAAATATGTCATAAATAACCTTCATTCATCTAAAGAAGAAGTCTTTTAGAAAGAAGGAAAGAAATAATCTAACAAGGTTAAAATCTATATATGACAATAGAATTTCTCCATGAGAGAAATATATATCACACTATAACATTTAACATGGAGAGCTCTCTCAAGCACTTCTCAGTACAAATTGATTTTATTCAGCAAGATCACATTGATATCTCATAGTATATTTTTCTCACACCTGATTCCTCTTTTTTTTATCAAGGGTCCTCTTCAGCTCAGTGGCAACTGTTGCCAGCAGATGCACTCCATTGTCATTTTCTGCTTCCTCCATCACGTTTGCGGATCCAGGAACACCTTCCTGAAACCACAGATTTATTAAAAATTCAGCCAGTACTTTATCTTGAAGTTTCTCCAATCAAAAGCATTTCACTTTTACCTGTTGAAACACTTACCGAGGTTTTTTCTGCAGGATTTTGCGCGTTAACATAAACACGAGCAGCAGCAGCCTACGAATCATTATGAACCGAAAAGAAGTATGAATTTATATATCATAAGTAGTAGAAAAATATCAACCTATCATAATTTACATCCTTACCCTTAACGCGTCCAGTTTTTCTTGACTAATTGGTTTAACCTCCATGAAATCTGGCTTTTTAAACCTTGCTGGTCGTCTGCTTAATACCATTGATGAATTTCTTTCAGGAAATGTTTGAAGGAGAAAATGTGAGACAACAATGCTATAGATAGTGAAGTATATATAAGTACTAGGATGAGGTATATATTTTGGCCAGCTTAACACAAGTGAAGGAAACGCATGTTCGTTACATGTCACTTTAACAGACTTAAACAGTTTTCAGTGGAATCGACACACATGAATAGAAAAGTTTCACGATGGCCCAGGTTTCAAAAATAGTAACGTTAAAGCTATAACTGGTAAAAATAAGCTATACTCTCAGCCTATATGTCATGTGTCATGATTAATTGTTTTAACCCTAGCTTCTACTGTCTGGTTGACAGCATTCTTGCAGAAAAAATATTGGTGGAATTCTAATAATTACAGACTAAATCATAATTACCGAAGTTGTTTAATAAAACAAATTGTAATAAATAATGCTATAAAAAAACAAAAATAATTTATTATCATTAAAGACATTAAATGAATTATTAATTACATAAAAAACAAAAAACAACGCGTGAAGCAATTAGGTGTAAAGAGGGGAGACCCTAGGAAAACAAAGAAACGCTCTTACCTGTTAGGGTGAAGAGTAACCGTCATTCATGGTGTACCTTGTCTTCTGAGTATCTTCTCTTGGCCCCGGAATATAAGATAACTGATAACTCTAGCTTAGCTGTTAAAGGTTCACGCAGAGTAACCGGTGTTGCTCACGTTAACTGTACCTGCATGTAATCCTGTGCTTATACCTAGCCAGGTCAGTATGTTAAAAATAAAATCTATTTAACTTTTGCAGGTCCACCAACTTGTACATAAAGAAATTGTGCATTCCAATACCAGTCTTTTTGTATGGAAAGGTTTCGCTAATGTAAGTCAAATTTTATCTGACACGGCGAAACAAATTTCAGCAGCCGTTTCTGGACGGATATGTTTTGTCTGTTTTATACTTAATTACTCTCTCTTGATACTATCATCATGTAAAAGATAAAAAGTTAATTGTTTTTTCTAGTTATTTATTAGGTCTTTCTGTTTCAATTAATCAAATTAAGAAAAATAATTAATTTTTTTAAGTTAAATTTATTTTTAATATTATGAGTTATGAATTTTTTTATAATTTTCTGAAAACATCTTCATTGCATTATCACTTACTCAAACTAAATAAAGCATGAACAAGGATGTGAGTTTTATCAGAAACTCATTATAGAGTAAAAATTATAGGAAAGCCTTAGAAGTTATGTAAACTTACAAAAATTAGGATTTCAAATAATAAAGATACTATAGAATTTTAGGGTCTGAAACCAAGTAGCTACTGTTTTTTATTTTAGATTTTAATATTAATGTACTATAATTCACCTATTTTTATTGGTTAATATCATTCTCTTAACTATAATGTTGTCTTACCTACAACTTTTTTACAATATATATACAAGTTTATGAGATTTTCTCTCAACTCAAATGTTCTTGCCTTCATGACTACTAAATTGTGAAGAAGTAAATTAGTTTTCTCCTAGATAGACAATAGTGCCTTTTTCTAAGGAACTTAAATCCCAAAATGAGTTAACAAGTCTCTGGTAGTGCTACAATTAAATTGCTACCTTTATCTAGGGGTTTGCTTGAGGAGGCATTGATGATGGGAAAGAAAAATCATTCATCCTTCTTAGCTAGTGTATATTCCTCTTTTAAGTAGCACGTGAAGGAAAGAAAAACACTTGCATCATCCATGACGCTTGTGAGATTCAAGTTTAAGAAATCATAAGTTACAATTTTCACTTCTATATAAAATAAATCACTTCACAACACAAAACATTGAATACTTTTTTTTTTTATAATCTGTAACATATGTTACTCCATAACAGATCTCTCTAAGAATACACATGATGATGATGAAATAAAGCATGAATACTCTCAATTTAAACGTTCTCAAATAGAAGTTATATTTTTTAAACTATTCTAAATATCATTCTTTTGACATTGGAAACGAGGATAACAGCATGCACTCGACCTTAAAGCCTATTCAACGTGTCCCATTGTGAATTGTGATGGATGTCTAAAAGAAAACAAAAGCTGTTGTAAATTAATTGTGACTTGAGAGGGACCTCCTTTTGACAGTTAAATTAGATTGCTTATGAATTACGCTTTTCTATTACAGATTATTCCAGTTTAGTCCTTATTGTTGAGATGTGCTTCTTCCATATATCAAACTTTTCCAAGAAAACGTATTCTCATTTCTCATTTCTCATTTCTCATGTATATGGAGTGAAAATGCTATTGTGATTATTTTTCCACAGCTATTTTCGTATCCCTGCGAGTATGGATTTGGTTTTCCCTATATACTTGCGCGACGAACCTTATTCAATGCAATATTACACCCCTTGGGAATGATAATAATTTATAAAAATTTTTGAAATTTGACTTTAGTATTAGTGCTTTCAAATTGAATACCACTGCATTAACTGCATAAAAAAAAGGAAAACTGCATTGAAAAATTTACTGCATTTATGGTATCATCAGTGAGATTAAAGAGCCTTTAATGGTTGCTAGGGAAAAACTCAGTAAATTTTAATCTAAGACTGGAATAGAGATCATAAAGCAAAACAGCAGGAGTCAAATGCGAAACTTAGATTATTCAGAACAACAAGACCATAACATTCTCAACTGAAGGAAATGAACTGTTTCATAATTTAAACCACAAAAGCAGCAGCAACACTAAAACAACAAAAGCACACACATAAGAACTCCTCAAACTTCAGATTTCCAACACCATCATAGCATATTCCAATGGAATAAGACTTCAATCGTCGTCATCGCAGTCAGACGCGACAGCATCCTTTTTCACCTGCTTTGAGGTTGTTTCAACCGGCATCAAACCCTAATACCACCAAAAAACACAAAGAACACAATTAGTTTTCAACATTTCACATTCATTTCATTTTTTCATTATTTACAATTGTAATTCTAATACATAGCAATCATCGAAAGCTAATTAAAACAAATTAAGAATCGGTCATTCACTGGCACACTGCTTGTTCCACAGATCCTGTTTCATTCAGAAATCTTTTCAAAACAAGACTAAATAGATCTGCCTGTCCCCATCAAAAGAAAACTTCTGATGATCTTCTGAAATAAAAGTAAATCATTGTTACCAAATCTAAAAAATCATTTCAATTACCGTCAGAAATATTTTCAGAGCTTCCTCCTTAGTGTGGGAATTCATGATTTTGAGGGCTGCCTCCTGCAAAGAGAATTTTAAGAATAAAGAAAAAAAAATGAAAGAGATTAATTGGATCGTGGAAGAGTAAAGAGAAAGATTAGAATACAATTATAATAATAGTTATTATTATTATCATTATTATAACAAAGAAAATGCTCAAACCCTGGCATTGTCCATTTCCTCCTGCAGCAAAGTTTTAGGTTCAGCCTCAATGGAATTTTTCCTTTCAAGTTTGGGTGGAAGAGACACTGGGGTTAATGGTTTCTCGATCTTGTCACTCTTCTGCACTGGGGCTGGGGCGGCTGCTGCTGCTGCAGGTGCTGCGTGACGCTTCATTTTCAGGCTTTGCACAAAGAACACACAACCTCACTAGAAGTCTTGGAAATTTAATAGAATGAAAGAGATACTTAATTGTGCCTGTTTTTTTTCCAATTTGTAACCGATGGGGGCAGAAAATTGGCATCTTTGACTGTCATTATGAAGAGGGTGTGAGGGACACAGCTGTGCCCTTAAACAGATAAATTAACGTGGCAGCCATGGCGAGGAACAAACAGAAACGCACATACAAATGGCAAGGTAAGATTAATATAGGCTACTTAGACTCTAGTAACGCATGAGAAACGAAGCTCTATACATGCCAAAACCTTTGTTTCTCTTCCTCTCTCACACCACCTTAGAGGTTTACTATGTCACCAGCGGAAACCAGGCATGTGATATTTTCTTTCTAATCTCTTTTTTGAATCATTTCTATTTTCTAATTGGCTGATAACCCAAAATTAAAAGATAGAGGACATAGGCACTTCAAAAAAAAAATAGAGGACTTCAACAACCAAAACAACAATAAAAAATGTGTATGTTTATATATAATAAAGTCAGTGTTTAATTTTATATTGATTAAGACAAGTTAATTATGTTTCACTTAGAAATATTCCTAATCTGGAATAAGTGAAATTTTTTTATTTGTTTCATTTATGACTGTATTTATTAGATTATTTAATATAAGTCTTTATTCCCTATTGAATGCCCTAATTCTTTAGGTAAATTCAAAGAGAAAGAAGGTTCAGGCAATTAACAATAGTACAGAAAAAACACGCGTTCAATAACTAAACTGTTCATAACTCACCCAATGCAGAGTCCCAAACCCCAAACCATACTCACTCATTCATTAAACTTTCATTGAACACACATATAAAAAAAATCATTCCAAAAAGGGTCAAATCTTACAACACATTAAGAACAAGATGTCAAGAATAAAAAAAAAAAAAAAATCAAAAAACCACAATTTTGTAAATAAACCAGATGAAGAATATTCAAAACAATAAACAATTCGCAAATAGGACTGTTTGTGCTCAGGGTCACTGCTTGATACTCTATTATCAGGCTGCCACCACCATCGTCACTGTTCGGATGGCAAAACCAAATTCTTCATTTTAATGGTACAAGACATACTCTCTTACTGATAAATTAAGTAAAATAATTCAAATGGATGATAAAATTATCTTTAAAACGTTACACTATCCAGGAAATTATCGATTTTTAGCTCACTTTCTGAATACTGGTCGTTTACAAAACTCTTATATTGCTATAGCAGAACTAATTTGTTAATTTTAATGAAAGGAAATTAAAGAGATGCAGAAGCATATGTAAGGAAAATAGCTACTTCCACCCCAAATATCAATAAATCAATTCTATATATAATAAATCAGAATATTTATTTAAAATAAAGTCAAAAGTTATTTTATCCATATTAAGTTATATAACTTTTCTACATTGATAAATTATGTTATTTTTATTTCTAAATTTTATTTATTTCAAATATTACTTTTAATTTTATCTTTAAATTTATCTACCTTTTAAATCTTAACGCTATATCAGATTAATTATTTTTAAATTAATTAAGACCATCAGATGATTGAGTATTTATCAACCTTAATTTAAATTTTTTTTAAATGTTAAAATTTGACACATAATAATAAAGATGATGTTAATAGTGGTTTATTTGAAGCTCATGTCAATGATATTACAATTAACAATGCGGTGCAGTTATGAAGTTCTTGGACACCTAGAAGAAAGGGACAATACATCTTGGCTTCTCTCATCTCTAAGTCCTGTGACTATATCTTGGCATGACCTTGATTTGGATGTTCCTCATCTAGCTCATCCACTATGTCCACACAGAATCCATCACCATATCTTTCTTTGGATTAACCACCACTGCATTAGAATTGTTTGGACCATTATAACTGTAAAAATAAAACAATTCTACATTAGTTACTATTGATAATATAATTGCTCACATTATTACAAATTTGGTGAGAATGGGCGAAAAGGTGATAAAAAAACTGGCTCGAATAGATCTATTCAATTTTTCATATTTTTTAAAAATTTGTAATATTTTATTATTATTATTATTATTATTATTATTATTATTATTATTATTATTTCATTTAATCAAAAATGTTTTTCAGTAAAATCATGCTCAGATATGCATTGGAGTGAAAGTACACACAATATGCACAAAATGTATTGAATATCATACCACCATTATATTCTTTTAGAAGGTTGAAGTTGAAGATTGGAACCTAACACAGTTAGGATTAGATGGTAGGTGAGAAGAGAAAAATTTCAAAGATATTGTCAAGAAGGGGTGAGAGGAAATTAATATTGAAGATACAACAAGATTATTCTAAATTAAAGGGGTTAAAAAGAAAGTTGAAGCAGTGGAATAATTGGCCTTTTGGTAATATAGTACGTAACCAGTATAACGAATTAATGTGTAAATTGAATGAGTTGGAGAGGAAGGAGGAGATACAAAGCTAAACTGAGGAGGATATATAGAACAAAAAGAAATTGTGTAAGAAGTTTTGGCATGTCACTGTGTACAGAGAATCTCTGAATAGAAAACAAAATATAGACTTAAGTGGGTAAAAGATGGGGATTGCAATAGTCGATCTCTGCACATAACAATTAACTGGAAAAGGAACAACAATATGATGTCAGGGGTGCAGATACAAGGATGTTGGGTGCAAGAACCTTCAAGAGTTAAGGAGAAGTACAGAAATGCTTAGGGACATATTCAGTAAGGAGGACTGAAATAGACCTAAGTTAGAGGGAATACATTTATAAAAAGGAATGAAATTAACAACTTTCTTATTGCTAAATTTGATTCCCAATAAGTAAAAAGGAGATAAATTCTCCACACATGCCAAATTTGGAGTAATCCATAATTCATCGCTGTTGTACCAAAAATATACAGGAGACACTTACAGGAATACGGACTGAATAGGATTAGGAAAAGTGTTGGGAAAAGGATAAAAAGAGTGGTCTATTAGTGAAACTAGGTACTTTTTGGGAAGTAGGTGTATTACATGATGTACATGTGACAAATAAGGTTGTCAATAAATGTAAGAGAAAAAAAGAAAAATTCTTCGATTGTTAAGATTGGGAAAATCTAATATCTGCATCTTTATATATAGACAATGGATTAATACAACTGTGCATAACCATATAACCCTTTATCAATAGAAAATGACTAGATCTTTTAATGTTTGAAACAAAACACAATTAATAAAGGAGCTCGTTATTAATTTGAATAATTTACTCTAAATTAGTCCTTTAAATATCACGTCCAAAGTACAAACTTTTATATATACTATGATACTTGAATAAATATTTACAATAACTATCCTAATGTAAAATGTGGAAATAATTTATTTCAATCACTAAAGAGCATTTATCATGCAATGTTGAAAAGGAAAACATATATTATCCATCATACCATGTATTGTCCTTTGTTTATTGTTTTATATTCAATATAAATATAAAAAGAAAACACAATTATCTACGAACCAGATTTGGGATTCGGGGAAGGTATTAGTATCTCAAAATGCTTGTCCTAAGCCGATAGCTTTCATTGAATGAATAAAAATAAGTGTGGCTTTACAAAATGTTATTTTTCCCTAACAGCACATAAGAATAAATATATATTTACAAAAAATGCAGGTTAAGAATGAACAATAAACAACCAAAATAATAATAGAGACAAATTTTTATTTTTTATTTTTTGAACCCGACAAGATTGACCTTGGTCCTACGTATTTACAAAGAAAAATCAGGGATCACGTATTTCTAATTTAATTTGATTGATGATAGTTTGATATTTTTTATTTTTTAAAATTTCATTTAATCTTGTTTTTTTTTAAGAAAAAGTTTATATTTGTTTATTATTAAAACTTTTAATTAAATGTTTTTTTATTTTTAAAAATATTATATATATTTTTTAATTATTTTTTAAAATTATTTTAAATCTAATATTTTATTTTTAAAAGTTTATGTTTATAAAGAGGGTTTTTTTTTTATTCTTTTCCTAACTTACTTTTATTTTGTTATTAAAAAAACATATACAACATAAAAACAGAAAGATTAATTACAAATAAGCGGATTATTTTGTTTCTGAAATGATTATTTTGGTTTTATTCTTTATTGTGGCTATTTGGTTTCGTGAGGGATAGTGGTTGTTGATGTTAGGCTTTTTAATTTGGGAATAGGATTCTGGATTGGTACAAGGTTTGGAAATTTTTGAATTTGGGACTTCGTCTATCCTATATTCGATCATGTGTTATGGAGTTGGGATTATTAACTTTCTGATACTGAACCGGGGTTTTGTATTTGTTTTCTGCCTCTGGGCTAATGATATGTAATGTTACTGTATTTTTCTTAACAATACTAGTTGTGTAAAAAATGCAGCAATTAGATAATCTCAATATCGGTACCATATCAAACACCTATATGATCGAGCCAGTAGCAGCAATCATCTCCCAGGTATAATAATTTATTGTGATCGTTAAAATTAATTTAACAATGTTTGCAAACTAATTACTCATTGATACTGATGTAGTGCACATGGTTAAACAAAACACAACAAATACATATGAAAATATATAACAGAGCAGAATCGGGACAAAATTAAAGAAAAAGAGCATAAGAAAGAACACGAACCTGTTGAAGACTCCCAATTTAGCTTCTTCTTTTCCTTTTTCTGGTTTCTAAATATCTCTATTTATTATCTATATCTCTCAATTTTTGTATCTCTCTTGAAAATAAAATTAGTTCTTTATAATTTTTTCTGTTAATCCCTTCATCTCCCTCCATAATAATACTCTCAATCATGATTCTTAATTAAGAATCAACTGAACAATATAGGAAGGTTATGGGAGTTAAATGTCAAAAGCATGATTACTAGTTAAATGTGAAAAGCATGATTGTTAGTTAAATGTTAAAAGCATGATTACTAAATGTGATAAGTGTGAGAAGAGAAAAAGGTGAAAATTTAATTATGAGAAATAAAATTTGTTACATAGGGACTTGAATGGGCAATGTATTTCTGTAAACCTTAGGCTTATGTGGCAAATACAACTAATAGATAAAGGAGGTGTAAATATTTCTAATAACCTCTTAGTAAATTAGACTTTAGAAAACATTTTTCTATTCAATTAAGCTTACTTAATTTTTCTATTTAATTTATTTTGAGACAGACCCAACACCTTTTTTTGTTATTTTATTATTTTTTTACAAATTTCATTTTATCTTATTTTTATTATTATTTAATCAAACTTTACTTATAAAGTCAAAATTTTTTTTATTATTTATTCTAAATGACAAAGAAACTAAATAATTTATTTTCTGGCTTATTATACATAATTGCATTTACGGGAATTAACGTAGGTATGTTGTTTTTTATGAGTTAAAACATCCTAAGTGTTCCTATATTTATTCATATCTTATTGTTGATAAAAAAAAAAAACTCGATGATATCATCTTTACAATTATACTTGTTCTTTTTTAAAATTCTAGAAAATACAATTAAGAAATTAAAAGGGATACAAAATAGGTTTCTTTAGGGTGCAAAGGAGGATAAAAGAAAGATGTACTCATAAAATGTCGAAACGAAGCTTATCGTCAAAAGGGAAATGAAGCTTAGGAAGTAGAGATTACTTTTACTATATTAGGAAAATTGGTATGTACTAACTACTGAAGTAAAAATATGAAGGTTAGAGAAACAACAATTGCTTAATTGTAAAGTACACAAGAGACAATAATAATTATTCAATGTTTTGGATCTAAGAAAGTTAATTCTAAAAAGTTAGGGAATAAATATAAATTAAATTTTGGCTTAAAAATGGAAAGGAAAATAGTGCTTTCAAGATGAATAGTATGAAAAGAGGGGGCAATGGGATGTACTTTGTTAGGTTATCCTCTATTTTTCTATAATGTAGAGTTAACATGATAAAAGGTATTTATTTGTTTAAAGTTATGATAGTCAAACTTCTTAAAAGTTGTTCGGTATATTATTCTTGAGATAACAATATATTATCTTCATTCTTTATGACTCTAACTTATTTTTTTTATTTATGTCTTTTATTTCAAACTTAGATCTTAGAAATAATTTTGATATAAATATATAATGTCACATTCACCTTTTTTAGTTTTGTGTACACACATCTATAGCATTGTTATTAGAAAAACTATATAGTAAACATTATTAAGATTTTCATGTCATTGTTTGGATGCTTATTTGAGTACATATAAAGATTTTAAAAGTTTGCATATTTTGTTCTTTTAACCAGAAACGCACCTTTTAGTTTTAGTCATATAAATTGTTTTCTCTAATTCACCACTTAAAAAGGTTATCTTAACATCCATTTAGAAAATAATTAACTTATGGATGGTAGATATAACAACACTCGAATAGAACAATTTCTAGTAATTGGAGCAAATGTATCAAAATAATTTATGTTGGAGTTTTGAGTAAAACCTTTTGCTACTTCTCTTATCTTATAATTTGTTATGGACTGATCAAGATTGTACCTTTTCTTAAAAATCCATTTATAATCAATGGATTTTTCTCCTTTAGACAAATCACCCAAAGTCCAAATATAATTTTTTTTAATTGAATCAATTTCAATCCTAATGACCTTATCTCAATATTTTACTTTAGGAGTGCTAGTAGTTTGTAAAAAAACTAATTGTATCATTTTTAGTTAGATAGGTATTAAAGTCATCTCCAAAATTAGTTCTTTTTTCTTTATCTTTTAATTCTCCTCAAATCCTCCCTCGTTGACATCACTAATAATATCTATAGGTTATTGAGATGTATCATTAACCTTTAAAGAAAAAAAAAAACATGTTAAAAAAACTTACATTCTTTTTATATCATTTTGTTACAATTATTCAGAAACAAATCCTTCTATACTTTATATATATATATATGTACATGTACATATGTACATATACATATGTACATATATTATCATCTCCTAGCAATATAACTTCTTATTATAAATTTTTGTCTAACCACATCTTGGGTCGTGTATTTGAGAGACTTTTTTACCCACTAATACCTTTTTATTTTTTTATTTTTCTCAATAGACTTCTTTATTCTTTAATTTCTGAAATAGTACTATTTCATTTTTTTATTTTTTATTTTTTAGCTAAAATAACACTCTTTTTTTTTATTTTCTTTTTATTTTTTTTATGGTCAGTACATCCATTATAATTTTTTTCTTTTTTTTAATTTTTTATTTTTTTATTTTTTTTCTTATATCAATTGCAATTATTCATAAATTTTTTTCATTTATTTTTTTGTATTTTTTCTGTAATAGTTATTAAAAAATTTGATTATTAGTTTATTAAAATTAAGATAAAAAATAATATAAAAATAATTAAATCAAAATTAAAAAAAAAACAATACAAAGAAAATAAAATGAAATATTTTATAGGTTTTTTAAATAATTAATTATAATAGGAAAAATGATAAATTGTTTTATTTTATATTTTATAATAAATTTAAGTTTGGCAGAATAAAATTAAAATAAATTATAATAATTTTGTGATTGTATTTTCATATTAAAATTGGAAGAAAAAATTTTAATAAATTATAAAATTTTTATTTGAATTAAAATTTGTATTTTCAGTTTGTTAAAAAAATATCTAAATAATTAATAGAAAAAAAACAAATAATTTTTTGATAAAGATAAAATTTAATTTTTTTTATTTTTTATAAAGATAAATTTCGATTTTTAATAAATATAGAACTTGGTTTTTGATAGAGATAGAATTTGATATTTGATAAAGATATCATTTAATTTTTTATAAAGATAAAATTTGATTTTCGATATATATGTAATTGATTTTTTTATAAAGATAAAATTTGAGTTTTGATAAAAATAAAATTTATGTTTCATTTCACATAAAGTATTTCATATACCATTAACTAAACTATTTAGTGAATATATATTTATCATTTATTTTCCTCTTTATGTTCAATATGTACTGCATCATTTCAATAATTAACAATTTTAAATTAATAAACATAAAATTTGAAAACAATTCACAAATAAATTAAATATAGTTTTGAGATTAAAAATGTTAAAATTTAAAAATATAATCAAATATAAAATAGTGACATGAATTATATATGTCCTATATGAACTAGGGATGAATTTTAAGTACAAAATGAAATTATAAAATTATAAAAGGTAATACATTTATGACTTGAAAATTGTATAAATATGTACTCACCAAAAATTATCATCGTCTGCAATTTGACTATAGACATTTCTGTTAATTTGTTAAGATTTTATACTAAAATATTAATAATAACTAAGTTAAATTTAAATTTAACACAAGAATACTTCATAAGATAGTATAAATATAAGGTCTTGGATATGAAAAAAATAAAAAATTTGTTTGAACTAACTAAGAACAATCAATAACCTTCACAACTAGAATAATATATATAAAATAGGAAAATCTCGTTATATATTATTATACATTATAAATATATCATCATAGTTTATTTGATTGCTTTATAAAAGTATTATTATAGGAAATATTGTATTTAAAAAGTATATAAAGGCACATATATACACATAAAAGCACATAAAGAAGAGTTATTTAAAGAAGAGTTTCTAAACAAATCCAACTTTGTTTTTGTTTTTCTCTCAAATATTGTCCTTTGACATTTTTTTTTACTTTTTTCTACAGCCTAGACTTTTAAGTTTTTTTCTTTAATCAACAATATAAAATAAAATTAAATGAAATAATAGATTTGTCTCCACCCATATAAAGGTACATATATACACATAAAAGCCCATAAATCTTAGTTTTCTTTCTGCTTCATGCTTAAGTAGTTTTATCTTTGATTATTTTTCTTAGAGTATGTAACCATTGGAGTTTTAGAACCTTTTTTTTTATCTTTCCCTGTCTTTTATATTTTAAAGGGTATATGTTGAAGCTCTTCAATACTTTATTAGGGTGCAAGGACAATCTTCTTCCATCCTCTTTACATGTTTTTCTTTGTAATACACAGTTTTATGCATCATGAGTGTCAAATAGGTTAGAGTATGGTTGCTTTTAGATGATTGAGATTTTGGATTGAATGGATGATTGAATGACTTATCATCATGTTTTACTAGTTCCGCCATTTTTTGTATTTGAAATTCATTATTGTGAATGTTCTCTTCTTAATTTGATGAAACTTTGAGATGAAAATGAGTGTGAAACTTATTTAAATGAGTGTAACTTCTTTATAAAATCTTACTATTTAATTCAATTTTTTGGTTGATTTTTAGTGATTCTTGTCATCTGTTTTGGTCTTTTATGAGAACTGTATTTAATTGGAATATTCAATTTCCTTTTAAATTTCGGAAAAATTATTTCAAAGTAGGAAAATTAAAGCTATAAGCTGAAATACATAAATATTCATCTGCATTTGTGGAGAAAACAAAATAAGGAAAAATAAGATTAAAAAGTTAGTAAAACTGAAAGGTGCAAGTTAAAGAATGGGATGAGAGAAAAGTAAAACATAAGCTTCAGACATCTTCATTTTAGTGAAACAAATTTTATTTGGAAACTTATTTATGAAGCTACAAATAAGCCACCTATTTTCCAACTAATCTGACTAACCATAAACTAGTTATACGGACCCTTTTCAAATTAAATCACTTTCTTTTAAAAGTTTAAGTGTAAAAGAAAATTATTGGAATCTTTTAGAATTTCTTTTGTATAATTTGTGAGTTTATGAACTTGTATTGTTTTTAATGGATTATGATATGAAGCATATCATTGAGTCTGTGGAACTTGAGTCATAGGAGAGATTCAAAAGCTAAAGTTATTTATATTTAATTTATATAATGGTGAAACACGTGTTGACGTTCAATCAATCAATAAATAAAATTAGGATTAGCTCAGTCGAAAACTTAGTTTAACATATAACTACTAATGAATTATACTAAAACATAGACTAAGAATTAAGGAATTATGATTCTTATATCTCATTAAAAAAAATAAAATGTTGACTGAATTGCTTGAGTATCAAACTAAAAGAAGTCGAAATCTCTAATTAAACCTTGGAAATCTAGTGAGTGAGAGAACCCTCCGCAAAATTTTATGTACTATTAGTAAAGTGAATGTGAATTTAGAAAGTGTATTTTTGGAAGATGAGGACAAAAAAGTTAAAATATTCAAAGAGAAAATAACTAAGAAAATTATATACTAATTAATTAATTAATGGGTAAAAACAAATTTCAAGATTTAATAAGACTAATATTTGCTACACTGTTATTGTGTGAATTGTTGAAAGGTATACTGATGACTTTGTTATAATAATATTGGGATCTATCTATAAGAAAGATAGAAGGAATTCGTAGAATGAAATTGTATATAGATATAAAGAATATAAACAAAGATAATATTGTTGGTAAAAAAAGAGAGATTCAATTACTGTGTATGAGAAAAAAAAAAAAAGGGAAAAAATTAAAAGAGCATTTTATCAATATATGGGATGATCCTACGGTGGAGTGGAAGGTAAATCTAGTAGTCTGACTTATCGAGGTTTATTGTGGTTGTGGAGAACGAGTCATTTTAATTAACGTTGAATTTTTATAAGATGTGGATATTTAGGCCTGGAATATATTGAAGAAAAAAAAAAGGAATGTAATCATTATAAATATATACTTCTCTATTTTTTTTAGTACTTTTGTTTTTGAGCTTTCTAATTGCTTATTTGTTTTGTTCTGTGACATAGTAAATGGTGAATAAGCATGTGTTGCCTGAATTCTTTTTTTTTAGAAATAAATAAACACTTGAGCCCCTTTCATTATTGTTCACACCTCGCCTTCTCCTATATGCATAATGTCTGGTCAAATAAACTTGGTCCATTCTTGTCTGCACTCCTATTTTTATTTTATACACCCTCGCCTTTTCTTAAATATAATAATTGGGCCCATACATTCGGCCCAACACTTTTTCTACATGTTTGCATTTTTAATAAATACACCACCATAATATTTTGGTTTTCTTTATATATTTAATAATTAAAAAAATATTTTTGATAATAATCTTGCAAATAAATTTTAAGTATATGTATGACGGCACGCCACATTTTGTATTTGATTTTTATTATTTAAAATGTTTTCGAATAATAAATAGAATAATTCGTTTAGATATCATATGGCCACCTCCATAATGTAATATTCAATACGAAACTTTGACACTAATGCTTGAGTATTTTTATGGTCTAATCTAAATAATTTTAAAAAAAAAATCATGTTTTCTTCTAAACAAAATTCACAAAATAATGTCACATTGATGAATAATTTACATTATCTTTGACTTGTAAGAGTATCAAGTATAGTCATTCGCATTGCCTTTTACTTTAATCATCGTGAACTAAAAATTAAAATCCAAAAATATCAAATTTTTAAAAATTAAAAAAAAAATAAAAAAAATACTAACACCAAACAAACAGTTTTCTATTCACAACTAAGTGATTTCTGATTTTCTATCATTGATGGAAATATGTTATAGCAAGGTTGATTCCTGTCAGGTTCAAAATAAAAAAAATATATATTTTCTTTGTTCTTACTTCGAGTTTTGTTTCTTTTTGGAAAAAATAAACATTTAAAAAAAATAACACTTGTTTCACTCATTTAATTAAAGATATTGTCTTAGAAAATGTGTTATAGGGTGCTAGCATCTATCGACTCTCAGACTCTTAATCTGATTTCAAATACTCCACTGCCTTATCTTTAGTTCTTTTATAATAATATAATAAACTATGATTGTGACTTCTCTTTTGTTTTTCAGAAAACAGTTTTTTTTTTCTTTCTTCTGGTCGTAATCTCGATTGTGACAAAATACATTTGACATTATTAATTTTATAAAATATTGAGAGGTTGTTATCATTAAAAGTAAGAAAGTATTTATATGTAATTAATAATGAATTTTTCCTTAATATAAAATAAAGAATCACTAAAAACACAATCAAGAAGGGGTGAATTGATTCAAAAGATGATCTTTAAAAAAAATCAAATTTTTTTTTATCAAAATTGTTAATAATAAAATAACTTTAAGTGCAGTGATTTTATGAACACCAAGAACACTGTAATAACACTATCATTTAATATAACCAAAAGTAAAAACTCAATAATACACAATAACTTTTATATCTGTTTAATTTTTCTCAGGTCTACATTCAGTTAATCAAAAAAAACCTGAGCTAGATTTTTCATCCAATTATAAAAAAATGCTTATGTAACTATATCAAGACAAAATCACTTTTTGAAACGCCTTTCAAGAATATTTTTAAAAGAGGTAATGAAAATACTTAATTACCTATTATATACACCAAACATTGATGCACAGATTTAGATTAAAATTACAAATAAAAAATAAAGAAAGATATCACTTGACGTGTGATAGACTGTACAACAAATAAATCTCCACCATAATCAATCTTCTGTAATGAACATTGAAGTAATCTTTTTCTAACACTTTGGCATGTTTTTGCTAACATTTGACAGTTGAACCACGTATAAAAAGAACTTTGATATCTAAGTGAGTAGCATAAAGTTTTAAGTTATAGTAAAATATAAAGAAAAACAAACTTAATATACGAATAGATAAAAAAATATAATAAATGGGTGGATAAAGATTATAAAGATATTATGGACTAATTAATAGTAAGTTTGTGAAAAAATTATAGTAATTTGGCAAGAAGTTTGGAAGAAAAGTAATTAAGTTTTCTTCTTTATTTTATCTTTTAAAAATGTATTTTAGAAATGTATCTTGTTTATTGTCTCATCTCATCAAGTTAATGTGACATGTTATCACGATGTAAATATATAGATGTTAATCTTAATTTAATAGAATGACTTCACTATTTTTAAATAAAATTGAGATTAAAGTTAGATCCTTTAATAACGAGATTAAATTTAGAAACTTAACTAATATAGAAAGATAAAAAGACTATTAAACATTTTAAAAGAAATTAATAAAAAAAATAATGAGTTTGACACTTTGATTTTAACTTGATTCAACTCATCTTGAGTTTAGTTGAGTCAAGATCTATAATACGAGTACAATTTGTGTATGTGTGCGTTAGAAAGAAAAGAAAGATAGAAAAGGGGTACGTGAAAAAAGAAAATAAAAAATAAAAATCAAGTTTAAGTTGTTTGGTTTGAAATAAATGAAAGATAAATAAGTGAAAATAAAATTATAAATTTTTTTAATTAGAAATAAAGAAAAGTAAGACAATTCAATTATATGAAATTAGCACATAAAAACTCATCATGGCCATTAGATTTGTACAATGGCTCTTATTCCCCTCTATAGAGGGAGTATCCATGGCAAACTATATCGGGCTCACAATGTTCCAAAAATAGAAGATGCAGCACTCTTGTATATTAATAACTAAGAAAGACTGTACAATTACAATACTATATCAAAATGTGTGTATCCATCATCAAGTTTTTCTACATGACCCAAGCATCTCCTTGTGGAAAAGGAAAAAAATTGCTATTGCTTTCAGGGTCATTTAAATTAATCACCATCGCCAAATTTATGATGGCTTACCACTGTACTGAAAAATTGAACTCTGTCAAATGGAAACTTGAACTATTTTTTTAATTTAGTTTTCAAATATTAAATTGATCTTAAATTAAGCAGTTAAAATTACTAGACTTTATTTTTGAGATTGAAAATATAAAAACATGTTTGAAAAGATGTTTACTAAGAAAAGTTTAAAAGCATGTTCAAGTAATTTGGGTCATTATCCAATAAACTTTTTTTAAGTGCGGTTTATAATAGTTTAATTCATCTAGAAATAGATCTATTTTATCTGTCCTAACAATAGATACACAATGTTACAAAACTAGAAAAACAGTAAGTTATTTTAATAGTGTCATGAATAGTAAGAATTTATTCTCTTTTTGTGAGAAAGTTCCGTCAAGTATCATTTTTTTTTTTCCTGATATTTCATTGCTCTTTCCACTCAACCAAATATGAATAAATTGTACCTATTTTCAAGTTTTTTTTTTTTTTTTTTCCTACCTCTATTTTTTTTCCAATCCATTTCTTATATACTAAAGATAATTAAATATTATAATTTTAACAAGTTTACATAAAAAATTAAATTATATGAATTCAGTTAAATTAAAATTCTATAGCATATTATTATTGTAATGTCTCATCTAATATCAATATATTAGTCAATAAATATAATAATATACACATACATACTTTACCTAATCTAATATATATATATATATATATATATATATATATATATATATATATATATATATATAATAGATGATTTGAAATATAAAATATAAAATCTTCAAAAGAATATATATGATATTTTTAATTAAATAAAACATAATACTCTGTGATACCTGGTTTTGCTCCTGTAATTACAATATCAACTGCTCTCTTATCATATATCATAACAGTTTATAAACGTGCATGTAAACGTGGGTTAATTTAAAATAATAATAATCATCATACAACGTTTATACATTATTTTATCCCACTGTCATCGCTTAGGTATTATAAATAAAACGAAAATTTATCTTTTTTTATTATATATTTTATACATTTGTTATCGAACTGCTTAATGTAAAAATTGATAAGATATCTTATTTTCTTAATAAGATATAATATTATAATTTTTGAAACTATTCATGAGATATCTTATTTTCTTAATAAAATATAATATTATAATTTTTGAAATTACAATACCGGGTTAGATATTTTCACTACACATCTAAAATAGTAACACACTTATAAAGAATAATATTAATGAAGAACAATATATCACATATATTTTAACATGTGTTGCACTAATGCGTCCATTTATCATCCATGATGTCTATACATCTCTTTCATGCATCTCTTTCATTAATTATATATAATAATATAAATATATAATTAATATCATATAATAAAGACTTCTTTACTTGAACATCTTATGATGTTTCAGTTTATTTATAATTCAACTTTTAAGTATTTGATCTTGAGAATCCAATTGTGAATCATAATTAGAGAGATCTCACAAGAAAGAGAAATGGATCAAAGATATATAAGAGAGACGTCATCTTTAACCCAAAACTTTAAATGACCCAAAACTTTTAAGAGAATAGGTTTATGGATCCTTTTTCTTATATATTACTTAACTTTCTCATTTTCATTAAATGTGAGACTCAGACTCACTTAGATTCCTAACAGGAACTTGTATGTCACTACTTAAATATATGTAACTGTTTGACCAATATCAATCCCAAAGTTAACATTTTTTAACAACAAATAATAAATTTATAAAAATCATATCAATATTATGAATGAATAGTTTATAAATCACCAACTACCTTAATAAAAATATCTTACTAACCAATATTTTCACATAACCTTTACATTATTTCATCATTTTGATATAAAGATAAAGTTATTATTTCACATGCATATTAATTCAATAATAACATTTTTCACATATCTAAATAATCATTTCATTAAATAAATGTTAATATCAATTCCTTTATCCAGATGTACTTGTAAGCAAATCTCTCTTTCCTAAATTTGATCCTACACTAACAATGTTGACCCTTAACAAAACACTTAAAAGCAAAAAAAAAATAAAAAAAATCTTAATAAAGAATGATTGACTTACCTCTTCAGAACAACACAACAAATCTTAAAACCAAAATTTGAGGTAGAATTCTAACGAAATAAAGAGTGAGTGCTTATATTGTATTTTTTTAAAATATTTTATTTATTTATTTAAATTTATCTTTATAAACTCCTATGTTACATTTATTCTATCAAATTTTAAAATTAATAATTCAACATAAATTTAAATAATAAATTATATATGTATATATCATTCCATTATTTTTCAATTTTATTTTATTAAAATATTAAATATGTTAATAAATGGCATTGTAATAAAATTACAATTTTAATAATAGTAATAATATAGTATTAATTTTTCTTGATATTTTAGTTCAAATATGCTTTATTTTATTTTAATTTAAGTATCAAATATTTTATAAATTATATATATATATATATATATATATATATATATATATATATATAAACTGTGATTGTAATATTGAAAATATACTAACACTATTATAAACATTATTTTTTAATTAGTTACTTATTTTTTTCCAAAAAATAATAATTTAAAAAGTTGATCCTACAATTGAATATGATATCTAAGTTCTTTTTTAAATTAAATTCACTTTCTGTATGTAAAAGATACTTTAACTATTTAAATATATATTATTTAAAAAAGCTGCACAATTTTCTCTAAAATGGTTCTACAGTTACTAATATTGTACTTATAACAATACATATTTAAAGTTTTGGGTATATGATTATAAAATGGTATTTTAAATTTTAACATTGTTTTGCAGTTTCCTTTACATCAATGTTATTTTGTGAGTTATGTTTTCGACCTAAAATTAAAATAATACTATTTTCTCAAAGGTGAATTAATTCTAGAAATTTTCCTGTACATTTATTGGTTATTATTGATCATCACACTTGACTCTTACACATATTTTTTCCTACTAAATTCTAAATTCAATACAATTCTGCATCATTTAGGTTAATTTGAATTTACTACTCAAATTCAACAAAATAACAACAATTCACTTGACTAAATCTCATAATTTTTTACTTTTTACTTAATAGTTAAAGTAACAAATGTCGAACATTATACCTTTGTTAAAACAACTAGAGAACATCTTTTGACTTTATTACCAAAAGCATAATTACTTTCAGTTGTATTGATTATTAAATTATTTTTATACACTTATTTAAATTATTGCACGATATGTTAGTAATATAGCAACAACTTAAATAATTTAGTTTTATTAGTATTTTAGAATAAATTAAAGTTGACACATGTTTAATAGATAACGGTGTTATCATAATTTTAACCCTGAACACTTGATACAAATATTTACGGCATAAAACGGAGTGTTTGAGAAGACATTATATGTTTTGTTTAGTTTGTGACGTGTGTGAAAGAATCTTCTTTTGTAGAAGCTAAGGCGAGGATCATCCAACTGTCACTTGATAAGCTTTATGTTCATAGCATTATTATAAGCCCTTAAACGGCGGTTATACCTGTCTGTTTACTCACTAACATAACACTACTTTTCCGTCAAATAACGATACCCAAACCAACGCATTTCATGTCATCCATAATCCATCACATCCCATCCATAATGATGTCATCTGCATGTTACCATCAACCATCATGCATCTCATCCTACCTATGACATCAAACTTGAGAATGTTTCAGTGTGTTATATTTGGGGAGAGGAATTTCATGGTCCTTCCAAGTTTGGCTGTCTCAATATACCTTGAACTTGGAACCGTTGATCTAGCTATGAAAGACGGCATCAATGGCTAAAACGTGGTGTAGGAAACTATTCAAAGTCAAAAAGGTTAATGGTCCCCTACTGGAAATATATTAAAAATAATTATTTGAAAATATTTAAATAAAATAAAAAAAAGTTGTCCTCTCACATATATTTTTTCTTAGTCAAATATATATTTTTTTACATATTTTTTTTGTTTTAATTTTCTTCAATCCAACAAATTTATTCCCGTCATTCCATTGTTTTATGGTATTGTTATATTTTATTTTATTTTAAAAAGTTCATTTTTAAAAAAATAAAATAATAATACATTTTTTGTAAACTAATAATCATCATAAAATTACTGCTGATTTTTTTTCTCTTTTCAAGTTTTTAAGCCAAACTTTGACTTTGAATTTTAAAAGATTTTTCAACAAAACTAGAAATCACTCGGAGAACTTGCCAAAAACAAATAGCATAGGTTCCTCCCAAATCATAGTACACAATAACTCCTCTCTTCTTTTGGTACCAGCACAATCTTATTATGATTACATAATCTTATTACAATTTTAAATTATCAAAGTTTTTAGAAAATCTAACAACTCTTATATATGTGATACCTTATAATACTATCAAAATTGAATTAAAGTGAAATAAAATAGAAAATAATAATTTAATTAGAGGATAGTATTGAAATATTTATTTCAAATTTTACAGCATATATTTACTAAAAAATTATTATTAGAAAAACATTCATGCAAAATTTTTAACAAAAAATAGATGTGACATTACTTTTTTCTTTTATAGTGTGACTTTTTAATTAATTTTTCCTTTAATGATTAAGACTTTGGTCCAAAAGGTATTATAGATGCACTTTCCTTTATAAAGAAAATCTTTGCAAATAAAATAAATAAATTTAGTGCATTAATTTTTGTTTTTGTTAAATATAAGTAAGAGAAACTTAATACAGGTATAATAAATCATACAACAAATTATAGGTCTAACTAAATTATAATACTTATAAATACAATATGTTTAGACTTTGCCTAATATAAATGGTTTTATTTTAATTAAGATAAAAGTTTATATTTTTTTTCATTAATCAAAACTTTGAAATTCAAAGTTGTTTATTTTAGGTTTAACAATACTTCAAGGTTTTAGATAGATTAAAACCTCCACTTTCCTTGCCACAACCATGATGAACTAAACACTATCCTTGTTTAATCATGACAAAATCAGACACATTGTGTTGCATTCTATGTTTTTCAAATATATTAGTCTTTTATTCATATCTTAGTGGTGTCTATCTTTATTTAACACTTATTATAAATCTCTGATATCATACATGTTAGATCTCTATACTATAAATGCATGCTTTGTTTTGTTGCTTTAGTTATTATCATAAGAAATGAGAAAATATTAAGACCTAAAAGGTTTTTTATTATCCAAAATCCCTACTCTCTCTCTCTCTCTCTCAATTAATATTTTTAGTTATTTTAAATTTACAAGAAAAAAATAAAAATAAGAACATAAAATAACATGAAAAATATTAAATGTCAGTTTATGGTTTCAACTTTTAGGCAGAAAGATTCTTTTTTTAATTTCGTAATTATCTTGTTTCATTCTTACATGTAAAACGACTAATTTATGAAGTGAATTAGATTTTAATTTATAACAATGAGAAAATAATATAATATGTTTTCTTTTTTGGTTTGGATCAGTGACGTGATTTTGTTGTATAGTTTTTTTTTATCAATATATGAATCTTATCTTTTTGGCAGTGTAATATTATGATGAGTAATTTCATTTCATCCCTACTTCATTATATAATTAAAGATTTATTTTATTCAATATTATATATGATATTAAAAAAATATTTATACATATTAATGATTTTTTTATTTTTTTATAATATCAAATTAACTAGAATAAAATATAAAAGTAGGAGTTTTTATCCTTCACAATAAAAGAAAACAGGATAAATATGTTTATGTTGTGTTTATATATTGTGACATGCATAAATATTAGATAACCTTTGAGATTTATCTCTCAAAATCCTAACAAACTTCATGCGCACATCTATATTTGGCAAATATTATATGAAATTTTAAACAAAAATATAAAAATGAGTTACTTTGTATTATTTATATAGTTCCTTCAGTTAAATATTGTAGTTTTTTTCCTCCAAGACTAACGTGTAATATTCACATCACCAACTCCTCCATTTTGGAGACTCAAGAAAGTATTAAAGCAAATTTAAAAAGTGAGACATTTTTTAAATTAATAAAATAATTAAAATTATAATATTTTTATTTAAAAATTATTTTATAAATTTTTTGTGATGTAAAATTATTTATTAAATAATTAATTTTATTTAAAATATCATTTTCAATATAAAATAAAACTAATTGGTGTAATTTTTGTTGAGACATTGTTCATTTTAAATAAGATTTTATTAGTTTAAGTTTTGAATAACGCTTTTCAACTAAAGCAACTTATACTGATACTAGAATTGTTAATATTATTCTATATGTTATATATCCATGTAAAAGAAAATATTCTTTTTTATATAATTAAGAGTGTGAATTGGTTTATCATTTTTCAATCTTATAATCTTCTTTAAGATATTTAATTCTGAAAATAAATCTAACATCAAGATCCAATAAATTATAACCTTTAAGATATTTAAAAATTATGTTTTAAATTTTTTATGATGCAAAATTATTTATTAAATAATTAATTTTATTTAAAATTTCATTTTCAATAGAAAATAAAGCTAATTGGTGCAATTTTTGTTAAGACATTGTTCATTTTAAGTAAGATTTTATTAGTTTAAGTTTTGAATAACTCTTTTCAGCTAAAGCAACTTATACTGATACTAGAATTGTTAATATTATTCTATATGCTATATATCCATGTAAAAGAAATTATTCTTTTTTATATAATTAAGAGTGTAAATTGGTTTATCATTTTCCAATCCTATAATCTCCTTTAAGATATTTAATTCTGAAAATAAATCTAAGTCATCAAGATCCAATAAATTATAACCTTTAAGATATTTAAAAATTATTTTTTAATTTTTTTTATGCAAAATTATTTATTAAATAATTAATTTTATTTAAAATATCCTTTCCAATAAAAAATAAAACTAATTAGTGTAATTTTTGTTGAGACATTGTTCATTTTAAATAAGATTTTATTAGTTTAAGTTTTGAATAACTTTTTTCAGCTAAAGCAACTTATACTGATATATACTGGAATTGTTAATATTATTCTATATGTTATATATCCATGTAAAAGAAATTATTTTTTTATGTAATTAAGAGTGTGAATTGGTTTATCATTTTTCCATCCTATAATCTCTTTTAATATATTTAATTCTGAAAATAAAATCTAAGTCATCAAGATCCAATAAATTATAACTTTTAAATATTTTTCAAGGTTTAGGCATTCAAAGAACACACATCAGTATTTTCTAATTGATGTTGCAGTACTAGGATGTGACTCCTAGGTCGTCTCCCAAGGACCTAGGAAAATGGGGGTCGTGAAATAACTGAATTTAATAAAATAAAAATCATCAACAGAATTATATTTTGTTTACTGAATTAAATTACCCTCTTGATTAGATTAGATTGCAGTCCGCTTATCTTATCACAGATACAGAAATTCTATGCTTAACTTATTAAACCTTAATTCCAACATGAATTAATTTAACTAAGTGATAATTAACACAAATTTTTCTTATGCAAATTAAGCATTTACATACATCATTCATTCCATCCCAATCCATTAAGCATGCACAGACATGAAATTCATATAAACTAAAACATTAAGCACACAAATAAAATCAAATAAAATGATGAAGAGTTAAAAGACGAAGAGAACAAAAATAACACAACAACAACCTCAAAGCTTCATCACAATCTAAAACAAAAGGATAATCTTATAAATTAGTTTTTCATTAAATTTGAATAAAGCAAATAGAGATTAAAGGCAAAACGAAATTAAAATAAGAAACAAAATTGAATTAAAATAAAAAAAGTGAAATTGAATTAAAATAAAAACAAAAGGTAATTGTAGAGAAAATAAAATAAATACAAAACTAGTTTTTACAGAAAGAGAGAACCAAAAGCAGTTAATAAAAAATCCGACCCAAAAGTAGAGAATAAAAAACTGTATACTTCTCTGTTCGCCTCCTCCTCGGTAACAAGCGGCTAGGCCTAGATAAGCGCTCCACACTAAACCTAATGAGCCCAACTTTACTCAATTTTGGTCCAACGAATAAAAACTGAAAATAAGAATTAAAAGAAGTAAAAACAGATAATATGATAGTTTCACTTCAATTTTAGGATTTATTTCCAAGCCCACTAAAATTTCAAAGTTGCCCTGAAAATAATAATAAAATTAGCTCAGAAAATCCAAATTAAATAAAATTACAAATTTATGGTAAATATGAATGAAGCCAAAATAGTGAAATTGAGGAGATAATAGGCAGTTAAACACAAATCACTAATAAAAATAAATACATAAAGATAAATAAATAGGAGAAAATAATGACTCATCACTAATTATTTTTTTTATTTTTATAAATTTATTCATAGTCCATTTTTGTGATCTAACAATTCTACTTTTTTTTTGAAGTTTTTAATAACCTGATTCATATCTTCTAGTTGATATATTTGTATATTTTTATATAAACATATAAACTATAATATATATATATATATTTATATATATATATAAAAAATATTATATATATATATATATATATATATATATATATATATATATATATATAACACTTGTTAGGTATTCAAGTGTGAGTCTAAGTCCCACATTGGGTATGAATGAGAAAGTTGAGCAACATATAAGAAAGAAGACCCACAAACCCAACGCCTTAAGGTTTTGGGTTGAAGGTGGTGTCATTCCCTTATGTGGTTTGGCTCAGTTCTCATTCTTGTGAGATCTCCCCCGTGTTTCCCCCTCGGATTCTCTCAACAAGTGGTATCAGAGTCGTTGATTTGCGGCCTGGGCGAGTACAGTTTGACCCTGTATCGAAAGTCTTGCCTTCCTGATGGTGATTTCAGGCAAACGTGTCCCGTGTCCCGTATAAGTGTGTGAACGGCGGTACAAGTCATGAGTAACGTACTCGGGTTGAGAATTGCTTCCACTCGAGGGGGAGTGTATCAATGTGGAGGAGAGACTCACACTTGAGAGGGAGATTGTTAGGTATTCAAGTGTGAGTCTAAGTCCTACATTGGGTAAGAATGAGAAAGTTGAGCAACATATAAGAAAGAAGACCCGCAAACCCAACGCCTTAAGGTTTTGGGTTGAAGGTGGTGTCGTTCCTTTATGTGGTTTGGCTCAGTTCTCATTCTTGTGAGATCTCCCCCATGTTGGTTTGCGGCCTGGACGAGTACAGTTTGACCTTGTCAGGCAAGCGTGTCCCACGGCGGTACAAGTGAGGAGTCATGAGTAATGTACTCGGATTCTCCCAACAACACTAAATATAAGTTATAATCTTGTCTTAAAGTTTCAAGTCTCCTCCTATCTTTCAGTCATGTTTAAATGTAATTTATAAATTCTAAATTTGTAATGCTCTTCCTTGAATTTGCTCAAATTATTTCAAAATTAATTAAGTGATAATAAAAAAAATAAAATAATTTTGAGATCAATCTAATATTATTTTTACATGTTATTGATACACTCACATGGAGCACAAATGAACACAAACTCCAAATCCTCAATCTACCGCTCCAAGTCTCCAAATAGAGACACACAGATAATGCACAATATAGAATGATAAAACAAATAATATAGAATGATAAAACAAATTTGGAATTAGATAATGACCTAATGATAATCAAACACTTAAATTGAAACAAGAATAAGAAGAATGAATGAAAGAGTCTAAGAAAGGAATGAGATAAGTAAAGAAGTTAGATAAAGGAAAAAAACAAGTAAAGAAGTCAGGAAAGAGATAAGTAAAGAAGTCAAATAAAGGAAGGAGATAAGTGAAAAGTTAGATAATGAAAGGACATATAAACAAATGATGTAAATATAATGGAATAGTAAAAAGAGATAGAAAATTAAAAAATTTTAATATTCAGAATTCTTTGACTATTCAATTTTTTTTAAGAACTACTATTAATTTATTATAAAAAAGTTTCAAAATTATTATTTATTAAATAATATTTATAATATCAATATAAATTTAAAGTCATTAAAGAATATTTATAGTATCTGCATAAACTTAAAGTCACTTGAGATATTCTAAATCTTTAATTAAAAATGATTTTGAAGTGTAATTTAAAATTAAATATTTTTTAATTTTATAATAATGTATTAATATTAAATTTTTTAAGACCTTTGAAATTTTAATGCCTAAAGCGGTTGTTTTAACTAAGTCAGTCCTCTTCCAATACATTTCCACTCTAATATGGAAAGCATGTGAGATATTAAATGTTAAACATCCTTATCTTAAATAGAATAGTAATTAGGGATAATTTGGAGTCAAGGAGAGTTCTAATCACTTGTATCTATGTGTACTAAGTTAAAAAAAAAAAAATTTATTCAACATTTATTCTGAAATGTAAAATATCTACATGGCATGTAATATATGTCATAAATGGTTAGGTCTTAAAATAGTTACACATAACATAACTATAAATCATTTTCTATAGTTCTTTCTACCAGGGGTGAGTGCAAATGAAAATATAATATGAAAAATAATGTGGATGATATTAGTGAGAGAAATATGGAATAATAGGAATGATGATGAGTCTCTACCGTAGATTAAAAGTATATCTTAAGGACAATTTTCTCTTGTCCTGACTAATATATCTGTCCAAAACCTATACAATAAACATAAAAAAATAAACTTGTTGTTGGTTCATATATAAAATAAGCAACACATAATCAAAGGCTCAACATCAGATATTGAATTGTTACATTATATATCTCAAATAATAAAGTATCATAAATAACAATTTTTTTCTTATGAGGTATGTCATAATAAAACAGATAGAGGACAAATATAGTCATAAAACAGAGGAATTTGGAATAATTTGTTCACAATATGATTGAATAAATTTCATTATAAATTTAAGAAGCCATATTACTTAAGTAATAGTGGGTATATTGGAGAATCAAATACTCCTATTGTTTCCCTTGTTAATTTACTACATGGACATTTGGACATACATTGATTCAATCCTTCAATTAAGATAAGGATGTTATGTGGTCCTTAATTCAAAACATACCTGGTCATCACATGTTGGAGAGATGACAATACACAATCACAAAAAGTTTAAATTGTATCACTTTGTAGAGAAGTTTTATTTAAACAAGAAGCAAAAGTAGAGGTTTAACTTCTTAAAAATACAATATACAAATTAATGAATGCGGAAAAGATTTTTTTAAACTCCATACACAATATTTACTGTACAAGATGGAGAAGTTTGATGGTTTGTTTTGCATAGAATTATTATAATATTAGTAATGTAGTTGAAGCACTTGAATTACGGATATCACAATGTTTAAAATAAGAGAAATACTGGTAAAAGCAAGGTGGTATCATATAATTTATTTATTTAGGGTTTAGAGTTTATGAGAAATACTTCTAAAATCAATGTTTAAAATTTATTTCTTTTTTCTTTTCTTTTATGTATATACTTTTCTACATAAAGTCTCAATTGTCTCATATAATTATTATTTATCGTTAATTAAAAAGTTATTTTAAACATATTAAATTAATTTTATACCACATATTTAGAGATATATACTAAGTCATACACTGAATTGATTTTTTTTTCTCAGACGTGAATGAAATAATAAATAATATAGTAATTTTTAAATAATTTATTTAAGTTGAGTTTTGACATGAAGTATCAAACGGAAAATTAAGTCAAACAGTTTAAATATAGAAAAAAAAATCCATTTTTTATTATAATACAATTACTAAATTTTTATATTGGTTTCTGAGTTTTTTTTTATAGATATTTTCCGTTTTAAACATCTCTAATTAGTATAAAATACAATAGTTTTCTAAATTAATATATTTTAAATTTATGTTATTTTTACATAGCTTAATTTAAATTTCTTTTTAACTAAGTCTGGAGCAAATTTTGTTAATATGATATGATATATTATAATGCGATGATTTCTAGATATATCTTTAATTTTATTATTTTTGAAATTTTATTCATTCAAAATAAAATATTTAAATTCGGCCATGAGTACTCATATTTAATAAAAATAATGATGTGATGCAAATTGTCACCAATGTTATATTAATATTTTAATTTAGAATATTGGCAAAAGTAGCATATTTGAATATATTTTTTAACATTATATCTCTCTGACTTATTATAGTAATTTTCTCAATTAATTCATAAATTTATGCTAAAATAAAATAATTATTTTAAAAAATAATCATAACTTTATTTTTTAATGCATTAGGTAATTATAAAAAATAATGGTCTGATTTTTGTAATAGAATATCTTTTTATCTTATTTTTGTTACTTATAAAAAATGAAAATATATTTCAGGATTTGATTTTTTTTTCTTGAATATATTAAGTGGTTATAAAAAATATAGATTGATTTTCATTTCTCAGATATTAATTATCATATTTTTAATTTTCAAATTTTTTATTTTCAGTAATTAATTTAATTTAATATATTTAGAAAATAATATTATTTTAAGAAGAATAAAAGTCCAAAGAAGAAGAGTTGGTGATTGGATATATGGTGTGGATTTAGGAAAAAGAATGAAAAAATTAATAGCCACAAGCATAGCATGCATAAATATCAGAAAAACTGGTAAGAAAGCAATATTTCTTCCAACATCAAGTGACGTGATGCCTTAGAATGAGATGAGAGATATATACCGTATTCTATGGTCTCGTGTTTGGTTTGCATCCTATCCTATCCCATCCAGGTTTTGGGATACTCCTCATGCTTCCTTCTCCGCCGTCTTTCATTATAACAAATTATTTTACTCTTTCTTCCATTTTTCATAAGTAAATAGATAAAATACCATATTTTGTGTGATATACTAAGGGTGTCTCATATTATATATATACTTAAAAAAGTGAGCATTAGTTAAAATAATTAATAAATTCATCATAAACTAATCTAGAGCCTGTTTACTTAGTTTCTATACAATTTAATTAAGGTTATTGGACCAGCCATGCAATGCTGGTAGACTGTCTTTGTAAAACTATCATTTATTATAATTAATTACAATTATTCATAACAGATGTCAAAAGGCAAATCAGTTTGTACTTGGCATTGAATTGCACATGAAATAGTGCCTTAGGGTTTTTTTTGGAGTTATATATGCTATATTTAAAAAATCATACATTAATTATATTTAAAAAATCTCATTATATTTAAAAAATATCAAACTTAGAATAGTATAATTTTATATTTAAATATTCTAAAAAAGAAAAGGATCACACTAAAAATCAACTAATAAAAATTAATTATCTTTGCACTAATAATATGAAATGTGATATATTAAAAAATTAATTTGAGAAAAGGTGTGTAAATTGATTTGAGATACAGTTAAGTGGAGGGACCTTCAAGATTTGGACGTGTCAAATATCAAATAAATAAAGAGCAACGTGGACCCACGTGAACGTAAATATGGCCATGAGTCATGTTACAACTTTTATATATATTAGTGGTAAAAAAAAGTTGCTTCATGCTTTTATATATTTAAAAAGTAATAATTTATTTTTATATTTTAATATTAATTTTTAATTAAAACTTTGTTTCTTTAATTACTAAAAACTCTTTTTTATTTAATAAAATAAATAATTAAAAAATATATATTTACTAAAATATAATTATATATAACCTCTTCATTTATAAAATAACTACCCCATATATCATTTTAATATTATATTGGCTATACTATTATATAAAGATCACATTTTTAATTAGATAATTTTATCTTTTAATAAATAAAAGTAATTTATTTATTCAATAAAATGAATAATTAAATAACTTATTTCTATTAAAAAATAAATATATAACTCTTTTATTTAAAAAGTAATTATCACATATATTATTTCACAAAATTATATAGTTTTAATCTTTATCATTTTAATATTTTTAATATAATTTTTATAGAATTATATTATTTTAATGTGATAAAAATATAGATACGTTTTTAATTGCTATTATTTTAATATCATCTTTATAAAATTTTAATTTTTAAAATTATATTATTTTAATGTAATAAAAATACCTATACATATACTCAAAAATATATTTTCTTTATATTTAGTAAGAATAATCAATATTAAATACTACTAAGTTTATTAAAAAAAAACAAGGATAAAGTAAAAATATAGTGTAAGCATTTGTAAAGGAGGAGTGTGACCTAGTAGTACTTTTGTTGGATGTTAAGCTTTTCTTTGAAAAACTATATCATGAATTTGATTGCTAAAATGAGAAGAGTACTTTTGACTGATGTGGATATTTGTAAATTAGGAATTGGGAGTCCCTATCATAGTTAATCGTTTAAAGTTGTTTTTATACCATTATTGAAATATGTAAACTGACCCTATAATTGATAATTCATACTTAACGGACTCATGTATATATTTATAAAAATAATTTATTTTCATTTATCCTTAGGAGGGTACTATACAAAATAAATTAATTACAGACGCACTTACATTTGAGATTTATTAAAAAGAAAATAAAAAAAACAAGACCATAAAAATAACCAAACTCATGAAAAAAAATTAAAACAAACTACCAAATCAACTAATAAAAGTAATATAGAAAAACTAAAAGAACAAAATAAAAGAAATTACTAAAAGAGAAGGTCTATATGTTTAAAAAACAAAATAACAAAAGAAAGAAATTTAAATATGAATTTCTTTTTTAAGTATCAATTTTAATAAACTTTTTAACAACTCTCTTTCTTAATCTCTCTAAGTTTCTTAAAAAGTTGAATATTCGATTCTTCCTTTACTTTGTCTGACCTTTCTAGTACTTAGAAATCAGTATATATTTCTCCATAAAAACTTAGAAAGAGGTTAAGAAGCCTACACATTCCAACATAGCATCTGGTTGCAGTCTCACAAGACAGGATCCTACAATAATAGTGGTATTAAACTTAATTCTGGTATTAAACTTAACTCCAATACCTTGATAAACTAATTCAGAAGTTTTTTTCCAATAGTTTTAGAAGTGTCATAATTCAAGCTAGAAGTCTCATAATCTAACATGTCCACCCAACTCTTAGAAACCAAACTATATTTCTTGTGAACGAGAGCAATATTATCAATTTGCAAAAGTTTTCATCTATATCTCTCCCATGATCTTATGACTTATCTAAAACATTATACATACTATAATTTTCCTGAACAATAATGTCATCTATAACAGGTAAAGAGAGAAAAAAAAAATTAGAAAGAGTTCAACCCATAGAAAGAACAAGTTCACCACAGAAGGAATTAGCTTTATAAGAGGAACAAGATCACCACTTGCTTATTCTGTAACTGCAAAAAACACAAACACCGTATCCATAACTGAAAAAAAAAAAAAAAAACATGAAATAGCATCAAGTGAAAGCATACCACGAAACCACAAACGAAAATGTGCCACTTGGAAAAGGAAAACCAAAATGGATTTGAAACTGACATTCTTTCTATCCTATATATCGGAGATATCCGCCTTAATCTTTATATAGGTTGCCCCTCTTCTTCTCTCCTAGCTATCAGAATAGGAATCGCTATTCGTGGAAGACTTAGATGAAGCCCGCCGACCTTCTCCACCTGCTCTGTAGATGGAAACACAAGGTGCACCCATCAAATTCTTAAAACCACACCTTATGAAAATCAAAAGGCAAAAAATTACTCCAAGAAGCAAGCATGCTTCAAGATAAAGCAAAATTGTGAAACCCTAACATAACCATGGAATGACACCTCATACACACTTATACTTGTAAACATTATAATTTCAACAAAATATACTTGAAAGTGTGCAACTTAGGAATAAACATTATCAAGTTCAATTTGAGCTTAGAAGGAAAATTGAACATGCTTAAACACTTTTCAAAAACATATTAAAATTTAATTCACCTTGGAATGGTTTCTCCATCAGATTTTAGAAGACAAAAATATATTACATCTAAGAAAAAAAATGACATATATATGGTGTAGAATATCATACTGAATGAGAACGATGACAATTTAATGAAAAAATGAGTAAAAAATTAGTTAAAACCACGTAAAAAAATGGAAACATATGTTGTCAAGTTTTTTGTGAGAAAAATAGGACATTTATAATGTTGTGAGAATATTCATGCTTATGTACTAGATGTAGATGTGTATATGTTGTGTGCCACTCAAACAACAATAAACAAATTAGGATGTTATCCTTAAAAAGTTTATGTAATCCTTAGCGAGGGCAAGTAGAAAATTTTAAAGAACATTGAAAAGCACGTTCTCATCTAATTGGTAAAGATTTAAAGACTATTGATATTAAAGTTCAAGTGCTTAGGACATCAGTAGACTAGGTTTGACCATGAAGGTCAACTTAAAGTACCCAAGTAAAAGATAATGTGTATCAGGGAGGATGCATGTGAAGTAAAATAGTGAAATATGAATTAGATAATAGGTTAGATATAACTAAAAGGAGTTTCTTGAAGTTTAGAGGTAATTAAAATCATGATAATTAAAAAAAAATATTATTAGGATAACTAAAAGCATTATTGACAATAAGTCAATTTTGATGATACTAATGTAAAATAATGTATTTACGTGATAGTTTGAAAGTTGATTACTTAAAAAAGTAAAAAGATGTATGATGACATTTTGGTAAAAAAAAATAGATTTTTTTATATTAATTTATGGTAAAGGATTATATTGTATTAGTGCGGCTTTTTAATGTTATTATGAAAATGTATTTCGCGGAACTCAGAACATAGAATAACCTATGGAGAAACTATGAGATTATTATTTTATTGTAAGATTTATTTTTGGAGTGTAAATTAGTTGAAGAGAAATTCCTATTGTGTCAGAATTTTTCTTGTATATATATACATATATTTTCATTTTAGAAGGGAAAAGAAAGTAAATGTTGTTTTTAACTGACACTCCGAAGAAGTCGTGGAAAAAAAAAAAGGCATGGTATGTAGGTAGAGGAGAAAGATGTTGTTTGAGAAATGACCGAAAATGTTGAGTTATTGTAGAGTTAGAGATAATTACAACACTTGTTTTTTTTTTTTTTTTTATGTTGTTTAGTTTATTCACATGTATTTAAAGTAGTAGCGAATTTAATAAGTTATGTATGTTGGTGGATTGCAGTGTTGGTAATCTAAATAAATATATGTTGGTTAATACTTAATGCTAATCAACAATATTTGGACTTATTAATTCATTTTCTTTTATTGTGAAAAGTTATATTATTTTTCAACATAGTTAATGCATATAAAAGGGTTGATAGTAAATAAATGCATAAATTAATGACATTGTGCAAAAATAAAATATAAATAAAGTATGTGCAAAAACAAAAAATAAAGTATGCAAACTAACCGCAGTCAATTGAAGTCATTTTAAAAGCATTATAAAAGCTTGAAGCAAAGGTCTTCAATCCATTTTCCATCAACTTGAACATAATGGTTTGGATTTTATTTATTGAATTTAATATTTATTATTAAGTAAAAAAATTATAATTATTAGAGTGCAATTTTTTTACTTAGATTTTCTTGACAAAATAATTAATATTTATAATAACAATTTCTTAATTGGTATAGACAGTTGGGTGTATTTTGAACTAGTTGGTTGAATTTGTAATATTGGTGCAGGTGGTTGACATTATTATACTGGAGTTTGAGTTAGGTATCAAATTTTGATTTAGGATTGAAACATATGGTTGCTTTTCGTTTTTAGTTGGAGGAACATTCTTATAGAAGCTTCTTCCCATAGTCACCTTCACCTTCTTCGATGCACCATTTTTCTTCACTGGCCCATAAAAATGCAATTTACCATTCAAAACACTCCATGAACAGCTTCTTCAATTCTCTTTTTAGACCTTGGTTTAACAGGCTGGTTCAAAACATCTCCATTAATAGGTTCTTCACAACCCTTTTCATATGTTGGTTTAAAGGTTGGTTCTTCTTGTTACTATCAACTTCTTCACAATTCCTTTCTTGATCACCTTGTTCACTAACCTTTTAAGGAGTTTGTTCTTCACTTATAACTTGTTCTTCGTTAAAAAACCTCTCATGAATTTCAAGCTCTGGAATAGTGTTCCACGTACAAGTTTACAAGATCTTGCCGAGATGCTATTGTAACCATTTTTATAAACCTTTGTCATCATTTAATTTTTTCATTCCAAAGTTCAACTCCTTCTCACAAATCTAACGTATCAATGTAGTCACATTCTGATATTTGATCTCTTTCAGTAGACACACCACTTCAAAATATAATCACATATTCATCGTATATTTCATGCATTCTTATCCTCCTTATACTTCAACTATAGCAAGTGTTTTTGTTTTTTTTTTTTTTAAAAAAAAAAACAAAACAGGGACTAAAGAACTTCCCACATTACTTCCAGTGGACGTATCTCCATGGTGCATAATAACTAAAGTATTCTTCCATTCTTCAAAGCATAATAACCACACTACGACAGCAGACGACGACGACAAAAAAAATCAGAATTAATTTTTTATATTCATAGTTTAAACCACTATTCAAAATCTCCAAAATCACCCGTTTTACCTTATCATTAATAACATAAACAGCTTAAGAAAAAACCCAATTACTTAAAGAAACCCAACTATAGTTGAATACCTCCCAGCTTCATTGCAATAATGTGAAATGCAAACAAATGAAACTAAAAATAAATCACTATTACTCTAAATTTTAAACCTTAAACTCTACACTAAACAAATGTCACGAACCTATATTACAGTAAACTTTTGTAATAAACTTTGTAAGTTTTTTCTTTCCTTTTCCAATTTAAAGGGAATGGAATTCAAACATGAAGTCAAACAAAATAATTCTACTAAATTAGCGTATTTAGTGGACATTAAAAGATCACATTACTCACCTTAAATTAGATTGGGGTAATTTTAAATATTTCATGTGATGTAATTGAAGACGAGCATAAGGTTTAGTAAGATGAGAAATGAAACACTTTTTTAATGTTTATAATGATTAATTATGTATAAAATGATATTTTTTTTAATAAGATAGATACGACACCTTTTAAATAAAAGTGAGATATATTCATTATTTATAATTTTTATCAAAAATATTTTGTAAAAAGGGTTGAGGTTCGATCAATTTATGTTATATGTATGAAGAGTGCAAAAACAAAGTTGAATAGTAGACACCATCTATGATCATCATATTTGTAATGAGTTCTTGAAGAATTATACAACATAAGTAGTTGTTATTGGAGAAATATCTCACACTCTTAATATTAGGAAGAGAGAAGAGAAAGACACTTAGAAAGAAAAAAAAAGTACACTGTATTATTTAGAAACTAAGTTAACTCAATTGTAAGTGTATAAGGGTCCACTTATATTATTTCCATGTAGTACAATAATAAATGAGAGAAACTTATGTTTACTTAACATCCCCCTTTCAAAATGACACGATGGTGGGTTTGACACGATAATTATTTTGCTTCAAAAGTCTATGGATGTTGAACCTGACAGAGATTTTGTAAGTGTATATGCAATTTGGTCAGTTACAAAAACGTATCAAAGTGTTACGTCTTTGTTTTGGATGGAACCTCAAACAAAGTATAGATCAAGCTCAAAGTGCTTGGTTTTTGAATGCATTATTGGGTTGGATGCAAGTAAAATCATGTCCAAATCATCTGAATATATGTATGATGATTTTGAAAGAAGATGAAGTTCATGAAGAAGGTTGGTTACCCATTCGATGTCAGCAAGTGCAACGACAACACTACGATACTCAACTTCGGTTGTGCTTTTGGAAACAATTTTTTTTCTTGTTTGAAGATGATGAGATAGGATTGTGTCCAAGAAATATTATATATCCCATTGTTGATTTCTGTTCATTTGCATCTGAACCCCAATTTGCACCGGTAAATGCTTGTAGTTGAAGATAAGAACATTTGTGATAGTGTATCTTAGGAATTTTCTTATACCCTAAAAATAAAAAAAAAAAGTAAGGAACGATATCAAAGAGTTATTATGAAACTAAAAACATGTCAATGACCACTATTACATGTTAAATTCAATGATTAGGTTATTTTCTTCAAGAATCCCTTCTGAGCAATCATCTCGTTTATAATGTGACAATGACTCAGCAAGATATATTGTAACAAATCCAATGTTTCACAAAATAAATTGTTACATTGTTAGAAAAAAATTGAAAAAAGGATCTCATCTATCTATTTTTCATTTCCACTACAAAACAACTAACTAACATTTATACCAAAACCCTTAAGTCCTCAACATTTCAAAAATATTTATTTTAAGTCTCATCAATATTTACACCCGAACTTGTAAGAGGTCTTAAAAAATATAGATAAGATATTTTGAATTTTATAAAAAAATTAATATCAATTATAACAAAATCAGAGTATAATATTTTTATTTGTTTTCTCACTTTTTATTTATTTAGAAATATATATAATAAATACACTATATATTTAACTCTTTGTTTTTGCTTTTAATAAAAATTTAAAGATAATTTTTTAATTCTCATATTTTTTATTATCTTTTCATTCTTTCCTTTCATATAATAGTATCTATTTTATAATACTCATTCATATTATTTTGCTTTTCATGTATACTAGTATTGTCGTTGCGTCTTGTACGAAATGAATATTAAGTTATTCTATCTAAGTTTATAATAAATAGATAATTTAAAATATATTAATTATAATATAATTAAAATTGGTAATAAATAATTCATATTACAATAAGATATTTTACTTTTATATTTATCGTAAAAACATTACAAGTCAAGTTTTTTTTTTATAACACATTAAAATTCTAGTTAGAAATAAAAAGATGTCATAAATGGTAGATCGAAATAGATAAAATGTAAAAGAAAAAAAAAACTTGAAAACACTTTCCTCAAAGTAAAACAAATAAAAATACTGTCATTGTAAAGAATGATAACTAATACACTCACATACAATTATTTTAATTTATATTAATTTTTTTCTGAATAATTTGCTTGCTTAAATGTTAAAATAACTACGTTAAAATTTAAATTATTTATCATAAAACTAATATTATATTTTTAATATATTTATTTAGAATTTAAATTATAATACATTTTATTTAATACAAAATATTTATTAGTTATAATTTTGTTTTATATTAAATAGACTTTAGGTAACATCTTAGATGAGTTGAACCTTCAGACTAATTACTCAAAAGCTCATTCAAACTCTTATAAATGAAAAAATAACATAAATTATTGTTACTTTAATTCTATTCAACTTTTAGTGATTTGAGCATGGGAGGACCTTCTTAAGAAAATATTAGAAGGAATATTGAGAACTTAGTAATTATAAAGTGACATGCCCTTATCTTAATCTTAATTTTATATATTGCATATTTATTTATATAATTATTTAAATTTAATTTTAAATTCAAGTTTAATTTGATAACAATTTGTTAGAAAATAAGTTACTGGTACACTTGACTCTCCATATTAACTGCTTTTATTCTAACTTTATGTGAAAACTTAATTTTTTGAACCATTTAAATATTGGTAGTTGCTTCCTCTCCCACACAAACTCATTCCTATACTAAATTATTTTTTAATATATCAATAATGTCTTTATTACTTTTACTTTAAGATTTATATATTAAATAATTTTTGTTTTCTTTCACATACTTAAAAATATTTCTATCTTATGTACGTTATGTTTTAACTACACGATAAATATGAATAATTATTTATTACACAATATATATTTTTTATTTTTTCAATCAATTAAATGTTAGTGGTTATTTTATTTTTTAAGAGTTTGTTAGAATGAGATATTTTATTGATAAGATATTTATAATTTTAGTTTATTAAAATGAAATATTTATAGCTTTTAATTTGTTAATATCTTTTTTTTAATTAAACTTATTAAGAAACGTTGAATGGGTTGAGTGTGTAAGAGAGGACAAAATTATGTAATAAATAAATTTTAGAATAAAAATAATAAGAACATTTTTAACATTTTAAAAATTTTTTAAGTACAGGAAGTAGATAAAACAATTGCTTTAAATATTTTAATCCATCATCTTTTATTTTAAATTGAACTTCAATAATTCTTTATAATATTATCAATAATTAAGAGGGTGTTTATACAAATTATGATCACTATCAATACAATTCTAGAAGTTATTATTCAAGGATATTTGATTGATAAAAAATATTCTTCAAAATATTTATATAAATTTTTATAAACTAACGAGTAATACTTTTTTTTTTAAAATTAATATGTTACTGAATTAAAATAATTTAATAAAAATAATATGATATTTTTTAACTTAATTTTCATTCCAACCTAAAAATTTAGATATGGGAATGCCTGTATGAGAACATTGTTTACAAAATCATTCTCATAAAAAAATATTTTCTGAAAGTTATATTTTTTTAGAAGGTAAATCAAACATAGGAAATGCTCTTTTCCAATTTCATATTTTTGAAAAACTATAATATAAATTATTTATCCTAAACTAAAATACAGTTTATATTTTAAAAATATTCAGTATAACTGCTTTTTATCGTAATATAAGTTATATATTTGCTTTTTTTAAGGAAATCAAAATATTAATCATAAACATGTAACAAAATATTTATCTTACAGCAAAATGTAAGTTAATAATAACAGATTTTAGGTTTGGTGAAAGCAATCATCCACCTAATGGGCGCAAAGCATGGCATACATTAAACGGAGAGGGATTAACTCCGTAAAAAGGAGAATAAACGAAGGATATATACGTAAATTTACTATTGCACTAGCTATTACTGTGTGCTAGAGATAATGATGATGATGCTGATGCACAAAGATATTGATGATGATATAACATCATTATGAATGATGATGAACAACATGGTGCATGTGCATAACGAGAGTGGAATGGTATTTGACTTCATATTTTGTGAGGAGGAAGAGAGAGAAAGAAAAGGAATAGAAGCGAAAAGAAAGGACCAAAGAATGAAGAAAATTCAATCGGATCGAATACAATCTTGACGTCCGCAATGACCCTCTCTCTCTTCTCTCTCTACACTTTCTCTCTCTAGAACACACGCCATGAAGCAGCAGCAACAACAGCAACAGTGCGTTTCACTGAGATTAAAGAAGATGCTGCTTCTTCTGCACTGAGAAAACCCTAGACACTTATTCTGGATGCGAACTCGGAAACCCCAGGTGCAAAGTTCCACGCTTTTCGTTCATTCTCACTCTGTTGATCACTCACCGGATTCTGCCACTCTTCAATTTCGCAAATTTCAACTCTCGGTGAGTCATGGCAACTGCCAACGTTACACTTCCGACGTTTGACCCTTTCGCCTATGTTTCTGTCCCTGTTTTTGTCAATACTGCGCCCCATTTGTCTCATTTGTAGCTCTGGATCGCTGGTTTTCTTAAGCTAAGCTTCGATCGGCTGTTATTTTTGTCACTAATTTGATGAAGTTTATGCTTTATACTTTTTTTCCCCCTTTTCAATTAAGCTTGGACTTTTGAAAAATGGTAATTCTTCGGGTTTTATTGATTTTGGTGTGAGATTGTCTTAATTTGATTGAATTTTTTTCTTTTAATTTTTGGAGTTTGTTTTAGTGTTTAGTTTGATAGTATTGTTTGTTGAAATTTTGGGGCTTTGTATTTTGTTAATGGGTTTTCTTGGGTATTATTGTGTGCACTGATAGATGGGTTGGATCTGAGAAGTAATGTGTTGTACAGAGATTCATGCGAGAGCTGTTTGGAGGCTGCTCCTTTAAGGGAGGTAGCGCAATTGTAATGTTCAGAATCAAAGAATGTTTCTTGGTTTTGGTTTTCTTTGGTGTGTGGCTTGTGTTTGGTAAAACTCAACACCACGTACTTCTGTTGCATCACAGTGAAGACTTTTGCCTTGAACTCGGGGTTGAAGTAGTACTTTCTGGGTTGAGCGTTGTGAACGTGCCCAGTTTCTCACAAGCTGTTGTGTAATTGTACTTTGTTGAACTTGTGTTTTAAGTAACTTAGTTGTTATGCTTAGGTGATTGCTTGAAGGCCGTGACGTCGAAAGATGGTGCCTCCGGGGCCACCCACTCCCATTGGTGGTGCCCAGTCTGTTTCACCCTCTCTTTTAAGATCAAATTCTGGAATGCTAGGAGCTCAAGGGGGTCCCATGCCGTCTCAGACATCTTTCCCTTCACTCGTGTCTCCGCGTACTCAGTTCAACAACATGAACATTCTAGGAAATATGTCCAATGTGACTTCCATACTGAATCAATCTTTCCCAAATGGAGGTCCGAATCCTGGGCTATCTGGTCCAGGAAGTAGCCAACGTGGAGCAATTGATACTGGAGCTGAAACAGATCCACTCTCCGCTGTTGGTAATGGAATGAGCTTCAATAATTCTTCTTCCACGTTTGTACAGTCAAATATAGTAAACGCTGCTTCCTCTGGTCAAGGTCAGGGTCAACAATTTTCAAACCCTTCTAGTAACCAGATGTTACCTGATCAACAACATTCCCAACAGCTTGAACCTCAAAATTTCCAACACAGTCAGCAGTCAATGCAACAGTTCTCTGGTCCTCTAAATACACAGCAGCTGCCTCCGCAGCAGCATTTTCAATCAATTCGAGGAGGTATAGGTGGTATGGGACCAGTAAAGCTAGAGCCCCAGGTAAGCAACGATCAACTTGGACAGCAGCAGCAGCCCTTGCAGTCATTAAGGAACCTTTCTTCAGTTAAATTGGAACCACAACAGATGCAGACAATGAGAACACTGGGACCTGTTAAAATGGAGCCTCAGCATTCTGATCAACCATTATTTTTGCAGCATCAGCAACAACAGCAGCAGCAGCAGCAGCAGCAGCAACAACAACAATTCCTCCACATGTCTAGTCAATCATCTCAGGCTGCTGCTGCCCAGATCAATCTTTTGCGCCAGCACAGGCTTTTACAGTTACAACAACAACACCAGCAGCAACAACTCTTGAAGGCAATGCCTCAACAACGGTCCCAGCTACCACAGCAATTTCAACAGCAGAACATGCTAATGAGATCTGTGAAACCAGCATATGAACCTGGGATGTGTGCTAGGCGGCTGACACATTACATGTATCAGCAACAACATAGACCTGAAGTAAGAACCAACTATGATCCTATGCATTGACCTTATTCTATTTGTGCATATCATATATCATATGTCTCATTTAATAGATATTTTCAATTTGATTTCTTGCAGGATAATAATATTGAGTTCTGGAGAAAGTTTGTTGCTGAGTATTTTGCTCCTAATGCCAAGAAGAAATGGTGTGTTTCTATGTATGGAAGTGGAAGACAAACAACTGGAGTTTTCCCTCAGGTACGTTCATAGAGAAAACCTTATAAACAAAATTGTTTGTCTTATTAATTCTGAGTCCTGTATAATCCTGTCTAAGTTCATGAATTAATCATCTGATTGCATGATTGATTGTACAGTTGTACTATACTTACTGATTGTCATCGCAATTTTGTTGTCATGATTTCCATATAATGTTGCTTTAGGACTTCAGTAACAAATTGCTTTGAATGTTGCAATGGATAGATTCTGGTATTCGAGGAACCAAATATAGTAGTTTCATTGTCGCTAAACGTCAGTTTAACATTACCGATGAATTTTTTAATATTTTCAGGATGTATGGCACTGTGAAATATGTAATCGCAAGCCTGGACGTGGTTTTGGTAAGTTTTGGATTTTGGGGTCATTTTTTCCTGTATGTCCCTGTTCAGTCTACTTTTTGGTTCTTTTCTGTTTGAATTTTGCCATCTTGAGATATATTTGAAGTATATGCAAATGGGTGTGTAGTGCTTATTGCCTTTCTGAGCGGTCATTCTCTTTTTCCAGAAGCAACTGTTGAGGTTCTTCCCCGGCTTTTCAAGATAAAGTATGAAAGTGGTACCTTGGAAGAACTACTTTATGTTGACATGCCTCGTGAATATCATAATTCCTCTGGTCAGATTGTTCTAGATTATGCAAAAGCAATACAAGAAAGTGTTTTTGAGCAACTTCGTGTTGTTCGTGATGGTCAACTTAGAATAGTTTTCTCTCCAGACCTGAAGGTATATATAGAAATATTAACATTAAAATAATTTAACAGCTTATGTTATTGTCATTATTGATATTCTTTATATGAAGGAAAGATTAATTGGCATTTTCATATTCGTTATTTCATTTGCAGATATGTTCTTGGGAATTTTGTGCTCGGCGCCATGAGGAGCTCATACCTAGGAGATTGTTAATACCACAGGTTGCCATTAATTTCATTCGGACTGAACTTTGTAATTGCAACTATTAGATTATCTGTTTATTTGAATAGACAACCATACTTTGCTGGTTGATATTTGATTAATAAGCCCATTTACTCTTTGTTGGTTTTTGTTAGTCTTGATAATTTTTTTCCTGTTACTGTAGGTGTGGAGTAAGTTTTGAGATTGACATTTGATGAGATTTTTGCTGGGATCTATGAATTCCTAGTCTTGTTGCTAGTATTATGATTATTATTTTGTTAGGAATGCATTTTGTAATGCTGGTTTTGTACTGTAGAGATTTTTGACGGAATAGTGCTTTGCTATGCATTTAGATATTATACATTATGGTATTTTCTTATCTTATTATTATTATATATACAGGTTAGCCAGCTTGGAGCAGTTGCTCAAAAATACCAGGCTTTCACTCAAAATGCAACACCAAATATATCTGTTCCAGAATTACAAAACAATTGCAATATGTAAGTCAATTTTACCATTTATCCTTTATGTTAATTTTTGTCTTTTATTAATTTTTATTTAAAACTTGATAATTTTTTGTTTTAATTATCTTGTACCTTTCTTATTGCAAGACCATGAAATCGGGGCATGATAGACTTCCCTTTTGAATAGGGATTCATATGAATGTTTGATCATAATATGTTTGAGCGTGCTTATGTACATTAGCACAACTCTAACTGGAGTTGCTTCTGCTGTTCTTACAAATAAGAACTGGTTCTTTTTAGATTGCACCACTTTTGGAGCTCATTGAGTTGAACTCCTTATTTAAGAAAGTTCTTTACATAAGAACCGTGTTCTTGTCATAAAAAACATTATTTTTAATTTCAGATTCAACATAAGAAAATAACACTATCATTTACCATCTCCGTTGGAGACTCATTGATGACCTTCTCTGTCAGCTTCTTCTGTGTTTGTGAGGCAGTGTTGTCGAGATTGTGATTAAAATGGTGAATTTGCTTGATTTTGCAATCTTGCTTCCTGTTAACAAGCTGCATTTTGAGTAAGATCATGAAGTGGTAGGACGTAATAACATCCTAGTAGGATCGGAATGAATTGGTGTAATTGGTTCTCTTTCTGGTATTGCCAGCTTTGTTTTTTGGGTTGGGTTGCGTGACCTGGTTTTTCCCAAATTTGTTTTATTAGTTTTTTTTGTTGTCCTAAATCGATAGTTTTTGCATCTCTCCCATTTTCAGACCTGGACAAATTGTATTCTACCCCTCAATTGATTCTCTGTCTCTTGGCCTCTCAGTTTCAGTCTTCACTCGACCCCTTTGTCTATGATCTGCTTTCAGTATCTGGCTCTCTCTGATTTGCTGTGACTGTGACTGAGTGCTTGGATTTTTATTGATAAGAGCGTTTTGCTGTATTTTTCCTTTCGTATTCTATGTTCTGTTCTTGGCGAACCATAGCGCATCTGTACTCTAAACACTTATTTTTCATTCTGTGATTTGGCTATCTTCTTTCCTTTTTTATTTTCCCTTAAAAACTCATGAGTTGTGTTCATTTTTGCCTTTATTTGAAGATATTTTCTTATATTCTGTGTTTTAGTATATATTTGCCCTCTGTTTTTTTTTTTTTTTCATAATTATTATATAGAATAGACTGAGATATTATTAATACTTTACAATATTTATAAAATTATACAATACTTGTAAAATAAATATTTAAACTTTTAACTGAATTTCACTGATTTTATCATATGCATTATCTAATTATACTATCATTGTCATACTTATGTATTGAAATATATTTTCGTATTTTGGTAGGATCTTATGACCCTTGTTAGGATCCTACATTTTACATTCTTGTGATCTTGACAACATTGCTGTCCACAGCTTCTCTGCTGCCTTCACTGTTCTCAGATCTCAATTCATCATTTTTCTGCAACCTCAACAATGGAATGAGATGTGTTTTGTATTTATATTTGGATGTTCTCGGATCTCAATTTCTCATTTTCTGTAACCTCAACAATGGAATGAGATGTATTTTGTATTTATATTTGGATTTAGGCATATGGCTAGACTATGTTCTTGTAACTTTTGCTTTTATATGGTGATTGCAATTATTAACATTTTCTGTGTTTGGTAATGTTTGTAATCTTTTTATCTTTTTAGCTTAGTCAGGTAGTATTTTAATGTTCAAGTGACCAGTTCTACTTTTAATGTTTGCTGTGCAAAGCTGAAAACCTTTTGTGTTTGTATTTTAGCTCCCCTCTTGAAGTTTGAGTCTTATAAAAATTTCCTTAATTTTTAATCTATTTTTGACAATAAAATTATTGAGTGTGAACAAATTATTGAAATAATATATTTTTTATTGTCTCAATTAAAATATAAATGGATTTTTTTTTTTGCGTGTTAGGCTGATCTATTACAAATGTACAGATTTGTATATTTTTTATTTTGTTTCATTCTCAATTAAAATCTTTTTCCTTGACAAATATTGGTGCCTTTTCGTGTGAGTCTCACTGTTACAACACTGTGGGTTGTGTTACATGCTTTAAACATTTATTTCCAATTCTTATATACTCTACTTTCTTCTGTTTTATCTACTGTCTATAATTTAGAATGCACTAGTCCTTTTATTTGACCCCTTTTTGTCTTATTAGGTTTTGCTTTTTATGAAAGTTTGTATTTTTTCTTTTAATATTTCTATACAATTCTTTTCCAGGTTTGTTGCATCGGCCCGTCAGTTGGCTAAAGCCTTAGAAGTACCATTGGTTAATGATTTAGGATACACAAAGAGATATGTGCGCTGCCTACAGGTAGTGTTCTATTCTTAAGACATTGCTTACTGCATATATAGTTATTGTTTAATTTTAATATATATATATATATATATATATATATATATATATATATATATATGTTTTATTGTGGGAAATTATGTATTTATTTCCTTTTAATATTTCAAATTGCACTTGGTTTCTTTTTCCGCAACTACTGTGTCTTTTTGTGTTACCTATCCCTGACTGCCGAATTTGTAAACAGAACACCCCATTTGTCTTGGTTGTTTTAATAGGGAAGCCTTTCTTATTTTTGTTTATCTTAATTTGACAGCAAATATAGCAATTATACTGGTTTCAGTTCATGTTTTAATAAGATCTCATGAAGAGGAGTTGGGTCCCAGAAATTACTGGCTCATGTTTGATGATGGTGCATTTATAGTTTTATTTCATAGATAACCAGACTTTTGGAGGAGTGATTATCAAGGGCTAAATTCAGTAATTACAAGAGAATAAATGATACATTTATCAGAAAATTGAGTTTCATTTGGAGAATCATCTGCAATTATCTCTATTCATACAGAGTGAACACAACAAAGTTTATTGTTTCTTGTTTATACTGCAGATATCAGAAGTTGTAAATAGTATGAAAGACTTGATAGATTACAGCAGGGAAACTCGGACTGGACCTATGGGTAAGTCAATAATTTACTTCTTTATTTCTCATTTTTAAGTCTGAACATGAATGTGTCTGTAAATGATACTTTATTGAAAAGAGAATTCTGTTCCTTACACTTTTGTAACTTTGGTTTTACCATTTCTATTTTCCAATTAAAAAATTGCATTGTGTAGAGATTGTGTGTCTTGTGACGCTTTAGTTTCCTACTTTGATCTTTATACATTACATCTTAGAATTGTTTTTTGTATATCAATTTTTGTCTCAACATAGTCCTACTTGGTTGAAATTTGAGGAGCTTGCATCCAACCTTTCTAAGCTATGCCTGGTGATGGAATCAATTCCGGATGAAGTTTCCTTCTGACAAAAAGGTTGTTAGAGATACAACGATAGAGGATTGATTGTTCATGATCTGGTTAAAGTTGCTGCTAGAGATTCAAGTTGTAAATGTGTAGTTGTACTTGAAAAGCCTACTAACAACAGTTGTTAAATGATAAGGGTCTGTCTCTGGATTTTAGGGATAGTGGAGGACACTTTTATGCAGGATTGATATAAATTCAGTGATTGGTTTAGAAGTATGTGAGATGGAATAAAGTCTTCTTGAGGAAAGAAATAGCCTAGGTTACTTAACTATGAAGCAATATGTAATTTCTGTACAGTCTGCCGAACTGATTTATGCATAGAGAGAAATTGCAATCCCTCTTAGTATTTTGCTTTGAAATCTGGCTTGGAGATGCAGTTGGTATGATAATAATGTTGACTAGATGTTGAAGTGAATCAAGAGAGGACGTTGGAGTTCATCCCCTAAAGATTTATTTGTTGGAGTTTACTATTAGGCTATTTCAACTTGAGATTCTAGACTGTTATTTGTGAGGAAAGACTTCTCCTTTTGTCAACTGTTTTACTTTGTATTGAATCCTGTTTCTGTATCTTGGTATTGATGTCTTTGACTTCCTAACATTAAGATGTCCTCATGTCTATTTTGGGGGGACACAGATATGTAATAGATCACTCATTTAATATTTTCAAACAGTAAGTAGGGTAGGGAAGGTCATGATACTGATGAAAGTTGACTGAACTTCTTGAGGAGCAAAACTTTTCCTTTGCGCTTTTTTGCCCCAAGCATGAAACCATTTTTTGTTTAACTTGACATTGATTATATGCAACCTAGTCTGCAGTCATATCTTTCTTTGATCCCAGCACCTAATTGGGGAAATGAGTTCTAACTCTTTCCGTTATTGTTCTGTAATTTTTTCCTCACTTAATTGGAGGAAAGTTTAGGTCTTTGAGATAACTTGTATCTTGTTTTCTAAAAATCATATGAATATTTTATTTGCTTAATAATTATTTCAATCAGTTTGATCATGATAATAGGTATGATGAAATTTCTTTTCTTTCTATTTTTTTTCCATCTCTCAGATAGCTTGGCAAAATTCCCTCGGAGAACAAATGGTTCATCTGGACCTCGTGGTCAAGCACAACAGCATGAAGAACAATTACAACAGCAGCAACAGCAACAAATGGTGGCCCATAACTCAAATGGTGATCAAAGCTCAGTACAAGCTGCTGCCATGCAAATTACTTCCAGCAATGGTATGGTCAGTGTAAATAACAATGTCAACTCGGCATCCACATCAACCACCACAAGTACCATTGCTGGACTTATCCACCAGAATTCAATGAATTCTAGACAACAAAATTCGATGAACAATGCAAGTAGTCCATATGGAGGTAGTTCTGTTCAGATTCCATCCCCAGGTTCCTCCAATACAGTGCCACAGGCCCAGCCAAACTCGTCACCTTTTCAATCACCAACGCCATCATCTAACAACCCCCCACAAACATCTCACCCTACTTTAACATCTGCCAATCACATGAGTACAACTAACTCAGCAGCTAATATTTCCATGCAACAGCAGCAGCCATCTATTTCTGGTGATCCTGACCCTAGTGATTCTCAAAGCTCAGTCCAGAAAATCATACAGGAAATGATGATGTCCCCTCATATTAACGGCACAGGTGGAATGATTGGTGTTGGTTCTCTTGGAAATGATGTGAAAACTGTAAATGGTATTCTGCCAGTGAGTGCCAATACAGGGCTCAATGGTGGCAATGGCTTGATGGGTAACGGGTCAATGAACAGTAATTCAGGCGTTGGGGTTGGTAATTATGGCACAATGGGTCTTGGTCAATCCTCTATGCCTAATGGAATGAGAGCTGCTGTGGTGAATAATTCAATCATGAATGGAAGGGGAGGAATGGCATCTCTTGCTCGGGATCAAGCCATGAATCATCAACAGGATTTGTCAAACCAATTACTTAGTGGGCTAGGGGCAGTAAATGGTTTTAATAATCTTCAATTTGATTGGAAACCTTCTCCTTGAGAGCCTCTGTAGATGGTATGGATGGTGTGGTTCTTGAAAGCTGCTCATGCAACATGAGCAATGGTATTGCCATCGGCCCCCGATGATGGCAGAGTATTTGGGTTGGGTAGTGATAGGGCGTAGGCCACTGTGCCACTATATGATTTTATATATAAGAAATGAAAATTTGTTGGCTGGTTGTGTGGCTGATGGGGCTGATTTTTCTTGTGAATTCAAGTGTAACGTTTTTTATTAATATTTCTTACGAGCTTTCACAAACTCATCCTTGACATACGCACACGCCTGAGGAAGGTGACAAGTTTTGGTATTATTGTCCCAAGCAATGATGAATTTGAAGTTCCTAAGCACGAGGAAGTAATCAACATTCAAACACTGAATGAGGTCTCTTTATCCAATGTAACCTTTACAAAATGAACAAAAGGTACAAGTATTACTTCTAAGTGTCATGCCACTGATGAGAAGATGGTTCTTAAACTTATAAACAGACACTATCTATTGCCTTATAGGGCATGGAAAAAAATGAAAGAGAATGAAATTTGCAATGTCACTATTATCACTTCTCCCTTTCCAGTCCTTTCATTTCTGGCATTGTAATGCTTGCCATTATTTATCACTCCTAGGTTATAAATCAATATATTTTTCAATTGTCGCTGACAGAGTAGACTTGGGAACTGCACCAATTATGCTTTCTTTTTTCTCTCCATTCTTGAAGAACAGAACTGTTGGTATGCTTCTGATGCCGTACTGAGTTGCTATGTTTGGGGAGTCATCTGTGTTAAGCTTGTAGCATGCAATTTTTTCACCATATTCCTTCGCTAACTCATCGATAACAGGTGCTATCATCCTGCATGGACCACACCATGGTGCCCAAAACTCTACCAGAACAGGGGTTTCATTGGCAATCACAAGTTTGTTCCAGCTTGAGTCAGTCACCACTTTTACTGCCAAGTTTGAGCACATGTATTATTTCATTAGACAAAACAACACAGAAAGGAGTCACTTAATTAAAGCTTTGTTTGATTTAGAAATTAGAGCTGCTTCCTAAATGCTTTCTTAAGCCCTTTGGGAAAACTAATTCAGAAATCGGTACAAGAAAACAAGCAAACTTGTACATCAATTTTAACATGAAATTGGAAAATCAATCCGCTACTTCATTCGAGTAAAAACATGGCCCAAAAATGTCTGCCAGAAATCATGCACCATACATTAAAATTGCCGAATGTATATGAAGTCTTATCTTGTTCTGGAACCTGGCACTTAGTTTTAATAATGCCAAGTCTAGGCAACCCAACCTTAAAACATAGCTAAGTCTCAACATTTTTTCCAATTAAAATTTATTAAAAGTTAGAAACTATACAATAATAAGTGAGATTCATTAAACAATAATGAGACCTACAAAATTTCATAATTCCTAGTAAACTGTAATCTACAATAAATATTTCCAAAAAAAAAAAATGTTAAAAATTGTGCTGTTAGTGTTTGAGTAAAGAATAATCCTAATACGAATTAAAATGGAAAGGCATGTTGCAAAATGGTTACTCAGTACAATTTAATAAATAGAAAGGTTCAAAGCTTGCATCTGAGATAATCACTTACCTTCATTTACTGCTTCACGAGCATTGCAAACAAAACGGGATTTTCGGTAGGTTGAATAGAGAGATTGGTATGAGAGTTTTGAGTTTGGCATGGATTTCTTGAAACCTCTGTTGGTTGGGAAAACCAGCTTTTCCCTTGAAGTTGGAAAGCACGGTGAAAGGCACTGGGTTGTGGATGTGGTTACACCTAAACACTTCTCCAGGGCCATGCTTGCTTCCTACCTGCTTTTCTCTAAACTCTGTTACAAAATACACTCCTCAACTCGTGGATAAGCTTTTCAATTTTTTGGTTTCATTATGTACTATCTATATCCGCATGTGGATATTATTACAAGATTGTGAGGTTCTAAGAAGGCTCAAATTCATGTGGATGTCATTTTTGTTGTCAATAAACCTTTTTTGTCCCACTAAAACCTACAAATTCTCCAAAAACTTATCACAACCAGAGACAGAAGAGTGCATTACCATCAAACTACCCAAAAAGGAGAATAAAAACTAATTAATTAATACCTGATTTTTTTTAGTCTAGAAGACATACATAAACTTATAATTGACTAGGGTTTTCTAATTCTTATTTTGCTTTGGCTAATATTTGAAGGCTTTTTCAGCCCGTTAAATCCCAACTTTAAGTGATAACTTATTTGTTCTCACAAATGTAAATAAAATTAAAACGAGTAACATATGTTTAAAAATATCGTTTGAGTAAATTAGTAATCTAGAATTGATGTGATACGACCTCCATGAAATTATGTGGTTGTGAAAAGAAGTGTAGGAATACAAGGTCAGAACTAGCTAGGATTGGAATCAACCAATCCACTTTTCCACTCTTATATTATTAATAAACAAATAAGCATCTTTATCAAGCCACATCTTATACCATCTTTTGATCATTCGTTGTACCTTCTATCAGCATATATGTATCATATCATCTATGCTATTGCTAACTAGACTTTCTTCAACCTCTCTAATGGCGGTTCTGGATTCCATCACTAATCTACCATCTCATATTAATAATATTATTATTAGTGATTATCACGAAAGACTAAGATACAATTGGTTTTAAATCATATTATTGAATATTGTTTTATGTAAATAAGTAATTAATGTTTCTATAGATAACATATGGATATTTTTTTTATTAGTAACTGACGAAATAGTGACCACATAGTAATGATAGACTACAATTGTTTACTTTTCAAAAATAAACTTGTAATTAAAATTTTATAAAGTCAAAGTTATAAAATCAAAGTGAACTCTATTAATAATTAAAGAAAATCCAGTAAGATATACTCTAAGATTTAATTGATTATATGTCCTTGTATTTGTGTCAACGTTTTAGTTTTTATATCTAAAAATTTTACCTTTTAATTATCATAAGAATACCTCCTTTTATATCTTTTAATTCTTGTTAGTTTGCTGATAATATGAAACTGTTACACAATTGGAGACATAAGAACTCTAAAATGTACTTTTTAAGTATAGGAAAAAAAAACTTGAACATGTAAATAGAGAAAAAATGATTATTTAAATCATTTCTATCCTAATGGGAAAGGAGAAGATATGGTCTTAAAGTTTTTTCAGCATGACAGAAGAAGCTAGAACCTGAGAATTATTGTCTTGATGGGTACACACAAAGCAAATATCTGATATGTGGAAAAATGTTCATATTTTCGAATTCAAGCAAAAGGAAGATATAACCTTTTTTGTAATGTTGCATTGTTAGATTTATTAATTCAAGCAAATCACTATTTTTTTAATATGATAACACATTACCATACGGTGTCAAGCCAAAGTATTAAAATAGAGTATAATTGTTTTTTCAAATTTACTAATATGAGTATATTTTGTAAAATTATAAATAAGTAAATTTTGCTTCGAAATATAACTTACATTAAAAATAACTCATTTTCATGTGAAGTAGTACTTTGTTGTACGACTTTAGGTAACTTAGATTGTTTTTCATCAAAAATATATAAACATCTATTATACCAACATCACAAGCAAACAAAAATGGAAATGGCAAAATATGAATAATCAAACACATAAAAACTTAATTAGTTTGATTAGAGTGATAATAAATTTCGATTTATGTACACCAACAAGCACTTTAGTAAGAGTAAGTTCTTTTTTACATGATCATAAGTGCATGACTGGGTCAATAACAAATGAACAAGTATTTATGCCTTTCGAGAGGTTATTCCAAGCATGTCACAAAGTTAAAAACCTGGTTATCATCACATTTTCTTATTTTATATTTCTTTAGATTATGCTTCTTTGTAATTTTCTTTTATTGAGTGTCTAATTAAGATAATTTAAGCTTTAGTAGGGACTTTCCTTCTCCTAAATAAACATCACCACAAATTGATTCATAAATCCAAGCTCACTTGGAGATGGAGATACTTGGTTTAGCCAAGGAGCACATGAAAGAGATGCAATATATTTAACATGTGTTTAATTTAAAAAAAAACATGTTCAACCAAGGAACAAATGCAAGGTTTATAAATCATGTTAAATTTAAATTTTAAATTAAAATTTCACTTTCCTCATTTTTTCCAAGAGTTCACATCACAAATAGTATAAATAGAACCTCATGATTATTGTAAATAACTTTTGAATATATTTATTAAAGTAAAATTTTATTTTAGTTCTTTGAAAGAGGTAGTAATCTTTTTTCTCAAGTCTTATCTTGTATTAACGAATTATATGATGGTTCATCACTTATGTTGGATCCTAATTAAGTAGTCTGGTTACCTTTGGTCATTACTTAATTTCTACTTTTCATTTTTTTTTTTTTAATTTCATAGTTCTTCTTCACCTTCTTCTTTTCATATTCATGTTATCTTTTTAACTTGTTTGCATAATTATATTCATGTTCATATTTATATATCTAATTTGGTTAAATTTGTATCAAGTGACAAAACTCCTTTACTATGTCACTTTAAAATCTTAAAAGTATTTTAATAAATATTTTTCAAGCTAAACATAATGTGACTTACGAGTTATAGAAAGAACTTAAGAGAAATTACAACTCAATATCTACTATCTTAATATAGTGAACTCCAGTCAACACTCAACTTATTAAAGTTACCTCATTTTTTACATAAGGTGTCTATATATAAATCTCAACAGAAACTAACTTAACTCTCGTGAATCATGTTGCGTATCACATAACAAAATATGTAACACATGCAACACTTTCATGTTTATACATTAGATACACAACTAGTTATATAAGACTATTTAACAACAAATGAGACACATTTTATTAATATACAAGACTATTATCAAACATTTTTTATCTACTGCTATTGATCAATTCTACTTTACCTAATTGAAGAAGACAAGCATTTATATATTCGCTATTAGACAACTTTGTATGTTAGTCATTAGTTTTTTTAATTCAAAAGTCAGGTTTCATAACAAGTCATACCTAAAAACACAAGTTATTTTTTTTGTTTTTAAATTTAAGTGAAAGTCATGGTTATAAAAATTTAATTTTTATATTTAAGTTGATGTAAGTATAATTTTAATATAATTTAATTTATATTACAATCGTGTTTACAAGTATGCTTTTATTTTGTTTATTTGCCATTTAATAATTTTTTAGTGGTTTCTTTAGTTCAGATTGAATGTGATTGAAATTAAATTTTCTTATCTAAATTAACAGTGAAAAGAAAGTTGAAAAAAGTTTTACTAGTTCAATAATACATTATTGAATAAATATAAATAAGATGTTAAAGAAAATAATAAATAATAATATATAAATAAGATGGTAAAGGAAATAAAAGAATTATTTATGAGAGTTTGTCCCATGTTATGCTTGGCTTTTGTTGTGATTTTTGTTAGGTCTATGTTGTGCTTATACAACACGTGTATGATCATGGTTATAAAAAAATTAATGTTTATATTTAAGTTGCTGTAAGTATAATTTTAGTATAATTTAATTTATATTACAATCGTGTTTTTTTACAAGTATGCTTTTATTTTATTTATTTGTCATTTAATAATTTTTTATTGGTTTCTTTTAGATTAAATGTGATTGAAATTATTTTTTCTTATCTAAATTAACAGTGCAAAAGAAAGTTGAAACAAATTTTACTAGTCCAATAACACATTATTGAATAAATATAAATAAGATGTTAAAGAAAATAATAAATAATAATATATAAATAAGATGGTAAAGGAAATAAAAAAATTATTTATGAGAGTTTGTCCTATGTTATGATTGGCTTTTGTTGTGATTTTTGTTAGGTCTATGTTGTGTTTATAAAACACGTGTCTGATCATGTGCAAGTGTTTGAATTTGTTTTCTCATGTCATGGTCACGTGCATCACTTTACTATTATAACATTCATTTTTGAAATTTGTGTAGAGAATATAAGTAGATAACAATTTATAAATGGTACTGCATTATAAGTTGAAGTTAATACATGAAAGAAGTAACAAATATATTTAATTGGAATGAAAGAATATTGTAAATTATAAAGAACTAATAGTTGAAATTGAGATTATCAGAAAATAACTTAACTTTTTTTGGACTTTTAATTTACATAAGAAAAATTAACTTCAATTACATTCAACCGAAATTAAAAGAATTTCAATAAAAATTAATATGATGATAAATAAAATAAGTAAATAAAATTGTATTTTTACTCTCGACTTCAACTTACATATAAATAAAATTAAATTAAATTAAATTATGCTTATAAACATAACTTTTACCAAAATTTTAAAAAGTATAAAAAAACCCTAAAATCATACTTATAAGAACATTTCTACAAGAATTTGAAAAGGAAAAAGTTAATTATCTTAAGTTATGCTATAAAACACAACTTATACTTCATAAAAAAAATGAAAATTATTCTTACGAACTACTTATTTATGAAGTTGTATTCATTTATTTAATTATATATTTTAAAATTCATTGTATCAATAGATTAAAAAAATAGTTGTCTCATTTTAATTATTTTTCACATGAAGGCAAAGCGTCATTCCATGCAACTTTCATGGTAAGCGTCATATGTTATGTGAATCCACATACTGACAAAATAAACATATTTATTGCTTGAATATATATGTTAAATAAATAATATACTTATGTTTATGTAATTATTTAGAATTTTGTAAAATGTCATTTACCATGATTTAATGAAGTGGTGTTTAAAAAATATTAATGGTTTACGTAACAATTTTCTTTGATAGATTTATTTCAAATTCATAAAATATGAATAAATAATTTATATTTATTGTTTAATGTGAAGTTCTAGTTTTTAAAATGAATAAATAAATTTTAAAGTTATAATATTTAAAAACAAATTTAGAAAATCAAATATAAAAAATTAAAATAAATATAATTGGTAATATTTTATTTGTTTTTATTTTATTTATTATAAGTAATAGTTAATAATATAAATTTTTAAACTATATATTATATTATACAAAAAATTAACTTTAACGTTTAAACTTTAAAGAATAGAAAACGTTTAAAGAACAGAAAAAACAAAATGTTTAAATTTTTAATTTAATTTTTTAAATAAAAAATTATTATTTAATTTAAACTTAATTCTTTTAGGAAAAAGTTAAAACTTGAAGGAAAAGTAATTAATAACTTTTCTATTTCCCCGTACAAGGTTATAATTAAAAAAAAAACAAAACATTTAAATTTTTAATTTATATTTTTTTAAATTTAAATTTATTATTTAATTTAAACTTAATATTTTTAGGAAAAAGTTAAAGCTTGTAGGGAAAGTAATTAATAACTTTCCTTTTCCCATTGTGCAAGGTTTCTCCTATGCTAGTCCACCATTCTCCTTTGCATAGTTCTCCGCACAACTTATCATTCATTTTCTTTCTTTAGTTTCGTTTCAGCTCTCACCTCACCGTGGTAGTGGTAGTCGGAGGTATAGATTCACTCAGTTCTTTCACTGCCTCCTTCTTCACCGGTGGCCGTGGCTATATTTTTGTTTTGGGTGGCAAAGGTAGAGGTTTTATTGTGGGTTTGGTAAGTTGGTTTGGCTCAAGGGAACAAAACCTCCCAGAAATCATTCTATATGAAGCATTTGTAAGTTCATAGAGTTATTTGTTTTGGTTTATTTTGAAGTTGTGATTGAGGTATGTTTGTATTGGATATTTCTTGAGTGTTTAAGTATGAAAAGCAAATATTGCGTATCTGTTATATTTTTTATTACACACACAGAACACATAATCTTTCTTATATGTCTTCCAACATTAAAATGGAACATAAAAAACTAAGAGTGGGATTGAAGCCCACATGTGTGTGATGAAGACCACAAAAATGTAGTAGAAACAAGTATTAATATGTTAGATCCTCGGTGCTTAATATGCTAGATCTTGCACCTCATTTTCAAGAATGTGGTAACATGGTAGGAGGCCCATCTCGGTGCTTAATATGTTAGATCCTGCACCTCATTTTCCAACAAATTTTGAAAAGAAACCAATCAAACCAATCAAGATATCATACATGTTTAAAGTCCGAACCATGTAAAAAACATGACTAAAAAAAATAATAAAACAAAGAAAGGTAGAAATGATAATCCATACTAATTGGATTCTTCATATAACCGTCAATCTCCAACGACATTTTATCATATATATTTGGATGATGGCACTTCTCTAAGTTAGAATGTCCATTATAACATATAGTGATCGAAAAGTCACAGTCTCTGCATAATATGTAATCAATAATCACTAAAAAAACTTTTAAATAAACTTGCAACCATATCTCTAAATACTTTGTATTAGGGTTTCAAACTCATTGTAACAAATTTATCTCCAAAGATTTCAAATAACTCGTTACTTCATTTGGAAATGTCCATGCTAGGCACATCTACTTGTCAATATGGAAATGTATGGAAAGCTTATTTTTTATTTAACTGCATTTGTATATTTTGGATTCGAGTTAAATGTTATAAATATTTGTATATTCAATCTTTTGTTCATGTAATTACATACTTTATTAAAGTAGTTACTCTATTATATTACTTTATATTTAAAATTATATTTGTTACATAACATTTTCATTTTTGAGAAAGTGTGTATTAAAATTACATGGTAATAGATAGTTTAAGCAAGATCTGTGTGCAAAATTATTTCTTTTTCACTATCAGACCCAATACGAATATAAAAGCATTTTTAAAAAATATAGTATTTAAGTCGGCCAAGCTGAAAAAATCCAGAAAAAAATTTTTTTGCGTCGGCTGGATCCACTCTAACAGACTATTTTTTTCTTTGACTAGACCGACACAAATAATTAAATAAAATATTTATATACTTTTATCGTCAGCTCAGTCGACGCAATTTTGTTAGTATTTGCATCGGCTTTGTGTATGCTTGGTCCACGTTATTTTTGTCGGATTTCTGGCTAACGCAATAACTTCCAGCAGATTAGCGACGGCTGTTAACAGACGTATAGCCAACGATTTTGCATCCATTTTCATTATTTGTGTGAGTTTTTGTTCGACATTATTTATAATTTTTCTTGTAGTGTAATTTGTAGATGAATATGCATCTAAGAAAGTACAATTTCCTAATCCAAGATTCTTATTTCAACCCTCATGAAAGCTTAGAAATCCTCTTTTCTGATTTTAATCTGTTTATATTAGACTAAAATTTCTATTTTATCTTGTTTCATCATATTCATATTTTTTAGACAAGTCATATTCTCTGGATAAATAATTCAACAATTTCTAAAGAGATGAAATAACTCATGATTAAGCATTACTCGTTGGGGAGTGTTTGTAATATCCTCGTAGCATAAATAATGTACATACCAATGTAGCATAAATAATGTACATACCTATGTAGCATAAATAATGTACATACCTATGTAACAAGGGGAGATCAAAAATTAAATGATAATGAATTAACCACTGATAATTGGAGAAAGATTATAAAATCTATGTATGTATTATTGGAAGAAGACGAACAGATTTGAACAGAACAGAGAAGAACATATTTGAACAGAACAGAACAGAGAAGATAACCCTCAGAGATAATAGAGAGAAGAAACAGAATTCGACAAAAGCCCCCTTTTTCCTCTCCTCTCAATTACTATATATTTAATAATATTCCTCACTCATAATTACACATAATCCTTCATGAGTGAATTGGCCTTTCGCATTCTTGAACTTTTTCTATTACCCACAATCATTGCATCACTTGACACCTCTTCACTATTCTTCTCCCTGCCCATTTCCTTAACTATCCTTGTGTTTGTGCTATTTCCACTTGTGACATTGTCTCCCCCATCAAAATCAACCTTGTCCTCAAGGTTGAAGTCAGGATAAACTTGCTGCATATAGGTAAATTCCTCCCAAGTAGCATGTTCTGCATCAATGCCTTCCCAATGTACCAAGACTTGAGGAATATGTTTGTCTCCCTTGAGAATAACTCTAGATTGCAAAATATCTGCTGGCTGTAATATAGGACCAATGTCATTTATAATCAGAGGAAGTGAGATATATGATTGTTGATGAATACCTTGGCATAATTTCAACTGTGACACATGAAAAACAGAATGAAATCGAGCAGTTGAGGGCAACAACAGCTTGTAAGCAACTAGACCCACACATTGAATAATAGGGAAAGGAACAAAGTATTTCATGCTCAGTTTCTGATTTTTTCTCAATGCAACTGAATTTTGTCTATAAGGTTGGAGTTTAACTAACACCATATCTCCAACATTGAATTGCACATGACATCTCCTCTTATCCGCTTGCTTTTTCATATACTGCTGAGTTTTATGCAAGTTGTCTTTTAATTGATGTAAAACAGCATCACGCTGCTGCAACAATTTTTGTAATGTTGGAGGATCATTTGAATCTGTAACATACTTGTCAATCCTAGGAGGATCCTTGCCATAAATTGCCTTAAATGGCGTCATACTTGTACTAAGGTGGTACGAAGTATTATACCAAAATTCAGCCCAAGGTAACAGCTTCAACCACATCTTTGGATTGTCATAAGCAAAGCAACGTAAATACATCTCCAAACAACGGTTAACAACTTTTGATTGGCCATCAGACTGGGGATAGTATGCAGTACTCATAGCCAATGAAGTACCACTCAACTTGAAGAGTTGTTTCCAAAATCGACTCATAAAACCTTGTCTCTATAAGATACAATAGATTTGGAAAATCCATGCAATTTGACCACTGTCTTCATGAATAATTCAGCCACTTGTACACTTGTATAATCTGCTTTTAAAGGAGCAAAATGAACATACTTGGAAAGTCGATCTACCACTACCATGATCACTGTAAAACCACTAGCATTGGGTAGTCCTGTGATGAAATCCATTGCAATATCCTCCCATATTTGTTCTGGAATTGGTAGAGGATGTAGCAACCCTGAAGGTAGTGAATTGGAAGACTTAGCTTGTTGACAAATGAGGCATTGTTTAACAAAATTAGCTATGTCTTTATGCATACCCTGCTATTGAAATTTGGCAGCAATCCGAGACACGGTTCTTGCAACACCCGAGTGTCCTCCAAGTGGAGAAGAGTGAAATTCATGTAATATTTATTGAACCAAGTCATGCTTCTTAGGAATAACCAATCTACCATTCCAGTATAATAATTCATCATGTGTGGAATAATTAGGATGAGGAGGGGTACCCTTGCGACACAATTCACGGATGTTGTTTAGCTTAGTATCCTCTGTAATTGCAACACACAATACTAGCAGAATTTCCATGTTTGGTTGAGACCACGCCATAAAAAATGATCGAGACAAGGCGTCTGCTGCCAAATTATCCTTTCCTGGTTTGTACTCTATAGTAAAGTCATAGCCTAGCAACTTATGTAACCAAGACTGTTGTTCTGGAGTTTGTAGGGACTATTGTGTAAGGCTCCTTAGACTCCTTTGGTCTGTCCGAATTAAGAACTTATACCCCAAGAGGTAATGTCTAAATTTCGCTATAGCTTCAGTAATTGTATATAGTTCCCTCATATAAGCTGATTGTTTATGCAGTGAAGGAGTTAATTTCTTTGAAAAGAAAGCAATTGGATGATTGTTTTGACTCAGCACTGCGCCTATACCAATCCCTGATGCATCTGTTTCTAGTACAAAAGCCTTAGAAAAATCTGGAATAGCAAGAACTGGAGGCTGAGTTAAGGCAGATTTGAGTGTTTCAAAAGCTGCCGTAGCATCAACATCCCAATTAAAATTGTCTTTCTTGAGCAAATTTGTCAAAGGGGCTGCAATAGATGCATAACCCTTGATAAACTTCCTATAATAAACTGTAAGGCCCAGAAATCCCCTTAACTGCTTGAGATTAGTAGGAAGAGGTCAAGTTAACACAGCTTGTACCTTGGAAGCATCCACAGCTACTCCTTGACCCGAAACCGTGTGACCTAAGTATTTGACTTGAGTAAGTCCAAATGAACACTTAGATAACTTGGCAAACAATTTATGTTTCTTTAATAATTGCAAGACAGCTTCTAAATGTTGTAAATGAGAAGACCAAGTTGGACTATACACCGATATGTCATAAAAAAAAAAAAACTGATTTCCTTAACATATCTTGAAAGACTTCATTCATCAAACATTGAAATGTAGCTGGGGCATTCATCAACCCAAAAGGCATCACAAGCCATTCGTAGTGTCCATGATGTGTTCTAAATGCTGTCTTGTATCGATCTTCTTTCTTTAATAAGATCTGATGATAGCCAAACCTGAGATCAAGCTTGGAAAAATATTGAAACCAAATAACTCATCAATTAACTCATCAACAGTGGGAATGAGAAAAGTATCCTTGACAATTATGGCATTTAAGGCCCGATAATCGGTACAGAATCTTCAAGTACCATCTTTCTTCTTAACCAAAACAATTGGTGAAGAAAATGGGCTAGTACTAGGCACTATAATTCCTTCTTGTAACATATCGCTGACCATCTTCTCAATTCTTCTTTTTGACTGTGGGGTACCTATATAGTCTAACCTTAACAGGATCTACTCCTTTAATTAAAGGAATACAGTAATCATTGGATCTGTTAGGAGGAAGACCCGTAGGAACTGCGAACACATCATGATAAGTATGCAGAAGTAATGCTAATTCAGGTTCCATGTTCTTGGGTAGTTTCAACTAGTGATCAACATCACAATTTGGTTGCTGAAATTGCAATGTAAATAATTCGGAGATGGCGTGAGTCCTTTGCATCCTGCGAAGATGATTATATTGAGCTGGAGCTGGAAGTTTTGGTTTATCACCATGAAGGGTCACAAAGTTCCCATCTACTAAAAACTTCAATGTCAAATCACTGTAGTCAGCAATATGGGAGCCCAACGTAACCAACCAAGCTGCCCCTAAAACTACATCTACACCTGAGACTGGCATTAAGTAGACTGGTAGTTTTAGAGAGTGCCCTTGGATTTGTACTTCAACTTCCCTCACCATACCTTCCACAATCAAAGAGTTTCCATTACCTACTAAGACTTGAAATTTAGAAGTTGGTTCAATGGCTAATTTCAAGCAATGAGCAATGCGCGGTTGCAAGAAGTTGTCTGAACTACCATTGTCAAGTAGTACTTGAACCTTCACCCCATTAATAATATCTTGAAATCGCATAGTATCAATACCAGCGGCCCACTTAAGAGCATTAAAAGAAAGGTGATGTTCTTGTTCTGATGATTGAATCTTATGGATATTGTTCTCATCCAGTGGGTCAGGTTCCAGTTTGAAGTCCTCCTCTTCCTCTAATTGTAACAATAAGTATTGTTTGTTGGGGCATCGATGGCTAGGTGAAAATTTCGCATCACAAGTGAAACACAATCCCTTCTCTCTTCTCAATTGCATTTCTGCTGCAGATATTTTTTTAATATTAGAAGACTTAACTAATTGTTGGTTAGGCTGATGTGTAGTGTTTGGATTAGGTAACAAAGGTGGTAGGCTCGTGGATTTAGTGGTTTGTGCTAGGGATGATGATTGGAATTTTGGGTAAGGGTGGGTTAAGGTAATTTTCTGTTTAGGCAGATATTTCTCTTCAAAAAGCTTGGCCAATGAAACAACATGTAACAAGGAGGTTGGATTTTGAGCAATAACATCCCTTCGAATGTCAATCTTGAGGCCGCTAAGAAAACAATCAAGTAAAGCATCTGCAGTAATGCCTTGAACACGATTGGCCAAAGTTGTAAATTCTCTGTAATAATCCTAAACCGATCCTGATTACATTAGCTTAAAAAGAGTAGAGCGAGGACACTCATAAGGAGATGGTCCAAATTCCAATTCCAAGGCTCGAGTGAAACCGATCCAAGATTGAAATGGATCGGTTTTAGCTATCATTTGGAACCAAGGAATCACCTCTGCTTCCATATGAACTGCAGCAATGGTAAGATGTTGCTCCTTCGGAGTATTGTAAAGTGTGAAAAATTGCTATGTCCTAAAGATCCATTCCAGCACATTCGAACCATTGAAACGGGGAAAATCAAGTTTGACATTACGAACCTGAAACGGCTGAACTGCTTCTGATGTTGACGATTTTGGTGTCTCTGCTACATGCAAAGATGTGAGTGCAGTTTCAAGGCTCTCAAAACGACTAGAATACTCCGTATGACGAGATTCCATCAACTCTAACATTCGCTTGATATCTGTGGAGAGGTCCTTCAATCTAGTGTTTTCTGCCATGAGTGGAGATGAGACGAGATGAAAGCACCATTGTAACGAGGGGAGATCAAAAATTAAATGATAATGAATTAACCACTGATAACTGGAGAAAGATTATAAAATCTATGTATGTATTATTGGAAGAAGACGAACAGATTTGATCAGAACAGAACAGAAAAGATAACCCTGGGAGATAATAAAGAGAAGAAACAAAATTCAACAAAAGCCCCCCTTTTCATCTCCTCTCAATTATTATATATTTAATAATATTCCTCATTCATAATTACACATAATCCTTCATGAGTGAATTGGCCTTCCACATTCTTGAACTTTTTCTGTTACCCACAATCATTGCATCACTGCATCACTTGACACCTCTTCATGCCTATTTCCTTAACTGTCCTTGTGTTTGTGCTATTTCCACTTGTGACAACCTATAAAAGATACATAACATATCTAAAATATTTTTTTTTTAAATATACATGTAAATAAATTCAAATATTTGGTGATAAGTATATAAAGTCATATGCTCATATGTCAAAATACAATCGTAATAGTTCAAAAGCATAAAACAAAGGTAAACCAACTAAATCATATCAATAATATATCATATTTATTTTAAACAAAAGTTTCCAAATTCAATCCACATCATATTTTAATATAAACTTTTCAAACAACATTCAATAATAGACGAGTTTTGAAAAATTATACTAAGTATTAGCATTATAAACGAACACTTGTCCAATCTACAATAGTATGTTTAGTTATTGAGTTGTAAACTCAACTCCACTCCCAACTAACAATGGTATTTATTAATTATAGGTGATTCTTCTATTGATATTTTTGAAAAATTAGCTATATTTATCTATGAACCAGAAGTATTTATATATGTCCGTATCAAAGACCTAACTAGTGATGTGTGGTTTTGGAACTTTATCATTGGATTTGGATTTATGTATATATACTATATATTTGCACGGTTTAACAAGTGAATAAATATTTGGACTATTGACTATACCAAATTTTTGGTAGCTCACATTGCATTGTTTTGATATTGTATTAGTGAAGGGTTGGTAAGGCTAAATGAATTATAATTTATGCGCCAATCATGATCTGAGTATGGATAGTGGCATTCAGTGAAACATTTAAATGATATGATTTTTTTTCTCTTGAAAACTAACTTTCGAGAGAGGAATCTTGAAGAGCTTCAATGTTTATCATTTGTATCATTATGAAGCATTGTTGAATGTAAGCCTCAAAATGTTATAACTCTTAAAGCATTTGAAATAGCAGGGCACATTTAACAGAACAGTTTAGTTTGATTAAAGGAGGGTTTTCAAGTAATTGAGTACATATCTCAGGAATTACGAGGAGACAAAAAAGAAAGGAGAATACTTTTTAACTAAAAGAATTATATAATATTTATAGATTAAGATTATAAGTTAGTATACATGTGGAGAAGCAAGCAAACGCTATAATATATATATCAGAAATATTCTACACAGTAAACAAGCAAGCAAACACTACATTACCAAACCTACAATAAGTGTGTCTACTAACATAATTCATTATCTTGGTAACTTCCATGCCGAAGCAACGATCAAGTTTTTGTCTTCCCAACCAAAGTGAAGTGCCCCCATTTCCTCCTTTATCTTGTACCTGTCACAATACATCACCTTAATGAGTTTTCGGATTTCATCAGTCACATTTGTGCTCATTGGAGATGAAGAGAAGCCAGCCATAGTCATCCTTGCTCTCCATTTTCCTGCCACTTCATACCGTTCTATCCTATCCTCGCCCTCACATGCAACAACATTCACAATGTCCCTGGCCAAGCATTGCCTTTCCACATTCATCCTGTCCTGGCTTTCTCTAGGAAGAGTCACATCAAGTGACTCAAACACAGCAGAGTAGTAATTGTAGGCTTCAACAAATCTAGGCAAGAAGGGGGTGGTGTTTGTGTTCACATCTTGCTCCACAACTGTCACAAGCTTCGGGTTCAAACTCTTCACCAACCGAAGAAGTTGGTCCCTTTCGTTTACTGTTGAAACACTCTCATCAGGCATATGATGAAGCTGGAATGCAAAGTTCACCACAAGTGCTTCCCCGGGACTACAGTTGAGCATTGATGGGGTGACAATGGAAGTCCTTGATGCCACTGCTCGGAACTCGAATGGTAAACCAAGTGCCTCTGCCAGTTTTTCTAGTCTTTGTCCTATGTTCTTTAGGCCTCCAACAGGTCTCTGCACGGACTCAGGATCATCAACTCCAGTCAATATAACATGGGGTGGCTTACTTGACCTTGAAGCAAGTATTTGGATTAGAGTAATGTACTGGCTTCCTTGATTGATGTCAAAGTCTATGATATGAATGTTCATGTCATCTTTCACTGCTTCTGTAATTGCATTGTTAGCAGCAATAAATCCAAATTTGAAACATGGGCAAACCTCAAACAGTATCTGCATGGCTGCTAGACGGTCTGAAGAAGGAGGCTCCTTGCATCTCAGAGCTTTGTAAATACTTTTGCCGGATTCGGCTAGGCGAGCTGCAAGTCCCTCAACCATATAGGCTGCAATTCTTTGAGAAGGCTCTCCTTGGACTGAGACCATCTGCCTTAGATTGTTTATCATGGATGATCCTTCCTCTTCGTTTCCTTCTGAAAGTGCAATAGCACATTCATAAAGCAGCTGCTTGGGGGTCTGAGAAGTCTGTGATATTTCTTTGGTGCTGCTGAGGCTGGAATCTGAAGAAGAGTACTCCTTTGGTGAGTCATGGAGGATCACATTCTGCATGGAATCAGCCCACTCAGCAATGTCTTGATCAATTTCCATGCTTTGAACAGCCTCAAATATGTCTTCCTCCTCCTCAGCCTCACTATCATCAAGCAATGCCCTCTCCAATGCTTGTAGTTTTAAACTCATTAGACCATCATTTTCACGGGAATCGAGGGTTCCATTCTCCATCAAATCAGATCCAAAGTTGGACTGATAACCATCATGATGCATTGTAGACATGAAAGAACAATCAAACGGGTTATTGGCAACCACAGAAGCTTCTGAAGTGGCTGTAAGCTGGTAAGAAGAGGCTACATCAGGGGGGATTGAACTTCCAGAGACGCTGGAATTAGATGGTTCTATCAGTTCTTCCGTTTGATTGCCGTGGAAATGCTTCTCATAACTCTTGCTGGAGTAAGAATCTGTCATGTACATGCCCCTGTGCTTATCAGGACCAAAAATTTGGGAGGACAAACCTGGTCGAACATCAGTTCCCTTTAGTGAGAAGAGCTTGGCATTTTTATACGATGTAGGAGCTAGATCAGCAGACCTAACTAGTGACATGATTCGCCTGTTATACAATTCACACAGAATTTTAGGCTGTAGAAAAAACATGACTAATTATTTAGCCAGTAACATTCTTTGAAATCTGTAATAAATAAAAACTATGGATATATATATTTTTCCTTTTCCACCTTGAGAAATAGTACAGCAGGCAGAGTTGCTCAGTGATATAATCTTGTTGAACCTTCTAGGAAAGGATGATTTTGTCCTGATAAGAGAAACAAAACGATAAGAAGAAAAAAAAAATTAGCTGAACTTTGAGGTAGAACTATTAATCTAAGTGAACTGAAAAAAAAAAAAAAAAAAAAAAAAAAAAAAAAAAAAAAAAAAAAAAAAAAAAAAAACAAAACGATAAGAAGAAAAAAAAAATTAGCTGAACTTTGAGGTAGAACTATTAATCTAAGTGAACTGAAAAAAAAAAAAAAAAAAAAAAAAAAAAAAAAAAAAAAAAAAAAAAAAAAAAAAAAAAAAAAAAAAAAAAACCAAATACTATATACACAGCTGAGTTTTGTTGCCTCAGTCGACAGATAAACATAGTAAAGCCATCCTAAATCAGTTGGTTGATGATTCATCATGTTCAAATTCAAAAAAGCTTTTTACCTGAGAAAAATAATGTTCCAGATTAAGAATATCTGTCACATAACTTTTGCAAGTATCTTTTCTCGTCTGTAAAATTGAACTAATTAATCATACTCAGTGTGGGAACGGAAAGAGGATTTGATGCTACTTGATTCTCAGATGAACCACCATGGTCGAAATTGTTCAAGTACTTAATATTATCCTACTCGACCAACCACAAGAATGAATTTCAAATATGTTTTTTAAAAATAAAAGTTAGTTACTGGATCCAGTCAAACATGAGTTGACATGACAGCTTAAAATTCTACCTTAGCATGGCAAAGACCATTATAACTGTCATAGTGGCCTCCTCTGTATTTCAAAAAGTAAAATAAATATTAAAACCCTCTTGTGTGATTTATCATTTAAACTATGATCTTCTGTATGCAGTCTGCCGATTCTTGAAATAAAATCAAATGCTCCGGAAACAAAAAGAAAAAACAAAAATATTGTTGGATGATTCTTCAAACATTCAAATTGATGAGATATGCCATTTGCTCTTCCAACGTGATGTATGTTAAATCTAGCCAGAAATCAATTTGAAATGAAATTCTACTGCAAATACTAACTAAGATGTTAACTATTAAGAGACTCCCAAAACAAGGCTTCAAATAAGTTTGGATAAAAGTGAAAGCCATCACAAAACTCTTTTATTTGTCTTTAGATGGGAGAATTACCGGCCTCAAAATCCACTCTATCCAGTGAGGATCCACAGCATATTTTGTAAGACAAAAGCAATACTCCCAACGAAAATCTAATTCCTGTTTGAAATTGTAGCCCAATATACGAGTGTTTAAATCAAGTGACAGTAACAGAAAAGGCTTAACAAAACCCTTTGGGACCAGAGACCTATACAAGAAAAAGTTGAAAACTTTCTAAGAGGGTTGAATTTTAAGAAAAGTTAAAACATTTTTTTGCAATCACATGCATGCATCACACTATAACACGTATTATCTGCTGCAGATTGAAATCAGTTTACTAGGATTGCAACAGATAGTACCATTCATCAGAAGGAGCAATAAGTTACAGTATTTGAAACAAACATATCATCTAGATTGTGTGGATGGAAATTAACATCAATCAGGGAGGAAGTGTACCTGCGGAATTAGAAACCAAGAAGCACACAGATCATAGCAGTCTTCCTCCTACCCTGCCATTTTGTACTCGGACAGATGAGTATGAATCTCAGAATTGTGTTTTGAGAGAGAAGAGAGGTCAGAATAGGTCTTTGACTAGTGCCATAGAGATATAGCCAAGCCAAATAACAATAGCACCGTTTGACAGTTTTTTTGAATAAAAAAGTTGGTGGATTAGGAGTTCAGGTTGGTAGAATTGCAACAAATAAGACAAATACCAATCTTAACAAGAGGGAACTTTGGGAACCTATATATACTGTCAAGTAACTGTTTAGGAGTGAGGAAAAAACCTTTGAATCTCATAATGATTGGACCGAAAAATCGAAGTCAGTTAAGAGGAATTCAACAACCTTAATAGAAAAACAGTGGAAATTACACTTCATTTTTCTTTAAGGATGCGTTTAAATTATATTACAAATTATTCTAATTTGAAAAAGAAAATATCTTCTCTATTGAAAGGTAAAAAGCTACGAAAATTACTTAATAAGAAGTATTTTCCATTTTAGTCATTTTTACTGCCATTAGTTGTTGATCTCCGTGATTAATTATAGACTTTAAAAAACTAAACACAGACTTTATATAAACTTTTTATTTTAGTTTTATAGATAATAAGACAGAGGAAAGTCTTAGGAAGAGAAATTAGTCATATTCATTCACACTAATAAATTAAGGTAAGAAGTTATCCTAACTGACGTGGATCCGGTCGCTACCACATCTGTTACTGCTATACTTTTTACAGTGATAACATTTCTAATTTTTTTATATTTTTATTGCATTATATTATTATCGTATTTATATTGTTATTTATTCTCTTTCTACGTTCTAGGAACTCCTGTAAAAAAATTTGAAAAAAAAAATTGGATAAATTTCTCTGTAAATTCAAATTAATTAATTCACAAATTGAAAAGTAAAATTATAAAAATTATACTAATTATTTTTACAAATTAACATATATAAAGTTATTTTTGAATATGAATAATTTGTTTCATCTGAAAGTTGTTTTGAAAAGAATTCTAGAAGCATATTACTCAGTATTGTCTAACTCCTGTACTTTCTTCATGCTTTATTGAATATAGTACATATTTTAATGTAGGGGTAAAGTATATACTTTTGATACAGTACATATTTTTATCATTAACTTTTTTTAGAAAAATCATTTATTGATTGTTTGACCAGTCTCTTTATGAACAGGACTCTGATTTGTAATTTACTTTAAGAAAATCTGGGGTTCTGGAATTTGGTAGTGGCAAGCAAGTGGAAAACTCATCGAAGACTTCCACAAAAAAGTAACTAAGACTTGGATGCATTTAGCACAATATTGCTTCTCCTTTACCCCTACGTTTCTCTCATTCTAAATATGTATAGTATTAATGTTAAAACTGACTTCAAATCTTATATATAAAAACAATAGAGGAAATTCCCACTCTGTCACCCTTGTTTCTAATTTATCTTTCATGCAACCGTTTGATTTTTGACAAGTGTGGTGGCAAATAAGTCTTTTGGTACAAATATATTAGGATTTGCTTAAGATGTGTATGTGAGAATTAATCTATTTTACTGTGCGTATTGACGTAGGGTCTCACGTCATATAACGTCACTGATCTACTTCTAGGCGTGGAATGTGATGGGATGGGAATGTTGCAACTTTCAATTTTATAATGGGTAAAATGAAATGAGCAAGGTTTTGTTTTTATTGACAGAGTCAGAGTTTCTCAGGCTCCTCTACTTTCCCTAGATTGGACTTTACTTGCTGCATATGACAAGACTTTGTGCAGCGAAAAATCTTCATTTCATCTTCCTAAAGTACATTTTTCAGAAGAGAAGACCAATCTTAAGTGTTGTTTAGTTATAATGGTTACAATTAAATATTGGTGGGAAAAGGTAGTGGGTGAGAGATGCATAAGCCGTAGTCGTGCCCTCTAAAATTATGTTAGATTATATTAATTATTGTCATTTAGAGTTAAGTTATGTTCATCAGTGTAATTTTTGTGCATGAGATCACACAATATAATTAAAATCTAAAGTTTTATACAAATTATCTAAATCTTTCCAAATATATATATATATATATATATATATTAATTTTTGTATGTTTGACTTCAATTTGAAAAATTGATTGATTTTAAAGTGAAAATAACTTTAAGTGATTTTTATATTTTAATTAAGTTTTACTACTAATTAAAAATATATATTTAACTTACTTCTTAAGCCACTTTTTCTGTTTCTGTTTTGTTTTCTTGTACTTTCCTGTCATAAAAAAAATAACACTTCTTCTCTTTCTAATGAAGGGAATGAAGGACGAAACACTGTTTCAACCAAGGCGAAAGTCTCGTGCCATTTCTAAACGTAAACTTGATTAGACCTCCTTATTAATATAATTAGTGAAAGATGTTTATATGGTTAAATCAATTTGTGTTATTTTATTATATAAGAGGATGAATTGTTTGTGTAGTTGGAAAAGTAGATTTAAGAAAATAAATTTAAAGGAATTTGACTAAATTGTTTGTGATGATAAGATTGTTTGAATTAATGGATAGATGGTAAGATTTGAAGGGATTTGAAGAAAATGTTTGTAAAAGTTTGGGAATGATTTAATAGATGTTATAGATTTTTTTTATTTTTTTAATTGATATATTTATGAAATTACTAATTGACCTTTGTGAAAAAAAATATTTTGTAGTTTCTAATTTACTTACGAAAAAAGTTGTTTCTAAATTTCCAATTTGATTCTTTCAAATCTTTTTACATGAGGATAAGTTTCCAATTTTATTTTTTCAAATCTCTTCATACAAGGATCTCATTCTGCAAATCCTTTACAATACATCACTCTAAATTAATGCAACCAAACATACTTTTATTAAATGATTTAAAAAAATTTTCTTAAATGATTTCATTATTACTAAAGTTTTAGCATGTATATCATGGAAATCACTTTATACAAAATTGTTTTAGTTTAACTTTTAATTCGAATATTAAATATATAACTAAAAAGAAATACTTAGAATATAAGTTTACCTTTTGATAGATATTTCTTATTTCTGCTAAACTTTTAAATGTAAAAAATGGGTCCATCTTCTAATTAAGGAGGAAAGTGTATGCAGTAGTTTTGTAACCTCTTGCTGTATGAAAGGAATCAATGAGAAGTTAATAATAATTAACTGAGAATCATTACATAGTTGAAATTGCACAATGCCTCCAAGGAGTAACACTCACTAGTTTTACTTTTAATAATATAAAGTCCTAATCACTTGGCCCCATCTTATCCAAATAAACCAAAAGGGGACTTGGATTGTGGGATAAGCAAAGAACAACAACTCACTAAAATTAAAAACTCATTCATTGTTTTCTCTTTCCATCATCATTATTATACTTTCTATAAGAGGGATCCATCATCAAACCTTTTTAAAATTCAATCTTAGGATGAGTCTGAAAACATACACATATGTTGTTAATGTGAAGTTTTTAAGGAGAGAGTTTGTGATTTATTGGTCTGGTTGGTTTTGGTCAGGCAAGGTTGATGATATTGAAGTTTCTACAATAATGTGTGCTATTTCAGTATTTTGTATGATACATATTTTCATTTGAGAAAATTGAGGCAGAGAGAGAATTAGAGAATTTGAGGACAGTATTCAGCATAAGCAGTTATTAAAAACAAAATAACCCTTCAAAACCTTAGTCTTCATCAAGATTCAATATTTGGGTTGTACCAAACCAACCATATTTGAACTTAAAGAAGCATTGACATTTAGGAACGGAAATAGATTAGGCCAACTTTCAGGACCTATGGCTTCAATTGCTAGAGCTCTAGTCTAATTTGTTGATTAAAAAGGACATATTTAATTATTTTTTATATCCTTTTGACGTAAAAGATTATGTTTTAGATTTTAGGAAAAACCTGTTAGGACAGACAACGAACATGTTTATATAATAATAATAATAATAATAATAATAATAATAATAATAATATATATATATATATATATATATATATATATATATAAAAAAA
>Ga0209489_100386_pt1 | contig 79467 bp, 35 predicted proteins | sample SiratrowhiteBW_FD_187527 | JGI IMG/M metagenome (GOLD analysis project Ga0209489, IMG submission 187527) | Root nodule microbial communities of legume samples collected from California, USA - Siratro white BW (SPAdes) (version 2) | ecosystem: Host-associated > Plants > Roots > Nodule | place...
CCTGCTCCAGGAAAGGCTTGTAGTGCTGCTTCTCTGGTGTTCTGAAAATGTTGTCTAAAGGGACCAGCCAATGCTGGTGAAGTGAAAAGGGATTGGATAGCATCACTGCATTCTTAGTTCTTTTGTTGTCTTGTTTTGTTTTGCTTTAAAATCTTCAAGCTCTTAACCACCTTAAATTCACCCAACCCCAATTGTACCTTCACACCTTTACAAAATAGTTTTATATAGACCACCACTAGCCATAAAAAATATCTTAGGAAACATCAGACAATGTTTGGCAAGTCTACATAGTCATGTACGCATGAAATAAACAAAAAATAAAATAAATGTCACCATATCTTGCACTTAAGAAATATATATTTAAATAAAAGGTAACCCATGTCTCATACCAGCTAACAGAATCTAAGAGCATTCTCTTCTATGATCTCCAGCGACATGGATGTTACCCCAAGCAAGTTCATCATATGTATCAAAAATTATTAAGACTAACATATATAAGCACCATTTAACTTTTAAAGCTCTAACAGGGAAGGCATTCACAAATAACATCATGCAAAATACGGCATGTGTTAGGAGTCTCTTGTTGACTAAAACAAACTAGTTAATGTGGTACTTAAGTCATGAAGTTCTCTCACTTAATGGACTAGTCTATTAAATCCGACCCTCCCCATGTGCATAAATCCAAACAATTGATAGTTTTGCCAAAAGTTGGGATACAAAAAGGAAACCTATAAGTTGAAGGTGCAAGCCAAATATTGATAGATGGCTGATTGACAAAAGGTACCTCAGATCACAGTCAAAAGAATGAAAATCGTCGCTGAAATTCTCTTAAAGTGGGTGGCATTGTTAAGAGTGCCACATCGAATAGAATAAAAACCTTGACGTAGTACTAAAGCCTTGAGGTTCTTCCACCCAATGAACTAGTTTTTTCTATCCTCTTAGCCCTAACAACATGTCTCCGAGGTGCCTTCCCAAACATATCATATGCCATACAATAACAAGACTCAAGAAAATCCAAAATGTACAAGATAATCAAGGGTAGTATTATTCCAAAAGACAACAGTCACTCGCTACATGGGATTCCTTCTTTGGTACAACTCAACAAGATTATTATATTTATCATTTAGTCTATAAAGCAGTAACAATATAATAATCTTAATAAAGCAATGTGTCTGTCCTGGTTGTTTGACTAGAGGACAAATGTTCCGCAAAATAATCAAACGTAATTTCACAACCCAATACACCAAATCTCAAGAGGGATGGCACCTGCAAGCCCACTGCTACTTATGTTAATCTCTATTAGCAAAACATGATATTAATAGCCCCTAAGAGTTTGTCTAACATAATTTATTCTTTATGCACCAGAACACTCAACGAAACATTACATATATGGTGAAACTCCTTTTCTAAAACTCTACTCGATTATACATTATAGAAAAAGGATAGCACTAGCAACCTTGACTACTTGCTGATCACTCCGAGGACACTTGATGATAAATCGTGCCTCTTCCACATACAGGTGGAATAACATACTTCGCACATCAACATAACTCAAAAAATTATCAATAAAAATATAGAGCTTTATTATTTGATTCATAACAAAAGCCCTTTGAAAAATATATCGTTACCTAAAGCGAATCCTGGGCCCAGGAGGAGAGCACTTTTGAGCTTGGAAACTTGAAGATTCGCCAGTATGCGCAGCAGAAGTTCTTCTAATAAGGTCCGCAACACCCTTAACGATATTCATCCTTCCTCACCAAGATCAGCTCAGCGTTTAGACTTCACGAACCAATCAACGGTTCCACCCATCACTCTCGTGAAACCACCTTCCTTGCTCAAAGAAACCAAACAACAGTAGTAAGATTACACAATCTAGTTGAGTGTTGCACGATGATTACCGATGCCAAAAAATAAAATAAAATAAAATAACAAGTGAAAATCACTTACTCAGAAAAGAGACTTGACAAAATCACCAAAAATTCATCACTCTAACTTCAACCTCTCTTTTCAGCTCACTGATCAGAGATTATTTCAATGAATTGAATTAGCTCCGTCAGGGATCATTCCACTCACTAATTAGCACCGGATTCTGAACATTCGAAGAATCTAAATAATTCAATGTAAAATACACACGTCATTCTCGAAAACAGAAAATACTCAATTAAACGTCGAAAAGAGAGGGGGGAAAAAATCTAATCGAGGCGGAGCATATATACCTGAATAGTGAGACAAAATCAAGAATCAAGAGTTCTAGGGTTTGCCAATTGAGATCGGAAATAACGATTGTGGAAGCTTCAATATAATCCCCTTTTTTTTTTCTTTTAAGATACTGGTCGGAGCTACTTTAATAGCGTCGGTAACGAAATTGTTATGGTTGTAAGAAGAAAATGATATGACGAAGACGAATGCGTGAGAAAGAGGAAAGCACTAGAAAGCAAACCCCAAATACTCGTTTAATTTCGATGTTGCCCTTCTGGGTTTTTTTTATTTCTTTTCCATGTTCTTTACATTTTCTATCGTTTGTGAGAAGAACAAGCAGAAATGAAGAATCAACATCGAGTTCCCCTTAAGCGCTGCAATTACGCAATTTTTTTTAATTTAATTTACTACTTTCATTAACAGTGAGATGAAAATACAAAAAATAAGTTAAGAAAATATTAAAAAAAGTACGAAATAACATTAAATATTTAATTATTTAGTATTAAAAAATAGGTAAAGAGTAAAGAAAAATTATAAAAATTATACCTAAAAAAATAAGTTGAAAAGTACAAGTAGGTAAAAGAATAAAATTAATTTACTTGAAAACTCATCCTTAGATAGAAAGAGAGTAGAAGATGTAATAATAGACATGAAAAAAACAAACGTCAAGATCCCGTATACATGAAAAAAATAAAATAAAATTTTAATATTAAAAAGAAATAATTGCATATCTTTAATATTTTTTTTTCATTTCATCATACAATGTTACATCTTTTAAAAAAATTGTTGAATAGTTTTTTCAACTATTATAATATTTTTTTTAATTTCATTTCACTATTTTTTTAATAGCTTTTTTTTACTATTATACTATTTTTTTCAATTTTACTTCACTGTTTTTACCTTTTGAAATAATAAAATAAAATTTTAATATTAAAAAGAAATAATTTCATGTCTTTAATATTTTTTCCATTCCTTCATACAATGTTGTTTACATCTTTTAAAAAAAATATTTAATAGCTTTTTCAACTATTATAATAATATTTTTAGTTTCATTTCAATATTTTTTAATAGCTTTTTTACTATTATAATATTTGTTCAATTTTACTTCACTGTTTTTTACCTTTTGAATTTTGATTCACTTTTAAAATAATAGTAAACATAATTTCATCCATCAAGTTAATAATAACATTGTTATTATTATTAAGATAAATATACATTATCATTTAAAATTAATTTTAAAATAACAACAAATATCATGTGTAACTAGTATAACATCTTCACCGTAACAATGGTAAAAAGTATTATTAAGCCAAAAAAAAAATAGACCATGCTAATCATTGTTTCCTTGTTACTTTTTTTCTTAAATGAAACGACTTTGTGTCGTAGTCGTGTAGGTATAACAATACAAAATAACAATAGAATAAAAACAATTAAAGTTATGTATAGATATGGTAATTTCATTTATTTTTATACGGAATTGCGTCATCCACGTACGATTTTAATTTTTGAGAAATTTTTTGTTTTACTATATATTCATGCTTTTTAATGAAAATATAAAACATGTTATATTTATGTGTGACGAAATTAATAAGACTTAATTGAATTATTAAAAATCTATAAATTGATAAGTTTGATGTATTACCTATCTAAGTGTAGTATAGTCTCGTATTGAGTAGAAACAAGTAAGTTGAGCAATATATAAGAAAAAAGATCCACAAATTCAATATTTTAAGGTTTTTGGTTAAAGGTGGTGTCATTCTCTTGTTTAGGTCTGGCTCAGATCTCCCCAGTGTTTTCTCCCTCAATTTTCTTAGCACGTGGTATCAGAGCCGATGGTTTGTGGGGATGATCAGGTCAGGTGAATACGTCTAATCCTTGTATCGAAAGTCTTCCTAACGAAAGTTTTAACTGTTTAATCCCAATATCAAAAGTCTTACTAACAGAAGTTTCAGGTAAGTGTGTCTCGTTAAAGAGGGACTCTCACTCGAAGGGAAGATTGTTTGGTATCGAAGTGTGAGTCTAGTCCCACATTAGATAGAAATGAGTAAGTTAAATAACGTATAAGAAAGAAGACCTACAAATTCAATGTCTTAAGATTTTGAGTATGACTTGGTCTCATTTTTGTTTAATCTATTTGGTGTTTCCCCCTTCAATCTTCCCAACATGTTGTATTGTAAATTTGTATGATTTATTTAATTTTGGAATCAATATTTGAATTAATTTATTTTATGTATGTTAGAAGAATTGAAAATTTAATGTACTATATATGTTGTGGGAAAAAAAAGGCGTAAGTAGAATAAATAAGGATGTTAAATTACAGTTTGTTTTAAACATGCGCCCTTCATGCGTGAAACTGACACAATCAATCAAGGATATGCATTGGCTATTGCCTATGATGGAGGCATTGAATAAAAATTTGTGCTTGAACTCTTTATCATCTACTCTGCCTACCATAACTTGTTGTCCTCCTTTTCTGCATAGTCTTTTCTTGGAACTTCAACGAGAGTCTTGTCATCATTTTCACCTAATAAGTTAATACGTATGTTTATTATTTGAATATTGTGAAGGAGCCACCTCTATTTTTCCCTTGTTTATGTCTATTTCTTTCTTTGTTTATATGTTTGGACATCAATGGCATATAATCAGTGACTTCTCATTGATATTTCCCTTTTGCATATCCAACAAAAACATGTGACTAAGGCAATATGTGAAAGCAACGAAAGACTCCTTCAACCTAGAAAACATGCAATTTAGGTTCTCAAGTATCACGAGTGACTTAATGAATGTGTAAAAAATTGTATTTATCGTGTTGGATTTGGACAATTGTTGACTTTGACACGTATCAAAATTCACCACTACTTGGTCATAACTTTAGTAAATAGGTAGAGAACATAAACTCACACCTTCCATCTCCCACTAAGAGAGGCAACAGTTACATTAAAAGATATGACAGTGCTACTCAGTCGTCTAATTCATAGAGAACTTGTGACCAGTGTGAGTAGTGGTTACTTGGTCTCTCTATGAGAACAACTGTCAAGGTCGATACCCCCTCCCCCACAATGGTGGTTAAGGAAAATTCAATCAAATTTTCTTGACTAGACAGTTCTCTCTAAGAAGTATCGACTTATGCAGATGATATTGTTATAGTACAAAATGCACAAGCACGTATTTCAACGCTAATTGAAGGTTTATTGATGTTGATATTCAAGCCAACATAGTCCATTTGATGTATTTATTATTATTGACTATCTTGAATAACATGTCAAATTATAATTAAGGCTTAACTATTGACATGTCTTTATTGTGCTATAGATCATGGAATTAACTACAACCAAAACAACAACATAACACGATGCATCTTAGCTTTTAGTGTTGGGTTTGAAAACACATTACATGCATTTCTCCAATAATTGAGCCAATTAAGTGGTCAGTATATTATTGTAAGCATTGGTTTCCCCTTTTGCAAAAATGTAATCTTATTTTTTTTTTATTTAGTGAAGTTATAAACTTTCATGTTATTGTGCACTTTGAGCACACTGATTTAAAGTTTAATACAAGTATTGTTTATAGTAGGTGGTCTCAGACAATACAAGACACAAACATAGATACTACTATAGTTAGTCAAATATATAATACATTTGATAACCTCCAATCGAATTAGGTTATCCATCAAACCTTGATGGACTTATACATTTTGCCATAATTTTGCACTTACTCATGTTAACGACATTTTTTAACTATTTTTTTAGACTCCTTATTAGTTCAATGAGTTGGTCATCTAATTATTATTGACATTTCTCCCATAAGTTTGGAGGTTATTCCTCTTATCTATTTTACAACATTTGAATTTCATTAAGTTGATAAGGTCATGCAAAATTTTGGATTTTGCCAAAGTATTCAAACTAACCCATTAAACCCAAATCAAATGCATAAAGAGGACATGAGGGGAAAAAATAATTAATATTGTCCACAATATCACGAATGGTGGATATCAATGTAGAATGACCGACATAATCGTCTAATTGAAAGAATTCAATTCAACGGAAGCAGTCACTTGCTTGATAATACACTATACATAATGGTACATTGGACATACTATCTGCTATATAACAACTTTACAACTTACATCCGATGCAATTTTTTTTTTTCAATTTGTATACTATTGTACTTTTATTCAACCTATAATGTCAATTATTTTTATAACAATGTAACACATCACACTAGATTGTTCAAAGCCTTTTCATCATCACGTTCGGTCTTATTCAAGTGTTCAACACCAAACTTTTGGTCAGTCTAGTCTTCAACAAATTGAAATGTTCGGATATATAAACTATCACCATAACATGTCTTCCGAATGTCCATACCAACAAGTTTTGTCCACACTTTTAATCCTAACCAAATATTGTTTTGAGTCTATCAAATATTTTAGTACTTTCTCAATGACACCTCCCTTTGCATTTTGTCCAATATCATTAGTATCGTTATTGACTCACATTGCCTTCACATCCAACCAAGGACAACCAAGTGGAACACAATGATAATAGTCCAATGTTGCCACCTCCTAATATATCTACGAAGCATGACCCATAAGAACGATATCGAGGACAAAGAAGAAGACTCTCATGTGACACAACATTTTATAAAAAATTTATTTCATTTATGTAATACAAAAAATGGCATTGTGAGAATTTACTTTTTATCTAATTTTTATTACTTTCCAATGATCTTATTTTTTATTTCCTCAGTTTTTCAATTCAACAAAAAAATACATTAAAAAAATAATATAATACCAGAATATACATAACAAATAATTATTTAACAAAATTTGTTAAATGATTTGTAACATAATTTATTAAAACATTGTAAAATAAAATTGCTAAATAAATTGTTTAATATATTAATTCTTTACCTAATATATTCCTACATCAAATGTTACACAATATTTAAATAATTTACCACTTAATTCATTTTATTATTTTTAAATGCTATATTTTTTACATTTACCATAACTTCTAATTAACATATTTATTTAAGATGTGATGGTACAAAAGAAAATTTCTTTAAATTTAAAGTGTGGATGTAACACAAGAAAAACAATTGAAGTCATTACACTCATATATAACTCTAGTTGTTTTTATTTTGTACTGAAAATCTATCACACCCACACTATCTTTAATTAAGTCATAATTTCATGCTAATTAATGTGGTGCATTGTGAACACAATTTTAACTATCCAAATTTTATACTAAAGTTATCCTACTTAGACATAACTTCTTTATTTGATTTGTGTGTACATTGAAGTCATACATTATAAAAAATAATCACTTCTTCGAAACAAATAAATATAATTAAGATACAGTTTAATCATACCAGTACTTTTATTTCTTTTGCCATCTTAGCAATATTAAAAGCCAATTTAGACACATAGAATTTTATACCTACTTTAGACATTTAGAGATGACAACATATAAATAATTGATTTATCACTTTAAAATACATTAAAATCAATTGGAGACGAAGTGATGATATTTGATCCCTGTACATTGAAAAAAAGACATGGAATGAAAGTAAAAACACATTAATGCATTTAATAAACACAAAGGAAGTGGCTACAGGACTCAAAATTTGGTAAAATTAAGATATAAATTCGATTTGATTATATGTTAACTAAAAACATAGTCAATGAAATAAATTATACACGTATTCTAGATATTTCTACATTAATTAAACAAGGAAATAATGCAAAATATTAAATAAAAAAAAATTTAAGATATCATTTATTATTCTTTAAAACATTATAAAATGATAATTTTATACATACTTTTTTTACTAAACTTAGGTCTAAAATGATAAGAAACAGCTTTAATGAATTTTATTACCGGTTTAGTTAAGTTTTAAATGGGTTATAAATTTGAATATTTTAATTATGTTTTTACTAAAAAATGTTTTACTAAATATTCAAATGCATTATTATTACTTATACGTCTTTCATATAAAATATTTTTAATTAAGTTTTTATTACAATTTTTATTTTAATGAGTATTTGAAATATTTATACTTTTTAATTAAATTTCTATTATCTAGTCAAATGATGTGATTATTTAATTGTATAGTCTTCATCAGAACACCACGAACTTGTATATAAAAAATAAATATCATAAATATTATTATTTTTATAAAAAATGACATTATTTCATTTTATATATTAAATACTAACATAAAATTAAATAAATAATGTGGAGAAACAAAATGTTAACCTTTGATAAAGATAATTAAATAAGTTTTTTTTGATTTTTTTCTTTATAAGAAGGTCTCAATTAAAATTCGCCTTTCTCATATTTAATAAAATAGAATTTGTCAATAGAAATTAAAACTGAATAATACTTAAAGATATGAAGGACATTAAACTTGACTAAGTCATTCTTTTATTTTATTTTTTTATATGGAGATACACGATAAAGATAATATAAAGTAATAGTCACGTTAGTTAGATGACAACAAAATCAAATAAATTTAATTAAAAAATATAAGTTTTTTAAATATTTAATTAAACAAACTTTGTTGATCAAATTTTTTTAAAATGTTTAAATTTGTGAAGAATTTAACTTAATTAAATATTATATTATTAACTATTTTATAAGTATTTCATAATATTTAATTTTGTCAAATATTTTCCGTAAATACGATTAAATTATTTAATAGAACATTTAAACAAGAAAAAAAATATTTTATGTAAAATTAAGGATTAACAAAAGAAAAAGTACGAAAATTTGTAATTTAGAAAATAAAATTGGGGAAAAAGTACAAAAGCTTAAAATGGTCGATAAAAGTTTAATAAAAAATTAAAATTGTAATTTAGGCTTAAAATTTAAAAAACATACACATTAATTTAACTATAAAATAACCACACAAATCTAATGATAGTTAAATATTTGAATAAAGGATAAGAAATTTTCATCTCACGAAAGTAAAACAAAACACTGCCCATATGACTTAATATCAATTTATAAACAACTCCTCACGTATTTGGTCGACAAAATAAAAAATTAATTATATAAAATAATTATGTTAAATAATTAAATCAATATATTAATATATTTATTTAGATAATTAAACGTAAATTACATCCATTTTATCCCAAATGTGATCTACTAATTAATTAAATTGACCATTCTCAATTACATTGAATGTTTTTTTAAACACCCAATTAGTCTTCAAAAGTATTTTAATAAAAGTAACAACAATTATATAAAACAATGTAAAAAAATATTTATATTTTATATTGGTTAGTGAAAATTTTCAAAAACCATGGAATGAGCTTGACATCAGTTCCACCAGATGTACAAATTAATAGAGGTATTCTCAAACACCTGTTTATTCTAAAACCCTAATTAATAGCGATTTTTCCATAACGTTAAATTAAAGAAAGAAAGAAATTATAGATATTTATTCTTTCACATATTAAAACCTGAATTAAAAATATCGACTCACATCTTTAATTCTTAAACTGCATTCTAGTCAGCCGCTGGTAGCTTAATTTGTAAGAGAAAAATGGCATCAAACTAAATTACAAAGTTCTACCACACTGTTCAATATTAATGGGAAATTAAATTAATTATTTAATATTGATATTAAATTAAACTAAAATATTTACCGTTTTAATTAACTATTTTATATTAAAAACTAAACTAAACTACATAATCATTGAATATTATAACCGTTAAACTATACTGTTTTGTTAAACTGAAAATTAATACTTCAATTATTATATTTTTTTTCTTAAAAAATATTAAAATTACTGAACTGTAATTTTTGGAATGAATTGGGAATAAATACTAAATGAATACTACAATGACCGAATAAAGCATTTCTAATGGATATCTCCACCTTATTGATATTAATTTTATAATGTAATAAATGTTTAGAATAAAAAAGGAGTTATTAAAGAAAATTTAGAAGTAGTTTTTTATTTGGTTTGAAATGCTAAACATTCATAAGGATTATGGCCAATATTTAACACATGATATAGTAATTATATTTAAAATTTCTTTATTTCTTTATTTTATTTATATTTAAAAATAAATTTCTTTATTTACACAACAATTTTGTCTCTTACAAGTATAAATATGAATTGCTAATAAAATCTAAATAAAATATATAATAACTTGTATTTAGGTATATAAAGATTCATGTAAATGCTTTATCAAGTTTTATAAATCAATTACTAAATGGGTGTTTAAAATTCTATTCTTTTATTTTCAATTTTTTGAATGGCTTAAGGTTCAAAAAGTCATACAATCAAATATTTTTTGCACGTATAACTAAATTGATTGATATATTCACATTTCAATATAAATATCAAATACAATTACAATGTACTTTTCACGATAAATGAAAGCAAAGAATACAAAGTTACGATCTTTGTAATTTTGTATATTCACATATTTGAGTATATTAGAAGTACAATAATTTTCTACAAATACAAAGAAATAAACGAAAAAAAATTAATGATTTATTACAAGTAAATATGAAAGCCTACTAGTTGATCGTAAAATAACATATAGATTCATAATTGTAATTGTAAAAATATAATGTTGATGAAATAATGCACAAAAATATTCAATCATATTTAATATCCTAACAAATTTTACAAGAATAAAATATTAAAAATAAAAAATGTATATCTGGGTCATAGGACGTGACAGATCTACCTAGACTTTAATTTGGGCAATTGGTTCCTGCACCCACATTTGCTTCCTGGACCCCATTAGAATATCATAATACCATAAACACCCTTATCAAAATATTCAAAAGAAATGTTTAAAAGAAAAGTTCAAAAGAAAAGTGGTGTAGTTGGTATTGTTAAATGATATGAATGTTTTCTGATGACGGTGGTGGTGGATGATGCAAAAAAAGATTTTTTCATGAGTGGGAGATAAGTGACTTTTGTTTTCGTATTACGTAAAGAGTGTAGAGTGGGTATAAGGTTGTTACATTATTTGTATCCTGAAAATAGATTTCAGAAAATGAATTTCGAAATGAGTTGTGAGGTGTGTGAAATGTCTTACGAAAAACGTTATCTGTAAAAGGATTTTGTATTATGAAAAATATTTTTCAGAAGAGGGGATGTGAGGACGAGCGCTTACGGAAAACATTTTCCGTATGCACTCGTTCTCACACCCCCTCTTCTGAAAAACGTTTTACATAATACAAAAACCTCTTACAGAAAACGTTTTCCATAATACAAAAAGCTCTTATGAAAAGCGTTTTTCATATTACAAAAATTTCTTATGGCAAATGTTTTCCATAATACAAAACCCTCTTACGGAAAACGTTTTTCATAATATAAAATCCTCTTACGGAAAACGTTTTCCATAATACAAAAACCTCTTACGAAAAACATTTTCCGTAAGGCATTTCACACCCCCCATAACCCGGTCTCTTTCGGAAAATGTTTTCCGAAATACCCTAACCTCTTTTGTCTTCATTAACAAAGATATAAATATTCATTCACATATTTTAATGGGGTGCATGAAGCAAATGTAGGGGTGTAGGAAGCAATTGCCTTTAATTTGCTCGAATGTGAGTTGTAAGGGGCGTGCCTATGTGGATCGGTGTGCTTAAATGTCCACTATGACCCACATTTTTTATAATGGATTGTGGACTGGATTGTATAGTCTATTTTTCACTATCATCCTTATTTGTTGCACTAAGTGAACATCCTCTATAAACATAAAGATAATAGCATAAGCATACCATTTCTTCAACTATCTCTCTTGTATAATTAGGTTACATCTTCAGTTTGTACTTATTGAATTTTCTATAGCAAAACTATACCAACTTCATTGTGTGGAAAACTTGTACTAATTTCATTTTGTGCCACTACAATGTCTTTCTTAGTTTACCTAGCTTCACTCTTCCTTAACTTGGGCTTTCGTGCACAATCATCATTTTTACATGATATTTAATTATATCATGACATACCACATCCATGACATTTTCTCTTAAATTTATTGTTAATCACAATGGACTCCTTAACATCATTATTTTCTTTGGATTTTAAATCTTCATGCCTTTTTCTTAACTAGTAGTGGAGTTAGATTAACATACCCTATCTTCTACCAACTTTCGGTTGTGTATGGGTTGAATGAAATACTCAAAGGCATGGTTATATGCTTCCTTGTTAATCAAGCATAAAAAAGTCCTCTTCTTCTATATTTTTGTAGCAAATGACAATGAATGCATGCTCACACGATATATTTGTTAGGAAAAATGAACCAACAATGAATAACATATATATTTAAAATTAAATTATAACACTAATAAGATTTTTACAATTGTTAGTTATCACAACCTACATATTCATGTGTGAATATTAAGATTGACATCAATTTCTCACTAAAAATTTGAACATCATATCATTGTTCATCTAAACATCCTCACTACATAGAAGTTAATTTTTTTTCTTAATAATTGTAGTGGTCAATTTCACTTTTTTTTATATTATAATCATTGTATAACATTTGATTTGTTAAACAAGTTGGAATTGACTTACCTTTGTACTTCATACTCTTTGTATTGAAAACATCAAAGTTGTTGTTTATGTTATCAAGATACACTTACATTCGAAATATGTCATTTACCAAGACTCAAATACCTATTTAGTTAGATAACCAAATACAATTTCATTCTTTTTGTCTTATGGTGCTTATGCTTTTTTAGTTTGAAAATTGTTGTTGTCCTTGTTGCCTTTCAAATTATAATCCTAAAATCCTCATATTTCCACTATTTTGTGGAGTTATTCACAAATACATTGTTCCAAGCCTGTGAAGTACATTTGAAATTACTTTCTTCAAAGTTGGAATTAAATTACGAACATAAAACATGTACAATTGATTATCCAATTCAACAATAAATCTTTAAGTAAGTAAGCATGTAATTATTGCAACATAATCTTTTAATATTTAAATTATGAACACAGTAAGTTGAATAAAAAAATAAAAAATAAGTAAAATAGTTCATGAAAATTTAGGTTATTGTTTACCTGCTTACCTAAATCCACATGAAGCAATGTAAGAAGCCATTTCTAGTTGCCCCTATTATTTACATCAACAATTACATAAGGAACCATCTTATCCCACATAACATTTGCCTACTAAAAATACTCTTTCAAGAAAAATCCATCTAGTATAATAAATGGTCTACAATTTTCCTGTAAACTTTTTTTTTTCACAAACATCTAAACAAATGTACAATCTTTCAAATTGAGACATAAAGGATGGTATAATGATGCAATCTACTTGACATGTTGAATTATAATTTCTTACAAGCATAACCATATACATGCTTATATGGCTATTGTAGATGTCTTATATTCCCTCTCTTCTTACATAACTCTAAATTTCTCTACTAGTCAAAGTAAGGTGGATCTTTACTTGCGATGGGCTTTAACTTGAGTTGGTTTATTATGAAAACAACTTATCATTTTGTTTTTTTTAAATTTTAAACACAAAAATATGAAGCTCAAATATGTTTAATATTAGACATGAATTTAATCTATAAGATTATATAAGTGTGAAAACTTACATACACGAAAATGACAAAAACATGAATACAGTATAATAACAAAAATAATACAAAGAAATAGATAAAACAATGAAAATGACAAAAACATGAATACAGTATAATAACAAAAATAATACAAAGAAAAAGATAAAACAATAACTCTAACAAGTTTGTCACTAAATACAAATTTAATTCATAAGATTATAAAAGTGTAAAACATTGTTACCAAGAGAAAAACATGAACAAATAAGTAAAACTAAGTTATGAAAGAAACAGAAAAGAGAGCGAACAAAAACAAATTAGAATCTCACAATAAAGAAAAATAAGTCTAATAAAGAGAATTTTATATATTGGTGAAGATTGTCATACCACTTAGAGAAGCTCCACAATAAGAATTGATAATCATTATTTGATACAATGATTTAATACAAGATATAGATACAAAAATATCTCTCTCATTTCAAAAACTCTAGAAACACTCTAAAATACATTATGTTTTAGAAGTTCTTTACAAATAGAATAGTAAACTATTTACGTGTTTCAAAATTCAAATACCAAATATATCCTTAATGTAAAGCTGAACCTAATGTTATGGTTGAATTTTACATTAAGGAAAATTTAAATTTCAAAATAAAATAAAAAAAAACGATTAAATATTTGGCCAATATTTTCAGTTTTTCTTCATGCTTGCTTCATGCATTTGTAGAATATGTTTCTCGTGTCTTGTTTTAAACGTGTTTCTCGTTCCTTTACTTTTATTTGCTTAATTCTCTTATTTTAGTCGAAATTTGAAATGAATTTTCTTGGGATTGGATTACTTCCATTTTCTCATTGTTTTTTAGTTATTGAATGTTCACTTCCTAATAACTTGTTAGACTTAAAAGACCAAAATATAAAAATACTAATTACATATTATTATAGAAAATGAAAGTAAATTTATATTCAGTAAAATTTATAATCTCTATTCTACCATCACTTATTTATTCAAAACTATTTAAGGTTCTCTATAATTGTACATTCATCTTCCCTCCCTTCTTAAAAATAATTTTCACAAATTATTAGTTTTGTAGTACCATTACATATCTTATGCTAATCAAATTGTAAATAAGTCTTATTTTAAAAATCTTCATAAACATTTAAATTAATAATTTAAAAAAATATCATCTTTTGTATCTCCGTGATTTCTTGCAAGAGTTAATAGTTGAAAGATTTATTAATATATAAAATATTTTGAGTCATTTGCTAAGACACTTAACCTTCTCTATCTTGCATTATCTTGCATGAGTATTCCTTTAAACCATAAAAAGAAAAAAAGACAAATTATTATTATTTTCACAAGATAACATAATTATAAGGTACATAATTTGTTAGATGACGTGAAAGTTTTCAAAAACAATTTCTTTTTATGTTCCATAAAAATTTATCTGTTTACTTTTATTTAATTCTATTTAACTCTAGTAATTTGTAAAACTTTGATACGATAAATTGTAGCCAAATTTCTATTTTGTACTTTCTTGTATTAGCAACTTTATGTACTTATTCTACTATTGAATATAGACATATTACATATATTAAATATAGACATATTACATAAAAGAAACATTTTCATTTTATATCAATCCACTTAATCTATTCTTAATAGATACACACATGACTCACTACGACGACACTAACAGAACACATTATATATTACAAATTTCCAGTTAGAGTATAATTTGACCATATAAATTTAAAATCTTTAATACAAAATTGGTGTAAGAATGACAAGAAAGAATGTTTATTCGAATATCCACAAAGTATATACTGTTCTCCCATTAACACAAAGATGAAAGAACCTCAGATGAATCTAGTAGCGGACCTCACAACAGGGCACAATAATAATTAATAAATTAGTCGAAACTTGGATTAATTTTTCCTATCTTTCCTAGTCTAATATTGGGACGATATGAAAACTAAAAAAATGGGAAACAAAATCTATGTATGAAAGAGCTCATGACAGGGGAAGGGACAAAAAAAAAGGAAAGCATGGGTAAAATAAAGAGTTAGATAGGATCACGCATACCAAGTGACAATGGACCAAAGGGAGAAAAAATGAACACTTTACACTAAATAATGTCAAGCAAATGGCCTTTACAGCAAGTTCACGACTTCAATAGCAGTGTATCACAGTCGAAACTTCCAACAATCACATGCTGTTATTTAAAAATACTAAACAAAAAAGTAAGAGATCTAGAGTCTTGTACCAATTTGTTTAGCAAAGAAATTTATGTCATCACAGTTACACTATTTTTTAAAGGAAAACATTACGCCAGAAGGAAGATGAGCTGTCTAGGTTCCTTGATCTTGGTCGATTCTGTGAATCACTTTTATTGGCACTTTGTTCAGAAGAAGATTGACCATTTAGATCGTTGAAAAGGAAAGAGAAAAAAATAAAGAAAATTCTCTTCTTATTTAAATGGGTAAGAAAGGTTAACAAAACTACAAATATTTTTCTATTAAATGATTTCGAGTTCTTTTTTTTTATCCGTACATACTTTCGTTTTTTAATCAGTTATATTTTCATGCATAATATAACAATATCGTCACATAAATATTAATCTGAACAAGAAAATAATTAGAAAGAGCAGTTTTTCTTAATTAAAATAAACATAAATATTTTAATTAAAAATTTAAGAAATTCACTACTCTACACATCATAAAACTAATCGAGTTAAATTTTAGTGACAAATTAGCTAGAGTATATCACAAAAAAAGTTTAAAGTGTTCCTACCTAAGTTTCATTCCAATAATTGTTGAAGTAATCATTATTAATCGAAGGATTAGGATAACAGGAGTGGAACGAGTTATTAAAACCTGTAAAAGAACACTTATCCAAATAAATATTTTTTAATAAATAACTAACTTTTTTCTGTCACAAATTTTTATAATAATATCTAATCATACATGCAAATGTAATGACTAAAATAAATTACCAGTATCAACTAATTAAATAGGGTCAAAACGAATTAATTTTATTTTAAAAAGGCACATTAGGGTCAAAATTAAATAAACTTATGACTGTCTCCAATCTCGAGGCTGATTGGCTGAGAAAATGCATGACTCAGAACTGCTACTACAACACTCGTGGCAACAGAGGCACTAAACTACACGTCATGCGCAGTGCGCACCTTTACTCTTGCGTGTCTTGCTGTGATTGGCCACAAGTTTTACGTGTCACTTTTGTAACAATGATGCGCACCCATACCCCAGCGTTGTTTAGCATACCGATTTTATATTATTTCCTTTTCCCTCTGGCGTTCCAACTCCATGCTACAAAAACTTGAGTGTTTCTTGCAGCTAAAACCACAACTAACGTCAAAAGTCACAACCATAGCTCACATTCTCCATTCTTCTTTTTCTTCTTCAATCTCCCACTCCTTAAATCACCGTTTTCTCGTGTCACTCGTAAGAATTCGTAGTTATATTCAGAAAAAATCACCGTAATCGATCGTGCATTTGATCCGCAACGTTCAGTTGCTCGATTTTGTGGTTTCATTTCGAACGTGGTTTTAAGATTCGGAAATAGTTGAACGCAATTTATCTTTCCATAACACTGTTTATTATTATTATTATTATTATCCATGGTTAGCAGTGGAATCGGTTGAACAATTTACGCGGAGGTAGGTTGAGGTTGTAGAAGGAGGAGGAGGAGGATCGAAACGGCGAAGACGGAAAGTAAAAGTAGTTTGTGATTCCGTTGGCTCGCACGTGAGTGCGTGCAATATCTGTGTGTGTGAGGTGCGAGAGTTTCGTGAGTGCGAGAACAAGTGGTGAGCGAAAATGCCTCACAGAACCACATACATTTTCCCGCGTCAATTCCCGGAGCGAGGTTTTGACGAATCTACAAAACAGCTGTTAGATCATGAGAATAAGAAAATCGTCAACTCAATCAAGCATGACACGTTTAGCTTCGAAAGCGGCACTCCGAAAAATCCGCTTCCGACTAAAGAGAACGACGTCGTTCTCTCTTCCGATAAGCACTCCGCTGTCTCCGACCTGTTTGACGGCGGCGACAAGTTCCGGAGCAAACACAAGAAAATCGCCGAGTTCTGCGATTGGCTGATCGACAAGAAAGTCAGCCACTCCAGCCACCACTGCGACGGCGACCTGCTTCTTCAGCCGGAAACCACTATCAAGGACGCTGCCGTTGACCAGAGCTTTGACCGGCAGGTTTCGCTGCCGAGGCTATCGAGCGGGAGCAGCTATGCTGGAAGCTTGTTTTCGGGGACGACGTTTGATTGCAATTTTTCCAGCGACATTAAGGAGGAAACGTCGTCGTCTCGCACACCCCCTACTATCGCAGCGCCGAGGCACAAGGATGAGGAGGAAGAACAGGGCACGGAGAAGTTGGCGAAGAAGTCGAAAGAGAGCTACATCTTGCAACTCACGTTAGCGAGGAGGCTAAACTGTTTGGCTAGTCTCGTCACAGAACCTGTTCTCACTCCGGGAACCGAAACCTGGGATGCTGAATCCGTTTCTTATCGCTTATGGGTGCGAAACTCACTTCATTGTTAAGACTAAACAGAACATCGTTGGATAAAACTTATATGAAGTTTCTTATGTTCTTTTTTAGTATTTTCTAATTCGAGTTAGAGTTTTACCTCGCGAACCATATTCATACTTTGTAAACATTTTACCTGAATTATTAAGTAAAACTCTAATTTTAATCGGACAACAACTTTTAATAGCATTAAGAAACTGGATCTAAGTTTTATTTTGTTATATTCAAATCTAAAGTCTGATTTTTATTATTATTCAGGTGAGTGGATGTTTATCTTACACGGACAAGATATCTGACGGGTTTTATAACATATTGGGGATGAATCCATATCTTTGGGTGATGTGTAATGATGTGGAAGAAGGTAGAAGGATGCCTACTTTGATGGCGCTAAAAGCAGTTGAGCCCAGCGAAACTTGTATGGAGGTGGTGCTTGTTGATAGACGCGAGGACTCTCGCTTGAAGATGCTTAAACATAAGGCGCAAGAGTTGTATTGTGCTTCTGAGAACACCTTGGTGTTAGTGGAACAGCTAGGGAAACTGGTAGCCATTTATATGGGGTAAGAATCAGATGCAGTGTATCTCTTCTTCGAGGGAGTGCGAAGTCATTTATTCTTCTTTTAATTAATGTGATGTTTGAATGTTTGAAGGGGTATGTTCCCGGTGGAGCAAGGTGATCTTCACAAGCGCTGGAAGTTGGTTAGTAAGAAGTTAAGGAATTATCACAAGTGTGTTGTCATCCCCATTGGCAGCCTGTCTACTGGGCTTTGTAGGCATCGGGCAATTCTTTTTAAGGTGAAAAGTTAACGTTTTCCTGAATTTATAGTTTTGTAGGGTATCATCAAAGAATATTTCAGTTGAGTACGAATATTGTTGAGCATTTTGGATGCGTGAAGAGGGTGCATTAGTGTTGCCTGAGATTGTTTGGACTGAGTTGGACGTATTAATGTTTCTTGATAACCTTGTTACAGATTAGTTATTCACTGTTAATTGGATATTGAATGCAGAGATTGGCCGATTACATAGGTTTGCCCTGTCGTATAGCTCGTGGTTGCAAGTATTGTGTTGCAGATCATAGATCCTCTTGCCTAGTCAAAATTAAAGATGACAAACAGCTCTCAAGGTTAGTACAACACCCGACTTTGGTGCTCATTTTTGCTGTCTTTTATGTGTTGATAGTAATGACAATGTGAATTTCTGTCAATCATAAACACAATTACATTGATTCCATCAGTAGTTTTAATCATCTTTCTTCTTAACCCCAATTTTTTGTTGTTACATTTCGAGTTCACTGTAATTTTTATCCTGGGCCTTAGGCATCTTTCAACAGGTTGTCTTGACCATAATTTGTATAATTACATCTACCTTTTTTGCTTGCATATCAGAACTTTGGCATAGAACTGGTAACTTCTTGTAGACAAGTTTGTTTATCAGAGGCATATGACACTACTTCCAACTCTCATAGGTATCATGATGTGTTTTCTCATTTGCAGGGAGTATGTGGTCGACCTGGTTGGGGAACCAGGAAATGTCCATGGACCAGATTCCTCAATAAATGGAGCATATGTTTCTTCAATGCCTTCCCCGTTTCAAATTTGTCACTTAAAAGAATCACAATCACCTTATATGGATGACATAGCAAGTTCTGAATCTGTAGGTTCCAATGACAGACCTGTTAATCCTGAAAATATTCCATATTCAGGTATGTTGTGTTTTACCTATTTGTAAGGTTGATCTTCAAATTCCATTTAGTATTTAACATCAAGGAAGAATTAGTGTAGCCATCGGTATATACTTGATGGATGTTATTTAAACTCATTTGCAGTATGGTCTCATTAGTTCCACACTTTTTCTTCTTGTACCCATTAGTATTCTTTCTAAAAGGAAAACTATAATTTTACACTCACCCAAAAAAATTACACCCTCTTAACAACTATTTTAATATATTGGTATTTTAAGTTAAAAAATAAAAGAAATCTAATTAAAATATTAATATTATAGATTGTGTAGTAAATGTATTTTACTTTATGGTGTCAAATTATCACTGCTTTTTCTAAAATTATATGAATTAATTGTTTAGCAGTGATACGTTCACACTGTTAACGATAAATTACATCCATTATTTGAAAATAATATTATTTTATTAAAATATAATGTTTTATTATAAGAAGCAAGTTTGAAATAAATGTTATTTTGAAATAGTAGTGTAAAAATAAATTTATTCTTAATTGTTGAAGTAGATGCCAAACAACCTCGTAAGTGATTATATTGCCTCGAGCTATTCAGGCCATTAAATCAAGTTTGAGCCACAGGTGTTTAGTTTTTTTCTTTTTTCGTACTTTTCTTCTGTCTGATTCTCTCTTTCATGCTCCATATTTTAAAGTTGCTTTAAGCTTTTTGCCTTCTTCTCAAGCTTGTGAAGCATGTTAGACTCAAATTTTGAATATTAAACTTTTGAGGGCAACTGGGTAACTTGTGCTTTTGCGGTTTTGTTAATGGTAAATTTTATGACGAGCTGAGAGGATTTCTAGTAATCTAATTTAAGTTGGTCTTAGCCATATTATTTAATTATTTGGACTGCAGGCTGCGGAAATAATGATCAACAAGCTAAAGAAACTGATTTGCTGAGAAGTTCAGTTTATGCTTCAGTTGATCGAATCTGTGAAGTTACAGAACCATCTCTAATTCCTTTTGGATTAGAAGGGAATGACGAGGAATGCTCAGTTCTTAGATCGGTTTTGCCTACCATCCATGAAGATGATTCTAAAGCTCTTCATCCAGCCACCGAAGCGTCACTACATGAATATCCAAACCTTAGCGAAGATGTACTACAAGTACAAGAAATTTCCAACAATGAGATCACTGTAAATGGAAGTTCTGTGGTGAAAAGTAGTTTCGAGCAATCTATAATTGGTTCATCCAACCAGTCAGAACTGAAACAGGTAGACAATAGAATTGAAAACAAGGGTTGTTTACCTGCTGGAAATATTCCAAGATATGTGAATCTTGAACCCTCACTTGCAATGGACTGGCTTGAGATATCATGGGAGGATTTACGAATTAAAGAGCGTGTTGGTGCTGGTACTTTTTCTGCCTCCCCTGTTCTTATACAATCCACATAACTTCGGTATTTGGACTTGTTTCCCCATTAGGACTCTAAATGCAGCTGCCTTTTTCACTTTGCAGGTTCGTTCGGGACAGTGTACCGTGCTGAATGGCATGGATCGGTACGTGTTAATATGGACCTTTTTTCATCATGTTGAATTTTATCTAGGACATTCCCATTTTAGTTTATAAATGTAGTTTTCCAATTACTTCATACAATATATTTTCTTTGTTTGTGTGATTTCAATTGGATGAAGGACACTTGTCCACCAAAATTAAGAGATTACATTATTTAACCATTGATTCGTCTTATGTTGGCTCTGTGAATATATTTATTTATGTTTTGGAGATTATTTTATAAATTGCAGGATGTTGCAGTCAAGGTTTTATCAGTTCAGGATTTCCATGATGATCAGTTGAAGGAGTTCCTGAGAGAGGTATGTATTCATGAGACAAATGTATTAGGCCTCTATTTTTGCATTGCTTACGATTTTTATGATGTTATTTAAATGGTATAAATATGGTACTTTTAAGGCAAGGCATACGTATAAGCCGATATTCAATTATGATCATCAAAATAAAATATTCCTTTGGCTTATCATTATGTACTTGCCCTATTCTATATCAGAAAAAATTTCCTAAAAGTACTACTTTTTTTTTTTGTGTTGTACTAGCATTGGCCATATATTTTCTTATCGGTGATTACGTATCTTTTTTTTTTTTTCAGTTTCCCTATTCAAATGCTTGTTCCTAGTTTTTTCCCCATCTAGATGGGTGGAAATTATTTACATTTAATAAGGCCCTTCCTTTGTTATGCATACAAGATTACGTTTCTTGCACAACTAAATATAAACATGTCCACTTGTATTCCTCTTTTAAGTTCAAATGTACCTCTTTTCAGTCTATCGGAATCTTAATTTGTAAAATCATTCCCTGATATTTACAGACACCACAATTCTCCAACTAGTATAATACTGTTCTGACTCATAAACTCTAATTATTCAAGTTGGCATGGTTTGTGGGGCACAATAGTAAAGTGTGTAGCATTGACATTCTTAAAAACTAGTATTTTTTATGCAAAATAAGATGTAGAACTTGGTCTATGAAACCCTCTTCTATTAATGAGGTAAAGCAGAGAAGCTATATTCAAGTGGTTATTACATTGCTTTAGGTTGCAATAATGAAACGGGTTCGCCATCCAAATGTGGTGCTATACATGGGGTCTGTTACAAAACGCCCCCATCTATCCATAGTGACAGAGTATTTGCCCAGGTAAGAAAACCAACTTATATCCTTAACCATAAGATTGCACAATAAAGAATTGGTTGCCTTACTGTTGCTGTACATTTTTTGTGCCAGGGGTAGTTTATACCGCCTGTTATACAGACCAGCATCTGGTGAAATTCTGGATAAGAGGAGGAGACTACGGATGGCTTTGGATGTGGTTTGTAGCAGATATTATTATTTTTATACACTAAATAATTATCTTGCATATAACATATCATTTTTTTGATTGCAGGCTAAAGGAATCAATTATCTCCACTGTCTTAAACCTCCAATTGTGCACTGGGATCTCAAATCCCCAAACTTGTTAGTGGATAAAAATTGGACTGTGAAGGTAGAATGCTACTGATTTAACTTATAACATTTTAACCACTTTATGCAAGTTGATGGATTTTTTTTATTTGGTGTTCAGGTTTGTGATTTTGGATTGTCCAGATTTAAGGCAAACACTTACATACCGTCCAAATCAGTTGCTGGAACAGTTAAGATTCTTCCTCGTGTTTCTCATTCTGCAAATTTAATCATATCAATTTCTTGTTATAACTTCCAATTTATCTTGTGAGTAAAAGTCCACTTCTTTCCTCATCTTCTGGAGTAGCACTTTCGAGTTTGAAATTAAGAGTTCTAAACTTGAAATGTTGTAGCTACTTGTGAATGCATGTTTCACTGCCACTTCTAACTGGTTACCTACTACCTGGATCAATGATACAATCATGTGCTGATAGATGATTGGTTGCCAGATTGTTTTTATTAGTGTCAAATTCTTTTTTTGTTGGTTCAGTTGGATGGGAGGTGTGCAAGTGAACAACGGACATGCATTCTTGTCTGTACACATGGGTTTTGGGTCATTCTTCTAATATTTCACAGGTTGAACCTTTACTTCACATTACTCGAACTCAATAAGTGTGTAACTCTTAATTTTATTTTTAGCCTGAGTGGATGGCTCCAGAATTTCTTCGTGGAGAACCCTCCAATGAGAAATCTGATGTATACAGTTTTGGAGTTATCCTGTGGGAACTTGTGACCATGAAACAGCCATGGAGTGGACTTAGCCCAGCCCAGGTAAACACAATGAATATATATGCTCTAAATTTTAAATGTTAGAAACCATTTTTTTTTTACTTAATGTGTTTATTTATACAGTAGTAGGGACCATTTGCAAGAATTTGTTAATTTAAAAAGGACATATGATGTAAAGGTATACATGCAAACTTGCATATTTCAAACAACTGCTTAATGAAACCTCTTAATTTTACTAATAGATTGTAAAATGATCATCGCCATGCGAACTTTCAGGTGGTTGGAGCTGTTGCTTTCCAGAATAGGAGGCTTGCTATTCCTCCAAACATTTCCCCAGCATTGGCCTCCCTCATGGAATCTTGTTGGGCTGAGTAAGTCTTAGCTATATGTTATGAACATATTTGTGTCACTCGATCCAATTCAACTAGAATAATGCAAGCATATATTTTTGGGTTCTCTATGAACACCGACTTAAGTAATAACAATCTTGGCTTGACCAAGATACTACGGTCTGATTCAGTGACAAAATTATTTAAAATTTTCAATTATGTTTGGATACTATAAGATGTAGACTATAATCCAAATTCAAATTTATATAACCAGTTGGATACATAAGATAAGCTTTGCATATATAATAGACTTTCAATACCATTAACTTTTTTTCTATTGCTTTAGATGGTGGGAGTCTTTCCGATCAATTTTTGAACAAATGCTTATTTATTTACTTATTGACGGAAGGATAAGTCAATAATTCAATCAATCTAAACTTGCATGGATTAGATTAGTGATACTTTGTCATTAGTATTGACTTGGTAAAGATTCTTCAGCATTTCTCAATTCAGCTCTCAAAGGGAGACTAGAGACCCCCTTTTAAATCTGCATAATTCACATATAGTCTTTGCTTTGTTAACAATTGATTTTTCTACGTTCCTAAACATGTACTGTTATTTCTGATGCTTGCTTTATTTACTTGGCAGTGACCCTAGTGCGCGGCCATCTTTTGGCAGCATAGTTGAGTCACTAAAGAAGCTGGTAAAATCTCCGGCAGAAGCGATAAAGATGGGAGACACATAGATACATGCAGTCCATAATTGGAATTTCTTGTATCTGAAACTTCTTTCCCTTTTTATGGAAACTGTTAACTAAAAAGTGTAAATTTTTTTATCGTACTTGTGTATTATTTGCTCAAAAGAATATTTCTTAGGATATATTTACCTTCCATATAAAAATTAGAGGGGGAAAAAATTATAAGTATTGTTTGAGCAGTCGTGTCACCAAAATGGGTCGAGACATAACAATACTGCACGGGGAAAATGTTCAAACCGTAGTTGAAAATATTTTATGTTGTATAATTTAAAATGTATTTTAGATTGTACAATTAAAAATTTAAAAATGTATTTATGATAATTTGAAGTGTATTTTTGAATTTAAAAAAGTATTTTAGATTATTTAACTTTTATAAACGTATTTTGAATATTTTAGGTTGAAAAAATATCGACCATTTTAAATGGTATAATTTGAAATATTTTTTTTATTGTCTAATTTTTGTAATTTAGAAAAATGTTATAGTTATGAAAATAAAATTATTTTAAATTATATAATTTAAAACATTTTTAAATTAAAAAATGTATTTTAATTATGTAACTTTTGTGTAAACTTATATATTGAATATTTTGATTTGTATAATTTAAAAAATGTATTTTGGATATTTTGGATTGGAGAGTAAGTCGTGTGTGTTGACGGTGTGTTGACGGTATTCAAGACACTTCTATTTACGTTTTAAAATGAGTCTTTTGGTCTTTTAAGTTGTGTATTGGCGACTTCAACTATTTTAAGCCTATAATACAAGTTGATGGAACATTCTTGACCAGAAAATATTAAGACATTTTATTAACTGTAATTGGTCAAAATGTCAATCTTAACATGTTTCTTTTAGCTTTTACTTTTAAAGATGAAACAAATAAATGTACGATGTGGGTGGTTCACGTCATAACTCAATCAAATGTATGACAAAGTAACAAATATATTGTCAGTATTAAAATATCCAAAAGTTAGTTGAAAAGGATATGGGATAAAATATCCAAAAGTTAGTTGAAAAGGATATGGGATGAACTCATTGTATTGCAAATGACATATTGTATTGAACTTTAACAAAAAGTTCAAAAATTTAGAGTTAATAAACATCTAATAAACATTGGTATGTATATTCCTTAATTTCCAATATGCAATATTGTCACATAAATGTTTAAGTAATTTTATTTATCACATTGTGTAGGATATGATTAGTCTACTCTTCAGGCAAAGTTGTTGAAGAATTTCAATAAGTAGACTCTTAATAAATCAAATACCATTTGAAAAATGGATTCAAGAGGGGGCAAGAACTGAATGCATGAACTTTGAGATATTATTGCTTTGTTAAAAAAAATGGAAAATAATTTGTTATGTGTTATGGGCAAAGATATAATGGACAAAATTTTTGATGTTAAGGAGATAATTACTCCCCAATTTAATGAATGATGGTGTAATTAAGGAGACCCAATTTAATGAATGATGGTGTGATTAAGGAGAGTTTCAAGCTCTATATTCATGTAATTGTTATTTGTTTTTATTGTCATTTATAATTAAAACATTTGTTGCCTTAGTCTATAACATCCCTAACATTTTTCAGAGTTTATGAGGATAAGACCAAATTTGATACCCCACACATACTGGGAAGGAATAAGGAAAACCAACTTTTAATTGTATTTTTAACGAAATTGATGAGTCTAAATAAGTCAAAAAGAAAAAATTCTTATCGTTATAATAAAGGTCACAACAATGAGAATTATCCATATAAATAATAACAAGTGTTCAATTTATGTTCACTAAATTCCAATGACATTACATTTTTACGTACTTAACTCTTTTATATACTATTTTTTTACATAATATATAATACATTCAATCTCCTTTTCATTTAACAAACATACAATAAATTATATTAAATTAATTAAACTATTCATTATAAAAAAATAACAAATTTACTAATTATTAACAATTTTAAAAATTTGCACTATTCATTATAAAAAATAACAAATTTACTAATTATTAACAATTTTGAAAATTTGCACTTCTGGAAATTATTAAATACATAATAAAATAAGACAATTTTTTCAAAAGTTCATAAAAAATTAAAATGCATGAACAATTAGAAGACAAAAGCAAAATAAAAAAAAAAGTAAAAATCGTGTCAAAAATGTATAATTTCAATGCAATTAAAAAATAATTAAAGTCGTGTGAACTATATACAATTTCATTGCAAGATACTCATGATACTCATTATTGAAGTCCTCTACAAACCATGTACAAATTCAGCTGGCACTTACACCAACTAAAGTTATTAAATCCTAATACGATTTTGTTAAAAATGAAAAAAAAAACTAAATTAAGTAAAATTGTTATTGAATAACACTACTTTTTCATCAATTTTGAAGTTGGACATGTTTCACAAAAAATTTAATAGTATGTTAAACAAACTCATACTATATTAACACATTGTGTCAAATAATCACGACTTTCTATATAATTTTAATAAAAATAACTTAAAATACTCATAAAAAATTCCACTAGTTTGGTAAAAGATCTAAAATAATGGGTCTTTCTTTTCTATTATTCTCTTTTTTAAAAATTATTATTAAAATATCCTCTAATGAAAAAAATATTTAAAGTAATTTTTTATAAAAAAATTAAACTCTTTTTTTCTTATATCTCATGTGTTCTAACACTACATTACTTTAATAGAGTATTATTTTATTTTCTTACTCGTTATCACTTTGGTGAAAGGCCACACTTAAACATGACAAAATTAAAAAATTGGTAGTGGAATACAACTTCAATAATGAAATTGGAAAAAAAAAGAAAAAACAGTAACGGATTCATGTTTTTTCTCTCCTACAAATAAATCTTAAGATTATATAAAAGTGCAGAGCGACAAACATTATTGAATTATGATTTATTAGTTTATAAAATAGTGGATGGAATAGTCTAAAACAGTAAATAAATGGGCATTTTATTCCCTTACCTGGAGTGAAGGTAGCTGAAAAGTCAAACCATGGCGGCTACGCATAGAGTCTCTGACTGAAGACCAGAGTTCCTCTACTCTTCTCCTCCATCAAGCTTTCTATATATCCCTTCCTCTGCAGATCGCTGATTACCACGAGAATCCAAAAAATGGAGCCCGATGAGAAAAAAGCAATGATTCGCGATATCGCGCTACAAGTCGTTGTCATCTCTCTCGCCATCTTCTCCTTCCTCTGGATGCACGGCATTCCGCAGCGCCTCTACGCCAGGCTCCGCCACCGTCCCCCAAATCCACGCGCCGTCCAAGCCAAAGCTCACTTCGTCAAAGGCGCGCAACTCGTCGCGCAAGCCAGAAGATCCAAAACCGCCTCCGTCTCAATTCCCCTCGCCAAACAGGCCCTAGCGGAAGCCGAGAAGGCCATCGAGCTTGATCCGAAGGACGCCGCCTCGCACTTCTTGAAGTCCATGGCGCTCGATCTCCAGGGCTTCCGCAGCAACGCGCTGGACGCGCTGGACGCCGCGCTGTCGCCGCTGGCCGCGGCGTCGCTGGCGGCCGACGAGAGAGGCGACGCGCTGCTGAAGCGAGCGGAGCTGAAGATCGCGTTGAGCGAGCGGCGCGTTGACTCGGTGCTGGCGGATTTGAACGAGTCGGTGATGCTGAGTCCGCGGAACGCGAAAGCGTGGTGCATGTTGGGAGAGTGTTATGAGAAGAATGAGATGGGAGACGAAGCGAAGAAGGCTTATAAAGAGGCTCTCGAATTGGAGCCACAACTAAATACGGCTCAGGAAGCTCTCAACAGGTTGGGTTCGTTGTAACGGATTTATCGCATGAACGGTTTGAGATGCTATCGCTTTGTTGTTGTATGTTTATTAACAATATCGTTGTTTTTATAGTCTTCAATTATGGATGCAGTGATTGGATGTTAAGTGTGAGCACTAGCATCAATAATGATTTTCGCCTAAGGATTTCAATTCTATAAGTGTTAAATTGCATATATAGTAAGCGAAAAATTTCTTCATACTAGTATTTCTTACACCTTTTCATTTTCATATACCCCTTTTATGTTCTGTTCTTAAGTATGTTGGTGAGAGTTTTAGATGTGAAACCCCACCCTAAAATGCCACTCCAACTAAATCTCTCTCCAATTGAGGAGTAACTCTTTTTTGTTCTTGTTGTTGCCAAAGTTAAATAAAGAGGTGAGGTAGGGAGAAGAGGTTAAGTGTGATGAAAAAGGAAGGAAGTGCACAGCCTAGAAAGAATAGGAAGGAAGGAGAAAGAAAATGAAGTTTAAGTGGAACAAAGAACAACTTTGAATCACTGATTAATTTTGAGCTATGTTTAAAAACATGAATAATTTTGAACTATTTTAAAAAACATGTAAATTAAATTATTTTTTTTGAAATGAAAAGGGCCAAGTATAATTTGTACTACTTAGAAGAAAAATAAGAGAGTCATGGTGTGGATAGATTACTAGGGTGGATGCTGAGAGCCCTCTGCTGTAAATGTCTTTGACCATGCCGCATGATGATTAAAATCATATCACTCATCTGCTTTGGTTGCTAGATTTACCATCTCAATCAAATTGATATATAATGCTGAGTACTATATTCTGAGTTGTCTAAGGATTGATTCTGTGTTTTTACATGGATAACTTCTTTGGCATGTCGTCAATAGAGCTCTAATAACACGTTCCTCAACTGCAAGAACAACCCCAATCCGTCATCAATAATCATAATCTACTGGAATTCTATCAAACCGCGACCCTTTTTTAGCTGTTTTTTTAAGGATTTATTTTACAGGTTTTAATCACTAGACGTAGAACTTAAAAGCTAAGATTCTTTCGTACAAGTACCGATCGATTAATTTTGAATTGAAGAAAAACTATTTGATTTAGAATTCAGCCTTAACAAGTAGTAATAAGTTTTGAGATAGATATTCGTTATTAATTTTCAATATTTAGCTCGAGTAAATAAAATGATTTCTGATTAAGTTGCCAGCTTGTGTTTGCACGCACTTAATTAATAACGCAATCCGATTTCAAATAATGCATTAGTGGACTTGAATTGGATGCGTTGTAAATAGAAAAGTATACAAGATGTTAAAGAAAAAGTAAACCAACTATTTAAAGAAAAAAAAAGAAGAAAGAAGTAAAACATACCTTTTTTATTGAAACCGTTTCCCATAACTTCATAAGCGTGGTAAACAGAATTTGTGAGTCGTCAAAAACTAGAGAAAAAAAATGCTTAATTACTTGTTTGACATACTTATTTGAAATACAACTTCTGATCATTGTTTTACTCGTTCCTTCTGAACAGATCAGTCTTAGTCTTTCTAAAACACTTCCAACCAATACTTATTTGAAATACAACTTCTTTTCTCGAAAGACTATACTTTCATTTGCGGCTTCTAAAAGGCATTTTTGAGCATGTACCAATGTCTTCCATTTTTGAAAATCTTCTACCAGTATGTACCTATCACGTTCAGAAAACTTTCCAGCTATGGTCCACTTAGGAAACTAGAGGAACAAGAAGAACAACGTTTCAATGATTATTTCCTTGGATTGCTTTGAGTCTTCCGACAATATCAGATTTGAAAGAATCAATTTGACCCTAACGAACAATACTGGGCAGTATATCAAGATTATTCTGATCCATTTTAGTAAGATTGTATTATTGTGAAACTAAGCTCTTAAGTCATGGAATTGTTATGCATTTTGAGCATTCCAAAAGGTAGTATGACATTTTTCTCAATTTTAAAAGATTTATATATAAAGACTCAATATATTTTCAAAGTGATGACAAAGCCAACGAACCTTACATGTATGAAGTTCTGGTCCTCATAAACTTTCTTTGAACATTTTAATGCAACTTGGACCGTTTAAAGTTATTTTTAATGCAACTTCAATTTCCCAAATATTTCAAAACCTCTTCAATTATTTTTCTACTGATTCGTAACTTGCCTTTTTTCTATTTCTAAATCAATTTACTCCTAACAAAGCAAGGCAGCAAGTCATAGATCTGTTTTTTAAGCATACGATGTTCAAAATAAAAGTTTAAGATCAAAGCAACATGAGATTGATACACAAATTATACTTCGTCCTTCACAAGGACGGACTACACCTTCATGACTCAGCATCAAAAATTACATAAATAGAGTAATTCGAGCCTAATATCACCGATCGTGTACATGCTTAAGCATCGTATAAACTGCATCTTCTTCACGACTAAGGCGAAGCAGAGATTTGAGCAAGGCGCTTGTATTACTTATCCAAGAAGTCATTCGGCTTTTGTATAGACAGTAAAAATGTTACCAGCAGTGTTACACCTGATGCCAACAAGGACCAAATGCAAAACGGGTTAAGAAATGTTATGTTCGACATCTTCAGATTATACCAATAAGATAAAATTCCGTCTCTAAAAGCCAAGATAGGTCAAGATAGTTCTTCATCATCTAGCCACTTGAGCGTTGGCAAAACTTTGACAAGAAATGACCTGAAGTTTTCATCGGCTACTGCATTGCCTGTTATGTTTAGTTCTGTCAATGCCAAGCTTCCAAAAATCAAAAAAGCTTCCCAGAATTTTGTGGCGCTAACACTGCCAGTGAGGATTTCAAAACGGTCCCATGCAAATTCTTCAGTGTGAGATAGAGGAGACGGGCATAAGTATCTCGTTGTGTCAACTGAGTGACAACCCAACTCATTGTAGGAGATATTCAGCACTTTAAGTGACTTAACCAATCTGAGAGGCCCCAAAGCAGTAAAGCTACAAATTTTATTATGACTCAGATTTAAGCAAGATAGAAGTTGCATTGCCTCCAATCCTGTCAAAAAGATTCAGTATGAGATATTTATTTCAATTTTAGATACGTCTAAAGCTAAACTTTCCAAACGTGATTACCCAAGGATACAACCTAAGCAAGAGACAACCTTTCAGGATTGAATTCCTCAGTATAAGAACCCGGAAATCATGTTTGTTATAACTGAGTAAATATATATTGCAAGAAACAAAATAACATTTAAATCATTAATTCATTGGTGTAGGAAACGTGGGTAGAAACAGAAGGAAGACTAGTTAATTCAAGTAAAACATTTTGTAGAGTAAGTTAAAGAGAAAATAGAACAGCCTAATTTTATGCAGTTTAATTAAGTATAAAATAGTAACGGTTTCAAGAATTTATGATACAGAAGCACATTTGGGCGCTAGAATATGTGTTGTTCACCTCACTATGAAGGAATATGGATAGGTTCTTGTTGTATTTGAACAGATGGAAAAACTAAGTTACAACAAATTTATGAGATACACGAGTTTTACCTTCAATGCATTGAAGTTCGTTGTGGCTAAGGTCTAGCATTTGCACCCACAATAAATTCTCAACGGACCCCAGCCGTGACAATGATAGATTTTGTAATCGTAGACAGACATAACCACTGATTGTTGCATCTTTATAGTAGTGGCAGTATGGTAGTAAAGAGTCCCTAGTTGAAGTTATCTGCAGAATAATCAAAACATAAAAAGAGATAAATGATGTATTGTGGAAGATACAGACAATTGGACAATTGTAAAGCTAAAGTAGATATACGCTAGCATCGTCAGATAAAAGCTTCAAAAGTCTACCACGATTTTATAGGAAAACCAGCATTAAAAAAAAATAGAAAATTCCTTTGTTTTCTAAATGCCTTTTCTCCAGTCAACTGATTTTTCTACGAAGTGCGAGTTTGATTCTGAAAATATTTTCAGCATTCACCTTTTTCCCACATCTCAAATGGGAATCGTGGAAAATCCTTTTCAGTCAAACACAAATACATATATTCCTAGTCATGTTTGCTGTTTTCAATTCGAAAACAGAGAAGCAAACAATCTCATTTGATAACAGATACAAGAATTCATGGTCTATATATTCTAGCTGCCATAATTGTCATATTAACAAATGCTGATATTCACAAGAGTATTTGAAATCTTTATCAACAACAGTGAAAGTCGAATGAGATCAGTTATGATTGATAACTAATTCTGAAGAAAAGTAAATTACCTGCTTTAGTGATATTAGACTGTGCTCGTCTTTGTAGTATCGAGAATGTGTTGGATCCAACTTCATCAGATCGGTGTAAAGTTGAAGAACTTCTTCAGTGTTAGATTTTCTTCCATCATGTTGAGATGATAACAAATCAAGAGCAGTCAAAAGTCTTGCAAGTGTAAGCTTTCCAATTTTACTAAAAAAAAGAAAAGGGTACACATTATCTAGAGATAAAACTTCCAAGGTGGCATTTTCAAATCATAAAGTTATCTATTTAATAAATAAACCTTACCAATCATACTCCGACAATAAGTCCCGAAATTTAGTTATTTCTTCACCAATTTCATCAGTGTGCCAATTGGATGTTGTTGGAATATGGTGATTTTGAACAGCAGAAATAATGGAATCTGATTCCTTAAAATGATCAATTTTATGGAAATTTGTATCCTTCCATGTAGTCCTATTTCCACCCTGTCCCTCAGAATGTTCAATAGATGCAGTCTGTAGAAACACTTTAAAAGAAATTTGGGAAGGATCAGCGTAGTGATTTTCATTAGAAGATACAATACCCTTAGAATGTCCAATGCTGATATCTACGGAGTTGGTTTTTGAGGGTTGAAACTCCATGCTTCCAAGGTTTAGATATGCAACCCAAACTTGAGCAGAATTTGAATTGCTCGTTGAAAGTGGTTTCCAAACAAGTTCATCCTTTAAAAGCTCAGATTCAATAGACACTGTGGATGAGTTTATTCTTTCTACAGCTTGATTGAAATAAAGAATGACCGGTAGCATTCCAGTGTCTAATAGTGTACCATTTAGCAGAGATAAACCACAACCATGAAGGCCGTTGTCCCCAATTAGAGTTATATTAGATCCATGGGATGGCCAACACGAAACAAGTAGAGGAACATCAGTTTTCACTGTTTGATCAATAAGCCAAAGATGATAAAACCAGCCACTCTGATCATCTGGATCGGTAAAAATAGCATTGTGGACATGCTCAAACTCCTCTTCCAAAAATTTTTCTTTTGGGAAATATCCTTCAACCTTTCTTTTCAGCAAATTGGTCAAAAGCACACTGAAAAAAATCCAAATGCAATATGTATTAATAAAATTAGTTGATACACCTTTCTCAGCCTTTCGGTTTAGATTAACAGACTAGTCAAATTTTACCCATTGAATAAAGTCCTAAACAATGGAGTTGGTTTGAACACACCCCCACCCCAATAATAAAAAAAAAAAAAACACTAAACAAACGCCTTCAACGAAAAAAGGATTTCCCACTATTTTAATGAAGGGGACGGGCAAGGGCAGTACTAGTACCTAGTGCATACAGATACACAAACTTTTTCCTACAATGTAAAAATATCTCTCGAATTATGAAAGTCATTGGATCATGATGATGATTTAAGATGTTGGAAAAGGCCAGGTTTCTATTTTGATAGAACATGGCATGTCACCATATCAAGCAACAAAGGGCTAATTTTAAGTACACGCACCCAATGATATACTTTCAGTTTTTTTATTTACATGAGAATCTTGTAAAATGCTTCAAAGTAGCAGGTAATTGATTCTTATTGACAATACAGAAACTATATTTGCCAAATACCCAGTTGGGCATGGACATGAAATCAAACCACCTATCTAGGTCACAATTGATCAAGCATAGATATCCAAAGTGCACCTCGAAGGCTCACATGTAAAACATTTAATTATGTAGAGTCGAAAAATGCCAATGCTTATTCTGCGGACATAACTTAAGAGGAAAACAAGTATTTGTAGACAATATGTCAACAAGACGTACAATACGAAGATACAACGCTATTCCAAACATTTCAATTTCATTTCATGCCTTTTCAGAGACACATGCAAACACAAGCAAAACAGTACATGGTCAATTCACAAGTTCTTAAAAACATACTTACGTAACTCAGGTAATTAAAGGAGTGGCTCCATACAGAAAAGGCATACAGCCAGCAAGCACAAGAATGTCCCTTTGAATGAGTAAAGTTCTAGTTATAACTACCTACGATTGTGCCATGCAGAGTAATTACTGAAATTAGCCCCTATAACTTCCTCCGTGTATTTCAACTCATCCTCATCAGATCGTTTCATCAGTTCGGTCACAAACCTGGGAGCAAATTCAACACAAAAAAGGAAACCAACCTAATCAGTTTAGTTTAGCATTCGAGTGGAGTTAAACAGAATTATTTCACAAAACTGCACTGAAAACGTGTTTATTTTATTTGTTAAAATGCACAAATTAAAATTTTAACTATTAAAAACAAACAGGAGAAAAAAGAAACTATCAAAATTGAATAATTTTCTTTCTCTGTTCGAAAAGAGAACATGAAAAGGAAACAGTACTGAACCTCCGGTAATTCCACGCGTGAAAATTTCGAGGATCGGCCTTCTGAAAACCATTCAGAAGGCGCATTTCGTTGTCGATGGACGAATGCCCCTTGCTGAGCACCCATTTTCTGTGATGCCACGCGCCGTAAGACTTGAAATTCTTTCTCAGCGCAATCTCCACCTAAACCATTGGGAAAAAAAATAACAAACTCTAGCAATTCGATTCTCATAAAAAAAAATTAAACTAATTATTTATCCAAATAATTGAACCAGATTAACCGAGAGTGAACACGCACGAGTTTGAGCTCGTCTTGGAAGATAGAATGAGGATCGGCATCAGAGTTAGAGAGAAGGTGTTCAACGGCGAGTTTTCTGTAATTCCAAGCCGTGTAGCACTCCGGATTAAGTTCTAGAAGCTTCGCACTCACATCTAGCGCTTCCTTGCTATATCTGCAACCAACCAGATTCGCGCAATTAGAATTAATCAGAGAGAGAGAGAGAGAGAGAGAGAGATGAAGGAGGAAGAAGCAACATGCGATTGTGGTGATTAGCGAGAAAGTGAGCTTGGAGTGAACGAAGCTTTTGCGTTTTGGCTGATAAAGCAGTTTCATCTTCTTGCTTCAGCGCTTTGCGAGGCCTACCGTGCATTTTCAAACGTAGTTCACACTTCCCCTGCCCTTCGCCGTCGTTTTGAGTTCTAGTGTCTGACCAGATCTCATTGTTCTCTAATAATCAATAATTAATAATAGGGTTTAGAGTTTGAGTAAAAAAAATTTCTCATAAACAAGAATAATGTCTTAAATTTCTTACAAAATGTCATTCAGAATATATTAAAAGAATCTAGTGCTGATATTCTGAATAAATTAAAATGAGAATTTCAAGATGTCTTAGAAATTAATTTTAGCTATTATGAAATAAAGTTTTCAAAAAATAATTTTCATTGTGGAGTTTAAGACATCGTAGAAAACACCAAAGTCACGCCTAAAGCCAATTTGAAAAACTTTTTTGAAAATAAAAAAAATACTTTTTGAAAAATGTCCTAAAAATATTTTAACTATTCTCAAAACCAACCCTCTATTACATAGTTTAAAATATATTTTGGAATATATTTTTTCTAAAATGTTTTCAAATTTGTAATCTATTATTTTTAATATATTCTTAATAATATTCTTTTGAAAAGTGTGAGAATTTTTGTGTCAATTTATATTTTAGTTATGTAATTTATATTTTGATATAATAAAATTATAGAAAATGTTAGTTTGATACCACTATTCATTCTACTCCTATTTGACACTTCTAAGTGCTACGTGGACCCACCACCAAAAGAAAAAATGTATTTGCTTTTGTTATATACAGAAGGATAATTTCGTCAATTTTATTAATTTCGTCAATTTTGTCAAAGTCGTTAGTCGTGTACATTTAAGTGGTTAGCTACATTCATAAATTCAACACCCACATTAAATCACTGCCTATGAGTTATTCCAACCTTAAATAACTGGTTAGTCGTGTACATCTAAATAGTTAGCTATGTTCATAACTCCGACACTCATATTAAATCACTGCCTGTGAGTTTTTTCAACCTTAAATAACTTGTTAGTCGTGTACATCTAAGTGGTTTGCTACGTTCATAAATCTGACACCCATATTAAATCACTGCTTGTTAGTTTTTCCAACCTTAAATAAATGGTTAGTCATGTACATCTAAGTGGTTAGATCATAACTCCGACACCCATATTAAATCACTGCCTGTGAGTTTTTCCAACCTTAAATAATGGGTTAGTTGTGTACATCTAAATGGTTAGCTACGTTCATAACTCCAACACCCATATTAAATCACAGCTTGTTAGTTTTTCCAACCTTAAATAACTAGTTAGTCGTGTACATCTAAGTGGTTAGCTACGTTCATAACTCCGACACCCATATTAAATTACTGCATGCGAATTATTCCAACCTTAAATAACGGGTTAGTCGTGTACATCCAAGTGGTTAGCTACGTTCATAACTCCAACACCCATATTAAATCACTGCCTGTGAGTTTTTCCAACCTTAAATAACTGGTTAGTCGTGTACATTTAAGTGGTAGCTACATTCATAACTCTGACACCTATATTAAATCACTACCTGTGAGTTATTATGACCTTAAATAACTGGTTAGTCGGGTACATCTAAGTGATTAACTACGTTCATAATTCTGACACCCATATTAAATTAGTACATGTCAATTATTCCAACCTTATCAAGGTGGTTAGTCGTGTATATATAAGTGGTTAGCTACATTCATAATAACGACACCAACGTCGCTAACCACTTAGATATACCCGACTAACCACTTAGATGAAATTGATGAAATTACCTTTCTATATACAACAAAAACAAACACATTCTCTCTCTTTTGTTGGTGGACCCACGTGACACGTAAGAGTGTTAAATCAAAGTTAAGTGAACAGTGGTGTTAAAGTATTATTTTCCTAAAATTATACTTTACATGAATATAACAATACAAAAGATAATTGACAATTTTTAAGAATCTCTATATCTAAAGGAAAGAATAAAATTATATAAAAGAATTCTAAATGAAATATTTTTATCGCACAATACTTTCTAAGAACTAAATTCTTTTATTCACTAATTTGCTTAAATTATGTAACAGCATCTCTTTATTTTACAATAAATGTTAACAAATGGGTGGTGAAAAAAATAAAAATAAGTCATTAGTTTAAATTTAATTCCATAAATCATTTAATTTCATATTTTTTCCCATGATACTATTCTATCTTTTAGCATTAGTTAACCTTTCTAATATCAATTAAGTTTAAACAATGTTTAAATTTTATTTTTGAATTTTCTTTTGTCATTCTCTGTTATATTATATTATCAGTTATTTATTATTTTATCAATATTAGTATTTTTTTTATTATTATGTTCTCTCATGTTGTAAAATTATAAATGAAATTCATCTTACCACTTTTGAGAAAGTCAAGTATAGAGTTGAAAGTCTCATATTAGATGGAGATAAGCAAAATAAGTAATAGATAAGGAAAAAAAAACTTATAATTGTTACCTTAAAATTTTAGGTTGAGTAACATATCAAGTCTATTATACAGGTTGACTCATAACTCATTAGATCTAAATCTCTCTAGAGAGACTTGTGGATAAAAACGCTTAAATTTTGAGAGAGAACTTACTATATGTGGGGAACTCACTTTAATGTGGAGGAGGACTTACTTGAGGACGACACACAAACTTATTGTTAAGTTTTTGGTATTAGATATTGTGTGTCATCTTATTGTTTTAACTTTATCTTGTGTCTTATCTTATTTTTTTCTTAAAACTTCAATTTCAAGCTCCACCCTTTGCACTATGAAATTCAACTTTATCATGTCATGTGCTCTTGGGTCAAGCAAATTTGTCTCATCAAAAGTTACGCTATACTAATTTTGAGTTTTGACCTTTTAGGATCACACAACCTTTACTCTTTTATACTATCTTGATAACTAAAAAATATGTATTTCTCAGCTCTTGGTTTCAACTTTCTTCCATTATCATGAGTACAAGTCAATCACTAAAGTATATGAAAAACTAAATAATTTGTTGTAAAGTTTGATCACATTCTTCCATAGCCTTGTAATTAATAGATGATAAAAGAGACTTGTTCACCAAACAACATGCAATATTAGTTGTCTCTATCCAAAACTACTTAGGCAAGCCCATATTTTGGATCATGCAACCAAAACTCTTAAGCAATATCTTATTTATTTGTTCTATTGCATCATTTTATGGTGGTGTGTGTTTTATAGTTCATTTAAGCTATTTCTTCATTTTTCACATAACTTTGAAATTTATATTGCAAAATTCCAAACCATTATTTATCCTAAGTCTTTGAACTCCTTCTCCATCTCTTTCTCCACTAGGGATTTTCATTGTTTGAACTTGAGCAAAGCATCACTCTTGTTTCAAGACATAAATTCATTTTCCTTTTTGTGAATAATCATCAATGGAAGTTAATTTGTACCTTGTTCCATTGTGAGAAAGAATACTTGATGAAATTTATAGGTATGAATGGATGTGGTCACGAGTTTACTACATTTTGTGAATTATGATATTAAGTTTTACTTTCAATTCTTTTCCCTAAACATAATTATCACAACCTGAACTAACAAGTCATGATTGATGCATAAACTGACTCTCTTAGCTTTGGTGACAACATTTAAACACAATAATATTTCTAAATTAATTTTACTTCAATGATTTATTTTGAAAAATTACCAAAAACTTCCTTTGTATTTCTAACATTCTCAAAGTATCATAAATATGCCGACAAGTGTATATTTCTAACTATATAATCTCATGAAACATTATATGCATCCATGCAATGTTAAAATAGACATTACAATATAAGATAAGTTCATCTACAAAATTCCTAGCCACAAAATACACATATGATTTCAAATTTCAAAGGCTACTTTATTAATGAATGACTATTAGAAGACAGATCAATTAGACAATTTGAGTATATTGGTAGTTTGCTACAATTTATATAAAAAAATTAATAAAAATGGGTAAGTCACAACGACTTAGACTACTTTATTAATGAATGACTATTAGAATATAGATCAATTGGACAATTTGAGTATACTGGTAGTTTGCTACAATTTATATAAAAAATTAATAAAAATTGGTAAGTCACAACGACTTAGTGAAAAGAAAACAAATACCGTAAACTAAGAAGAAAAATACTATAACACATAACATCGTACACAAATCACCATGAAACAATGACAATAATTAAAAATTGCAATGAAAATAAAACATAAAAAATGACAAAAATCACAATATCTAGGTTCACTTTAGTCATTAATACCTCTAATGGTACAAGGTTGTAACATAGATTCTCAATACAATTACAAAAATAGCTTTACTTTTATAATAAGAATTATATTTGATATCTAAAATTTTCAAACCCAAAAAAATTTAAGTACAATGTTAACAAAAATTTTCTAGCATCCAATATACTCAAACTCAAATAAATAAATAAATTTATAAATTAGCAATCATGTAAGACTAATCCAAATAAATTTGAACATGTTTTACCAAATTTAAATAGCTAATTAATTTAAAATAGCATTTAGAACATGTAATTTTTTTATTAAAAGGAGTGTCATAATGATTATCAACAACTTAGTGTTGTGTAGGACCAGTAAACACTTCTTTTTTGTCAAATTTAGAAATAATTAAGGTAGAAGCTACAAATGTTAAGGAAGATGAGAAACCTTCAAGAAATGCACACCCTTCTTCTTCCTTAAAGCATTGACCCGAACCTAGAATTTTTATCCAAAACACTTAAAAAAGGGGAAAAGGAGCATCTTTTGAGAGGGTAAAATTTTCTTCAAGAATTAGAGTTTAATGGATGAGATTTTAAAATTAAAGAAGAAGAAAATGTAAAAGAAAGAGAAAGAAGTTTGTAGGAAATACGATAAAGAAAGCGAGAATGAGAAGTTAAAGAAAGAAAAAATGAAAGTTTGTCATTGTTGCTTTCGTTTGTCATTATTAATATAATATATACATTTTTTAGGTGGAATTGTGTATTTCAGCAATGCTCGAAAAGGTCTAGGTGTTATCCACCAAACAATCTCTTTTACTAAGATCAGTTATGTAGATTGTAATGCAACAATAAATTATTAATATTAAGGATTATGTGACAAGAAACCTTGAAGAGATTCATACCCTTCTTCTTTAAAGCATTAACTCTTATATAAAATTTTCATTCAAAGCACTTGAAAACAAAAACAATTTTGATAAAATATTAATAAAAAACCAAAAATTAATAATGACTTGATTAAAACTATCAATATATTTGTAAATGAACTCACCTTTATGCATTTACACAATATATACGTTTTTTTAATAAATATGATTATATATAGATTATTTTTTATATATTTTCATATGCAAACTTTTTACCTTTGTCCATGAGGTTGTCTAGGAGTTTTGTCTTCCAAGATTTCTTCCAAAACATAGGTCCTAGCAATAACAATATCAAGTTATACACTCTTTTTTTTTTTTTTTTTCATAATGAAAGCGGGCATCTTCACTTCCTACAAGTTAAAGTTATTTTTGTGAGCAAATTTCTTAACATCAAATTCCGTTAGAACCAACATTTTACCAGCTACAAATTGAATTATCTTTCGGAGAAAATTTCTTAACATAATGTCACAACTCTCATATCACTTTGTTATGGTAAAGTAATATTTGACAAAATATAGTTTGCAATTTTAAATAATCTTTATTCCTTATAAAAACAAAACAAAAAGAAGAATTCTCCACGCCAAACAATGGATGGTATAAAACAAAAGATCAAAATTCCTACGTTTTAAATCACTTACATTAATTACTAAATATAATAATAAAATTAAAGTCATACATAACTTATTTAAAAATTTTATTTAAAAATAAATTAATAATCCTTAACACTGAAATTCAATATAATTTTTAATGTAAAAAAAAATTGAAGGAAACTGCATTTATTTCCATGGTACCAAGCACACTGTAAAGAGTTTCCATCACCCAACACATGCAGTGAATCTTTTATTACACATCTCAAATTTAGAGTTAAACTCGAAAAGAAAATTGCATTTTTCATATAAACTCAAATCAAATCCACTTCCCATGTCGAGGACAAATGGAACATAACTCAAATATACTACTACAATATAAATAAATGGTGTTACACATCCTCATCAGATCACTAAAAATTATCAAATGCTTTGAGAGTCATCACATCCTATATTTTACTTTCCTAATTGAGTGAAACCCAACAAAGAAAAAAAGTTGGAATCCTCAAGGTTCCTATTAATAAATGACCGGCATTGCTTTAATCTTAACTTCCATGCTAATAGTTTAATCTTTCCATTCTAATAATTAAACACTTTAAGCCTCAACCCTCCACAACACAATGGTCAGAAACCATTTCTCCGTTGAATTGCTGTTTGTTCATCTCCACACTTGTTTCCAATATGGCACCATTAGACACGGAAGGGAGTTCTGTAATAGAACCAAGATTGTTCTCCTTGGAATACAATTCTGCTGACTTTCCATTTTCAAAAACAGAAGAACTCTCCACAGGAAATTCTTCTTTCTCGGGATAATTAAATGATATTCCATTCTCTAAATTCTTCATGACTTCTGAAGTGAATTTTTCACATTTCATTTCATGCACGCCAGATTCACCATTAACACTTGCTTGTGTTTCTACTTCATGATTGATATTTGTTCCAATACCCACGTTTTCAGTATGATTCGGGCCTATCTTATCTCTAGGATTTTTCCTCTTAGAAGATTTCCTTTTAAATCGCGCTTTCTTAGGCTTTGGGGTGTTTGAATTCTCATCGGCTATAGGAACAGATTCTGCTACCCTTTTTCTGCATGGAAGGACTGTCAACTGTGGATGGCCAACCTGGTTCTGGGAAGCATGAGATGCACTTGACTTGATAGCTAATAAAGCAGTTCTGGCAGCTTTAATCTCTGCTTCCTTCTTGGTTTTTGCTGCTCCCCCAATATAGAGTATACCTCCAATGTCAACCGTACATGAAAACACTGATGCTCGACCAGGTGTTTCATCCTTTTTGCACTGATACATAGGCATTGCGTAGTTCATTTTCTGGGCATATTCCTGAAGTAAATTTTTGCATAATCCTGTTTCATGCTGGAAGTAACACCATTAACATGGTCAGAGTCAGAAAATACACAATAACTTGTACAGCTGAAGGCGACCAAAATGCTGAAACTAAAAGTACTATATGTTGATAGACAATCCAACAAGCAAAAAAGCCAAAGATAGCGCAACAAAGCTATAAGCTCTTAAAAGTGTAAGATCAGAAACCACTAATCATGCATATTCCAAGAATCAAACAATGACTGAGGTGGGTGAAAATATAATCTGCAAAGTGAAGTTCTACTTGGCCGAAAAATATTGTATTAACTAAACACGGTTATCAATCTCAGATGGCTGTGTGTAGTGCCAAACTTTGAAAACACTATAGTGAGAAGTGAGATGACCACTATATTAAATATAATAACGCACACTAAATAACTTATACTACACGAATACTGAGAAAACCATAATTAAAAAAATTCATGATAAGCCATAACTAACAAGTCATACATAGTTTAAAGCACACAATAATTATCAATCTAAGAGAAATAAGAACATAGTAACGAGGTGAAAAATGAAAGCTGGTGGTGAAATTAATAGAAATCGAACATAACAAATTATATAAATTAGTAGGTCTGTAAAGTATGAAGGGGAGCGTTTTGCAGAATGGTCAAGGAAAAAAGGGCTTCAAATACATGCATTAGGCCCAAAAATTTCCTTCTAGGTAGTGAGGCTTAGTTTCAAGAGAGTTCAACCTGCATTGGGATTTAGTTACTTCGTCTGACGAAAAAAGACATTAGAAAAATCATACCTTTTACCCAAAAAACCCTAAACAACATGGTTTCAAGGGTCAAAAAGGGTTTTTGAAACCTATATCATGGGAGCACCTTACAACATGTGAAAATCCACACTTTGCAACCACAAAAAGTTGATAGTGGTTAAAAAAAATACTTACAACAGGTTGAGTGATGGATTGATTAACTACATTAGATTTGGCCAACTCCACCAAAGCAACTTCTGCAGCCGACTGCTCTGCTGCCTTCCTGTTGGAAAATCCAGGCAAAGAATCATACCGAACATCATTCACTATCACTGTTGACCTGAAAGAAGGTTCATGAGAAGGCCCTTCCTTGATAGTTTCATAGACAGGCGTAGGCAACCCCGCCTTCTGGGCATACTCCTGCAATCGACTCTTGAACACATAGCAATTTGAAACGCCTGAAACTCATAAAAAAAACCACATGCAACTAGTTAGTACATAGCAATATCCCAACCTGTACAAATGGCGTGACAACTAAGCCAGTTCTGATCCACCTATGATTTCATGTTCACCCAATCATTCTTCTATCATGAAACCAAACCATGAAAGTTTACATTTTTTAACAAACTATTACTTGAAACCTTCGGTTAAACCTAACTGATCACGCATCCCTTCTCAAACCCTCTTCCTGGTCATAAAACACATTTCTCTTCAACCCTACAACAACTCACTCCCTCGTTCAAAGCAGCAGAATGATTCACAGAAGCAAGAAATCAAATTTTTAACTCCAATTATTTAATTAAATTTGAAAAATTAGGGAGAATACCTTGAAAATCGTCGTTAGTGGGCATAGTTTGACGGTTACAGAAGGATGGAGTGAGAGATTCTGAGAGTCTAATTGGTTCACCCTAATTTGATATGTGGGAAAAGTGTGGATGAATTTCTAAACGGTGTGAGAAGATAAAAGAAGAGAAGAGGTTTTCTGTGTGAAGTGCATGTGAGAGGCAAGGCCGGAATCTGCGCCGCTCTCCTTTTATTCAGTGGCTAGAACGCGTTTAGTTCGGGTGCATAGTACCCGATAAAGGCCCATTCATCAGGTCCATTTGATACAATTACTCCCTCCTTGATCATCCTTTTTGCTTGATCCAATGGCCCATACTTGCACAACAAGTTTCTAATACATTTTTTTTTTATTTTTACATTTCTAAAATTCAGAACATGCTTTGATTGTACTTAATCTTAAATTCTAATCATAAAACCTAATCTACACTAACAATAATATTTGTCTTGTACTAATTGTTCACTTAGAGAAGGAAAAAATTGTTAATTTTAAATAAGTTGGTAACAAATTATTTTATCTAATGATAATTATGTGTAAATGTGTTCTAATCAGTGACTACAGGTTTTAATTTTGCAATCTTACATCCCAATCATAGTACATTATTGAATCATTCTAAACGAGTTTAATGTTTCAAGAATAAAAAATACTTCACTTTTCTTTCTTTAACAGGTATGAACTTTGTAAAATTATATTAGAAAATTAGTGTCAACTTCATTTCATTTGTTGCACTAAAAAGTCAATACAATGTACGGAGATATTTTCCAATCATAGTTTTTTTCAAAATGTTTGAGATGAGGAGAAAGTTTAATTGGTAGTGGAATCATATGAACCTAGCAATGTGGAGTTGAGGGAGAAACACTTTGTTGAATGACAAATACGTTAGTATTGTTGTGCTAGACTATTATGAAGATGAAAGTGACAATAATGTGTTTGTAGTTGACTTTGTGAGTCACTTGAACATTATACTTAATGATTTTTGTGGAAGACTTGAGTTCTAATCGTGAGATGCAAAGATTTTGTTGGTAGCTAATGTTGTAAGTATTTTTGTTATAACATGGTAAAATTGATAAAATAATTAATAATTAATAATGGAAAATTTCAGTAATAGATGTATTTACAAAAATGTGGGAGATGTTAAATATATAAAACATTAAAGTTAAAAAAATTGTTTACATATTAATTTGTATATGAAAAAAAAATGAGGCCAACAAAGTCACTGATAACTAATTTTTTTAATTAAGAACTATTTAGTCAATTTTTAAAATAAAGAGATGAAAAATACATTAATAAGAATACTCATAACCCTATAAAATAAAATAAAAATACCAACTCTTTAATGAATTTAGTTAAATATGATTTAGTTAAAACAAAAACAAGGACACTCATGAATTTAATTGAAACAAAAACAAAAATAAGAGTACTGGGTTCTTCGATGTAATAAGATTTTGTTATGCATTTTATTTCTTAATTATTATTATTTTTTTAATATTTAAATTTTTCATGTGTACTATTATTATATGTAATAATTATGTAGCTTTATATACTTGTTGTAGAAAAGTTGGTATTAAGATCAACATGTAACAAATTTGAACATTATTTATTATAAATATATAATAATTACTTTCTTATATCCAATTCTTATATATATATATATATATATATATATATATATATATATATATATATATATATATATATAGTTTGTATATGGATTGATCCATTCAAATGTATTATTAGTAGATTTGACAAATTTGTACATTCAGAATATAACAACAATGATACTCTAAGAACGCAAAGCAAAGATTTTGTTTTGTAACTATTTTTAGTGTACACAACACATTATCAGATTTGTTTTATTAATATAATTTATTTTATTCATTTATTTTTTAAGTTTTACATATATCTTAAAAGTAATTTTTGTACGGAATAAAAATATTAACTTGATATATAAGAAAATTTGGTGGTACTAGGTTTAAATACTAAGTTTTACTTTTTTTAATCTGATTTAAAAAATTCTTTTAGGTGAAGGTTTTCTTAAACTTAGTTTGTATATTCAATAAGTTGTTATAATAATAGTTTGTTGTATTGTGAAACCAACTTAAAGTATTCAGATTATCTTCTACGATATTGACGAAATCTTTAACAACGTCTCATTCTTTTGGAGATAAAGAAGATACCGATAAAGATACTCTGTCAAGTTAGTTATAGATGAAAGGTTATGGTAACAATAGTCATACCTATGAGGTGTCTTCTTATTTATAAAAATAATGTTGGGTCAATTAACTGTTCATCAGGCCATGATAGTAAATCTCATTAATGTCATAAACTTGTGCTTAGTCTCTATAAGCATGCTTATTGAGTTTGTTCCATGGATGAGAAAATGAACTCAGTTGGTTCATCTCTGCCTTGTCAAAAATGACTTTCGGTCCGACTTCCTTTAGACAAATTATTCTCATTCTTCTTGACCTATTATACATAATTAAATATTTATAATAAAATTACAAAAATATATTTTGTATAACTATTTTTGTAATATATTTTTGTATAAATTTATTTTATATATTTTAGTAATTATAATAAAATTAATTTTTTTTATCATAAAGAAGTGAACGTATTTATATGTAATCACTTGTGTTTTATTACATAATGTGTAACTTTTATATGTGATGATTTTGATGAAAAAGAAGATGTGTTGATAAATTATATCTGACATGCATTAACTAAGTTTTATTTTGTTTTGAACAAATCTAAAGTAAGGTGCTTGGGTTTGTTTCTTACAACAATTTTACGTGTTTCAATCAGAAGCATTTTAAGATGGTTTCTTATTTTTTATTTTGACACAAACACGCAATGAATTAAACTCATTAATTGATTTTTTTTAGTTTAATTGATTTTTTTTAATATATTTATATGATTTTCACACAAGTTTTTTCTTCTCTTATATTTTCCATGAAGATAAGTAGAAAAAAAAAAATACCAACAACAGGGTATAAGAAATTTCCTACAGAATTTACGGAGAGAAATAATTTGTAAGAACTTTCTACACCTGATTTTACAAATTGAATTTGTAGAAATTTCTCTCTTTTTATTACGTTCTAAACTAATTTTCAAGACAAACTTGTAATAAACCCAGTTTAAAATCAATATATTAATTAAAAACAAAGAAAAAATTTCTGATTTTTCTTTTTAATATTTTTTAACCTTCAAACTGAAAACTAAACATGTTCTAAATCCTCAAAATCCTAGTATGACAAGCCTAAATGATGTCAGTATGTAATACACTGATAAAAAAAATAAGTGATTGGCTAATTTTTTAAGGAAAAATGTAGTCAATATCTTGGAAGAATATCATGAAACTCTAAAAGGATTTAGTAAATAATCTTATAATAAAGTTGCGAGTTTGGGTTTAAAATGCATATTGAATCTTAAATTTGGGTCAATATTTGGACAATGGCTTCCTGAACCCCTCTTTTGTTTCTGCGCCCCCATCTTATTTTTAAAATACTAATTTAAAATACTATAACTGTTTTTTATGTAAAAATGACTTTTAGAATTAGTGTTTCGAAATGAATATTGATATGTAAAAATGATAAAATGATTTCCGGATTTGATTTTTTGGAATAAATTTTGGAGGTGCAAGAAGTAGTTTCGGAAAATATTTTTTGAATTTAAAAATGACTTTTGAAAAAAGTTTTCTATAATGTAAAATTAACTTTGAAAAAACTTTTTTCGAAAACATATTTCGGAAAACGTTTTCTACCAGCCAAATTTGCATTATGAAAAATATTTTTCAAAAGTTAAATTTAACTTCCAACAAACTGAAAAATGATTTCCAAAAAACAATTTAAACGTAAATTGCACCCTCTACACCAAATCAATGTCCAAAACGAAAAGCTAATCACCTCCACTTAAGACACTCGACAGAGAAGTCTGCACACCACCAACGCTGCCACAAAACTCAAAGCAGCCACCCACAACACCACTCCTTCCTTTCCATATTAAGTGTTATTGTGAAAAAGTGATGGGATGCAGAAAGCAAATGTAGAATGCATGAAGCAATTGTCTAACTTTTGTTTATCATTCTAATACAGATAATTGCATTATGCACCTCTATAATTTGAAACCGCACCATATATGCTGAAATCCCAAATTTGCCTTTTGAAAATTATGTTATGAATTTTACCATTAAGAATACAAAATTTTAATATATATATATATATATATATATATATATATATATATATATATATATATATTAGATTGCAAAATTTTGAATATATCATTTATAAAAAAAATTATTTTTGTAAGTCACTTAATACATAATAAAATTCTTTTAGAGAAATGTAAATTCTTTTAATATTAAAATTTTTAATACAAACGTAATTTTTTTAATAGTAATAATATTAACACAAATTAAATACAAAAAAATAAGAATATGTCATATATTAATGATTATAAGTTCTTGTACAATTATATTTTTTTTTTAATTTTAAAACATAAAATATAGGTATGTAAAAAAATTATCTAAAAATTGTGTGTTCGTGTTGCTTATCTTGTAAACTACGAGGATATTTGGTGTAAACGATTCTTTCATTTGTGATGTCATTGACTAACTGCAATTCACTCTCTGGTTTTGTCATCTCATGTTGGGGTACCTTCTGATACATGTCAATAGTCGATCATGAGTTGTAGGATACTAGTGATTTTTTAATATATACTTAAAATGTTATTAAGAGCTTAAAATATTAGAACAGGTAACTATGTTAAAATAATAATATATACAAAATAGGAAAAAAAATACTCATTGGACAAGCATGTTCATGTTGTGAGGTCGATTGTGTATTGCAATCATCCAGACTATGTGGATGACGACGTAACAGTACAAACAGTTGAGCTTCGTTTGCCTAATGAAGTATATGCGAGTGTGACCCTGATCTAAATCAATGAATATATTCAACTGTACATGCTAATGGATGTGAAGTCAGTGTCGCACAAGTAACAAGGTGGTCAACTATAGGTCATCTGTAGTAGCAATCACACCACCATCTAATGGAGGAGGCCGACTGACTGTATGTTTGCATCCAAACTAGCACAACACACAGTTTGACAAATGACGTTGTCAACAGGTATTGAGTAGTATATATCTCAAGATCAAGGATATCAACTTAAACAACATACTAGAATGATGGTCATCGTAAGGAGACTATATCACCTCAACATGAGAAAACCATTTATATAATGCACATACTACCAACTGTGCATATATATATCCAAGTCACGTAACATGAGGTCCAAGGGAGAATTTCCTTATATGTGGAATTCATATCCCTCTTTTTTCATCTTTGGAAAATGCTCACATATCAACGTTTATCCATCATGAACAAAAAGTTACAATTTAAAACAAGTCTAAGTTTTTTAAATTATGTATACTATTTGACTGTAAGAACATGATAAAACTTCTCAACTGCTTTATTTTAATAAATAAAATATCCTCCAACTGGTCAAATATGTGGGTGAGTCGCCATGCATACTCACCACATGTCTTAGATTACTAAAAATAGTCAAATATGACATGCTAACATATGCCATATTTTTATGTATAAATATTGCACAACCAACAAGGTGCACGAGCTGTACACTCTTATCTTTGGTAGACAATACACTTCTCGTACACCTTGCCCAACCAACTTAGTCTGACGTGAATATCACGAAACTACCTAAACTTTGACATGACATCACCAAACTTCATCCAAAGAGCTAAACCAATACATTATGGATTGTACAATCTAAAATGTAAAAAAAAAAATCAAATATGTTTCAGATTGTACAATTCAAACACGTTATAGATAAACCATTATGGACTTATGTAGCACAAACGAAAATGAAGAATAAAACACAAAAACAATATATGTTTTATGGCAATGGCAGCTAAAGGCTTTAGGAGCTTAAAGCAAGTTAAAAAAATGAGGTCCTTTTTAAATCGATAAAATAATTAAAATTATGATATTTTATTTACTTTTTTGTGATGCAAAATAATATATTAAATTATCATAATTGATTTCATTTTGTAATGAAAAAATAAAATGATTTTGAGATCAATTCATCAATCCGATATTGATTCTTACCTTATATTAATCACTCAAAAGGAATAAAAATGAACACAAATTCTAATTTCTCAATATAGTACTCAAAATCTCCAAATAGAAACCCACCTGGGTTCACATTTAAATGGTGGGATGAAGATGGAAGAGGCCTCTCATCCATCAAGAAAAGGTTTCCCACTCTTGAGTGGTATTAGAAATTGGTTCTGCACTCATTTTTTTTTTACTTACGCCTTCATTTATTTAAAAATGATAATATTAAGTTGAGTGTTGACTACAAGAAAAAAAGCTATTTAAACACTAATTAGCTATAAAATGAAATGATTGCTAATTATGACCAAAATAATCACCAAATTAGGGTTTAGTTACTAAATAATTACAAAATAAAAGTAATGATTGAATTTAGTCACCAATTAAGTTAAAATAATTGATATCTAACATTAGCTACCAAGATTATAGTTACTTATACCATTATATTCTAAATTAATCTCTAACTTGATTATATACCAATATAGAATCTAATTATATAAGTGGCTAAAATCTTTGTAGCTAATATTAGATACCAATTATCTTAACTTAATTGTTCACTGGATTCAATCATTAATTTTATTTTATAGTTATTTAGCAACCAAAACCTAATTTGATGGTTATTTTAGTTACAAATAACAACCATTTTATTTGGTAGCTAAAATTGATATTTAAATAGTTTTTTTTTCTTGTAGCATTTACGTTTGTCTTAATTGAATGTATTAATTGAATTAAATTATTCTAAACTTTATATTAATTGATTTATTGATTTAATTGAATTATTCTAAACTCTATCTTAATTGGATTTATTAATTGAATTGAATTATTATAAACTCTATATTAATTGAACTGAAATATTATAAACTCTATATTAATTTAATATGTTAATTGAACTGAATTATTATAAACTATATATTAATTGAATCTATTAATTGAATTGAATTATTATAAAATCAAACTTTAAATTAATTTAAAACAGCAATAATTTAAATATTAACGAACTGAATTGAACTGCATATTATGATATGAATGAACTAAACTAAGTTGAATTATAAAAATTGTTAAATTGCTTGAATTATTACAAACTACAAAGTTTATTTTTTAATTTCCTAAATTATAGTCTAATTTAATTTAAACATTCCTATTCAGAAACAATTCAATTTTTAAAAACTAAATTAATATCACAAACAAGTTTAGTTATTTTAAATGATTCAATTCAATTTTTTTAACAGTTCTGCCCTTATATGGGGTTTAGGCTTTGTTTGGTTAAAAGAGTAGATTTGAGATAATGAATTTGAAAGAATTTGAGTGAATTGTATAGAGATAATAAGGTTATTTGGATTAATAGATAGATGGTAAGATTTGAAGGGATTTGAAAGGAATGTTATTGAAAGTTTGGGAATGATTTGATAGATATTATAGATTTTTTATTTTTCAAATTGATATATTTATGAAATTACTAATTAACCCTTGTGAAAAAGGGTGTTTCGTAATTTTCAACTTACTTACAAAAACTGTTTCGTAATTTCGAATTTCATCCCTTCAAATCTCTTCACGTGCTCCTAAATTAATGCAATTAAACAGACCTCATTCACAACAATCCATCATCTTGAACAATACATATGTTCTTGCAAGAGACCGGTTAGCTCCAACAAGCAATAATATCTTCAAGCTTCTCTCCTTAGTAACCTTGATTACTTTTGTAGTCTTCCAGGTCTTCGGTCAAACACAATTCCGAGAGGGGGTCCTGCATGCACTCCGACGTTCAAGTCAGTATGGATCAGAGCAAAATAGGATAAAATTGAGTAGAGTAATAGTACCTGATTTTATGGGACCACCTTACTTTTTATATTGTTTGGATGAGTCCTAGAGTGAGTGCCTATGACTGATTATGACCTCCCAATTGGTGTATGTCACGTGTCTTGGTGCTCACTTCCATTAACTTTGATGACTTTGTGTACTTAAGGCAATTTGGATCGTTTGGTATTCGATCGGTCTCATACTAGCCGATCACTCCTCGATCGGCTAATATATTCAAGTTATGCAATTATACCTTGGTTTGAATGGTCGATTCTCTTTATAATATAATATTTACATAAATTAGTTCAACCAAACAAATACTTAATATTTTGGGACTTGTTTATGGTTTGACAATAGCAATATCATTGATAGTGGAATACATATGGAAGACTTTAAGATATTGATTGTATGGATAAATTAATTTTTTTTTTCGTGTTTGAACGACTGTCGAAAAAGGTAATTACAAAATTGTATTAGGTACAAATTTTTGACGCCAGGAATAATCAATTCTGATATCAAGATTCTGCGGAGTTAATTAATAATTTGTAGGAAAATGTGGAAATGTTGTATGTTGTGAGATTCAGTAGAAGAAAAAACTTATATCCCTGATTTATATTCCAGAATGTTAAATTTTAAAGGTCATAAAAAATAATTTTAGAACACATAGTTTAGAAGTTTGTAAAACACTTACAAAATATGTATGTCAAAATTAGCAGTGATAATCTTGGATTCTATATTCGTAATTAGTACTGAGTAAGGTATTTGTATTTTGAATTTTACCTTTCAGAATACAATAAACAAGGACTGGATTACCTATTATAAAAGGCAAGAAAATATTTTATCTTTCATTTGTGATATATTAAAATTTTTCACATAATTGAAATAAATGTGCTGTAATTAATGGAGTAAGTTATCAAAAGAATTCAACATATTTTCATGTCTAAATGTTCTTTTTTATTGAGTTGACTATTTTGTTAATGTTCAATTAAAATGAAACAAGAGGAAGAATTGTAGTGATGTTTTCACAATACATACAAATCTTGAGTAATACTTATAACATGAGATCAAATACATATTTTTGTATAACTGTTTTAATACATGAATAAAACCATATAGTTAGGTTTATGATATTTTTTAGAAGCTTTATTACTTGAATCCAATATATATATATATATATATATATATATATATATATATATATATATATTGTTATAATTTACGAATGATGAAATAAATATAATCTATTCAAGTAAGACAGATTTGCATTATATTTAAGATGTATTGTGATGAAATATGATATATAATTATCAAGATAATTGATCATTTCTTTTAATAGTTTAATTGTTAATATGCAAAATCTTTAAAGAGATTATAAATATATCAAAGATCATGTTAAAAGCTTTGAGTGATTGAAAGAATACAGCATCATTCAATCTAGAGTAATACACAATGATTCAATCTTAAAACACAGTTCAAATAAATAACATGTGAATCATCATAGTGAAGATAGGACATACTACCATAATTAACCAGAAAAATTAAAATTTCAGTTGTTGAACGGTAGTTGCTTTAAACAACTGACTGCAAACTACTATTATTAATTTCTAAATATTCTTAGGGCATTTTTAGATATAATGCTCTTGAAACATTGCTTTACAGAAGAAATAACTTATCAGTTATCATTAATAGCCTATTGTACCCCACCTTCTGTTTCGTGATTTGGTATCAAAGATGGAGAAAGGTGGAGAGATGGATACTCAACTCAAGAGGTTCATTTAATGTAGCTCACTTGGGATATCTATTTTAAACTAATGTGTATTTTTTAGGTGATAGATAAGGATGTGGTTCAGAGATGTTGAAGGAACGAATAAACTGATATATATGGGGCGGTAGAAATAGTGCAAATGGTCCACAAATTTAAAAGTCAACACCAAAATAAAAGTACTATCATATATATATATATATATGAGTAATTCCCATTTAAGGATAAAGAAATGTAAAATTTTCATCATATTATCTCTTCACATGAGATAAATAATTAGTTTAAACATCCCATAAAAAAAATTTGAAGTTCACTAATCATTGTTATTAGAAGGAGAATTTTTCTTTTACTTTAACTAACTTAGAAAATAGGTTAAATATTTTTTTCTAGTATTTAGATATTTTCTAATGTAATTTCTTGATTTTAAAACTTAATTTTATTTGAAATGAGTTAATATAGTTCATTATATTAAATGGATGAGAGGAATAATAAATATCTTATATAACTTATCTAAGAACAAAAATAACTTCTCAAAAAAATGTAACAAATTGGTTGTTGGATGAATACTTATTATTAGGTCAAAAATTATAATCATTAGTGAGTTTTTTTATTTTAAGATTTAGTCTTCGTCACAAAATAATTGATATAATTTCTTCATCAATAATTATCCTACTATGACTTTGAACTTGTTGACTGTAACTCAAGTCATTCAGTCTACACTATAAGACAATTGTGCAACTTATAATAATCTCCCTCTGAACAATTATCTCACTAAGAATTGAACTCATAACTTTTATATCAATTGTTAAATTAAATACTTACAACTAAATCAAAAATTATAATTGTTAGATTAAATACTTATAACTAAACTAAAAATTATAATCTTTAGTTATTATTTATAGTTAAGAGTATAATAGTTTAAATATCATCATTGATTGAAGCTTGACCCATTTAACCTTATCATTAGATAATTAATACCACATGCAAGCAACATATGCAAATATGCTTGTAAGATAAGATGATATTAATGATTTGCAACACAATCATAAAATTACTTACACATGAGAATAATCTATTGAATGTCTACCTGAAAAAAGTAGATCAAATATGCATAAAAAATTGAATAATAATTCCATTAGTTACAATCAGAGATACCCCTTTCAAAAGCTTAAGTATGTCAAAATTGCAACTGTATATTTCTTTGTACCACTTAGGTTGTGAAAATTATAATTGTTCGTATGGCTTCTTTCTCTACTTCCATTATATTTGTAAGAAGTAAAAGTATTCCTTTACTCTCATTGGTTGTTGTCATCACCTTTTATCAAAACTCCTTTTAGTTGATTTGTTATGTTGTGGATTTATGAAAACAATGTCTATATTTTACTTATAAAATCTATAATACACTTATAATTCCATAATTCAAAAATTCTTTTACATAAATAACAATTTTTAATTATGTAATTCGGAAGAGCTTTTAGGTTTATACGATTCAAAACCTTTTTCTTAAAAAGAAATAAATTTTATATTTATAATTTAGAAGTTACTTTCAAAATCATAAATAGAATTCATTTTTCCAATACAAAGACACTCATGAACTGTGTATTTTGACAATAATATTAATTTTTAAATTACTGATTTAGATTATTTGATTTGATATATTTTTTAAGTTTGAAATTCACAATATGTCAAATTTAGAAAAAAATTTAAACTGAAAACAAAAATAAAGATTTGTAGGGTGTACAAGAAAAAACTGGGTGCAAAAGGAGATTCTCACATTTTCGCACCATTATCTTAGGGACTGCAACAGCCACCCATAAAATGATGGGTTCATCCACACAATCCCAAGATTAGAGTTTGGGAAAGTCTCCATTGACTGAAATTTTATTTATTACCAATGCACTTGAATTCGAATTAAATGTTGTGGGTCCTAGTTTGGTATATAAACTGTGTTTTAAAGCACTACTCAATCGAGACCAAATTTGTGAGCATCACTTGCCAGACACAAAACGAGGCGGTTCTAACACTAATTACTTCTGTTGACGCCTAACACTTTTCTAGGTGAACAATAAACTGGAAAAAAGAGCTTTTGGAACCAATAGGATTAAAGCCTTCAAAAGAACCCAATTTCATAATATTTTTTAATGAAATATTATCTAGTTTTGTCTATTTATTTGTTTTTCTAGTTTATATAATGCCTATTATCATGGGATGAAGAGAATGTTTGAGATAGGAAGGAAAGTACAAGAGAAACACACAAGAAAAATGTTTTAAACATTATTTGGTCAAAAAGAGAAAGTGAGAAGATATATGAAATGGCATAGATATCTTAAATAATAAAAGCATAAAATTTATTGTTACATTGTAAAGAATGAGTGGTTATCAAATGGGATAGCTAATTATGTGGTCAAATTTTATTTGGGAAAAATAAAATTTCACTCTTAAAGTTAAAACCTTATTTTGATTCCCCACAAGGATACTGAAGAAATGATGTTGACACAACAGTGAAACTTGGGTATTCTGTCAATAAGAAATGAACCAGATGTGGAAAAGGTGTTTGGTTAAATGCCCGAGAGAAGGGTATGAGCTATGTAGGGTGTGGAAAGGCGTGGAAGGCAACAGGGAGGGGAGCGCCCATTGGGGAGGTTGGGTGGTGAGAACAGAGAGGGAAGGAAAAAGTTGAATTCCGGGACTACACACATAACTGATAGGGGATAGAAGAAGGGCCAAATAACATGTGAAGAGATAATGAGGTTTAGTGACATTGAGTTGCAGAATAATTATTTTGGATATATGAAATAAAGTAAAAATGCACTTGTTTATTTGAAGAAAAAATAAAATAAATTTGACATTAAAAATATAAATAAATGTAAATTAAATAATTATAAGTTTCTCATACATATGTCATAGAAAAGATAAAAGTGAAGACAGTTTTAGAAATATATTTGTTGGCGAATGATTATAAGTACAGGAGTTCTTAATGATATTAACAAAAATATTTATTTTAAAACAATGTTTATAATAATTTTTTATTTCTAAACAATTCAATTACTAATATAAAAATAACTAATTGATTGTTTAAACTTTGTATTTGTACTTTTTTTTATTATTTTAATTTCATATAAAAATTGACGTTTTCACTTTTATATAAACGCTATTTTTACATTTTATTTTTTATATTTGATTCTAGGAAAATTTATCCTGTTAGAAAAGTGATGATTTTAACTAAAATATAAGAAAATTACCTGTGCAAATACTAAAACATAAAATTTCAAAGTGTAAAAAATAAAATACAAAAAATGTGCATTTAGGTGCATTTATTAAACTCATTAATAATAGGAAAAGCCAGAAAAGTGCAAATGATGCAAAAATAATTGTATATTTCATTTGTATTATTTTGTGCTGTTGGTTTATTTTCTCGCGAGATGATAAAAGATAAAGTAACAGTGGAAGCTAGAGAGGCAAGAAAGGTTGAAAGAAACCCAAAAGAAGCTTTTCGGGGGTATTGTCAACGCCAGAGCCGCGGTATCTCGCGGCGATATATCGCGCTTTAATTATTATCATAGTTTCGCGAAGTTGCAAATTCCCACGAACCGCAAAGTAAACCCATTGACATCATGTAAAGTGGCCAAAGGTTTCTGGTTTAGCTCTAGCTGGGTCCGTTCCTTTCTCTTCTTTTCACCTTCCTCTCTCTCTCTCTGCGTCTCTTCTTTTCACCTTCCTCTCATATAGTCATTCACTACAACTACCTGGTTTAGCTCTCACTTGATCACGCAGGCACTCGTCACTCTCTCCTTCACACCTCTACTCCGAATTTGACCGAGCTGTGGAAACGATGGCTTCCAATTCCGATTTGGTGCGCACCGTTGAGTCGCTCCTTGGCGTTTCGCTCGGAGATTCCGTGTCGGATTCGCTGCTTCTCATCGCTACCACCTCCGCGGCGGTCGTAATCGGCCTTCTCGTGTTTTTCTGGAAGAAATCTTCGGATCGGAGCAGGGAGGTGAGGCCGGTGTTTGTGCCGAAGGGGTTACCGATGGAGGAGGAGGAGGAGGAAGTTGACGTTACCGCTGGCAAGACTAAGGTCTCCATTTTTTTCGGCACTCAGACCGGTACTGCTGAAGGCTTTGCTAAGGTTATATGTCTCTTTTCCTTGCTTTGTTTTTTTCTTTCAAACTGCTGGATCGATTCGAATTTAATCGAATGTTCTGGATCTTCAAAATAGAAGAAGAATATTATTCTTGTAAAGTACATGCATGATTTTCTCGTGCTGCGAATTTGAGTTTGGTGCATGGAGTAGATAAGTTAGTTTTGACTTGTGCGATGACTCGGTTAATCGAGGTTATGATGACGATTATATTTGTGGTGGAGCGGATTGTTCGGCTTGATTTTCTTTTGATGTGATTGTGTTCATTTTGTTATTGAAAACACCAAGGAGCGAGGAATGATGTCGTGTTTTTGTTGCATGTCAGTGTCAATTTGAAAATAGTTTGCCGTGATAAGGCGTGCCTACGGTGATGAGCTGACAGTGCCTCTTGCTGCATTGCGTACCTTTCTATTTATTGATACCTGTGGAAAACCCTTCAATCGTGCCACAATTACTGTGACGTTGGATAGGGTGAAGTTTTCAAAAGCTTTCAAAGCATCAGTCACTGGGACTATTTGCAGTTGATGTTTTAGGGTTCTGTAAATATAAAACTTTAGTATTTTGCTTTTACTATGAATTTTGTGCCTGGGTAGTACATCGAATGGCAAATTAGTTCAAAATAGTCAAACAGTGTTTTTTCTTTTTCCTCCTATTTTGCTAACGCCTCTTTTGGGTGAAGCAAATCCTGAACTTTCGTGTCTCTTTCTTGGCTAGCTTCTAAAGTTAGCTTGGAAATGGTTAGAGCTTTTGCTACTTTGTGTAGAGATGATGTTAACTTCCCCTTTTCTATAATGCTTGAAATGGTTGTCCATACCTTTAAATCTTAAGGAAGTTATGTGCCAGTTTTGTATGAGTACTTGCTTTTTTTACATTTATTCTTAATTGCAGGCGTTGGCAGAGGAGATCAAGGCAAGGTATGAAAAAGCGGCTGTCAAAGTTATTGACCTGGTATGTGGGATTGAAATGAAATTTTGGCAATGCCTACATTCTAGTTATAGTTATGTGGGTCAAACATCTTATTTCAAATGTTTGATTTCTTACTAGGAGAGGTCTATAAAACTTTTGGTAAAATTGTATAGGAAGTCAAGAATTTCAATTTTAAAGATAAGTTTGGCTAATGTCTGATGTATATTTAATTTGAACTAGGATGAGTATGCAGCGGATGATGATCTATATGAAGAGAAGTTGAAAAAAGAGACTATTGCATTTTTCATGCTGGCAACGTAAGATTTATGTACATAAAAATGGTTGAAACGTATTTATTTATTGAAATGTGTGATGAATATGATGCCTTTTGACTTGTCATGACAGTTATGGAGATGGAGAACCAACAGACAATGCTGCAAGATTCTACAAATGGTTTACTGAGGTTTGTAGTTACATCAGTTTTAAGTAAATTCTACATCTCCGCCTTGCTCTATCCTTGCATTTTCCTTATTCATATGGCTTACCTAAAATGATTCTAATTTTCACTGGACATTAATTTTAGGGGAAAGAAGAGAGGGGAACTTGGCTTCAAAACCTCTCATTTGGAGTTTTTGGCCTAGGTAACAGACAATACGAACATTTTAATAAGGTAAAATCAGATGATTTCATTTTTTATTTAACAAAAAAAAGTCATCATTTGATTCTGATAATGTTCTTTTGATACAGATAGCTAAAGTAATGGATGCAGACCTTACTGAACAAGGTGTGTGATATCTCCTGTATTTTCAAAAGTATTAAATTGTTTCTCTGTCTTGTTATGATTGCATAGAATCATTGTTGTTGATCAAAGCTGGGTAGCCTGATATATCTTTTCATTTTTGTCATTTGTGCTTTTTATTTTTGTTTCATTTAATTTTGTCCTGCGCAGCCGCAAAGTTAATCTACTAGTGCTACTTTCCTTTTCTGTTTGCTTAGTGGCCTTACATTTTCAGATTCAATGTATTTGATAAGCCTTTCAAAAAAAAGTCTAATGGGTGAATAATATTTGAATCAAACTTTCAGAAAGTACTATAAGTCATTATTAGGCAATGTTATTACAATTTCTTGATTCTAGAGATATTTAGCATAGACTCCAGCCTGCACTGGTGGAATTCTATACGTGATTGTAATTTTTTTAAAATCTAGGAAAACACTGTCTTATTAAGTTTTATATTTCTGCAGATTTGTATTTGTCCTTTGAAGTGAGATGTATATTAATAAAAGCACATTCTAATTAAGTTCTGAAGTTTGTATATTAGACTTTAGAATGGTATTAAAGTAGTATTTGGCTTTTCATAGATATGTTCTTAATAGTTGTGTTTACTGCAGGTGCAAAGCGTCTAGTTACACTTGGATTAGGTGATGATGATCAATCCATTGAAGATGATTTTTCTGCCTGGTAAAGATATTCCTTTGATTCCTTTCACTACTGCTATCTAGCTATTAATTATATTGTTCCTACACATAAAATTGTGAAAAAGGTGTCTACGTTTTGGGCATTTCAAACACCATGAGTTGTCCTTGGGTTTACAGGAAAGAAAGTTTGTGGCAAGAGTTGGATCAGTTGCTCAGAGATGAGGATGATGCTACGGCTGTCTCTACTCCGTATACTGCTGCTATTCTTGAATACCGAGTAGTGATTCATGACCCTACTGTATCATCAACCTATGATAATCACTCAACCATGGCAAATGGAAATGCTGTGTTTGATATTCATCATCCTTGCAGGTGCTTAGAATTGTATATACCGATAATGTTTTTTTTTACTAGTTCAGACTATTAAACAAACCTGTTGTTTTATTTCTTGAAGGGTGAATGTTGCTGTACAAAAGGAGCTTCATAAACCTGAGTCTGACCGTTCTTGCGTACATTTGGAATTTGATATATCAGGGACGGGCATAACGTAAGTTAGATATACTTCCTGATGATTAACTGCATCATTTCTTCCTGGTAAACAAGAACGTGTAGAACAATTGCATTGGTCAGTTATAATTAATTTGTTTTGTATTGACTTCAAATACATTATGCTAGTAAATAGTTTTTTAGATTTTTAAACTTTGATCTAATTATTATTCAATAATCGATTCCTGGTGGAATATATTGTGTTATTGAGTTTTGGTATAAGGTTTTGTACTTGTTTGTAATTCTTAGGAGATATTAATTTTTTTTATAGGTAAATAAAGTAATAAAAGCTTGTCAGATATCCAATTTCACCCACTCTTCCCCAAATGGGAAGACTGAAATTGAGGGTGAGATTTCCTGATGAAATTGTTGTTAATGATTTTGATCGGTGCAAGTATGTCTAGTGTGAAATGCATGAAGCTTCTCATAAATATTGGCAAAGTTACCAACAGTTATTTATGGATGAGTGCCAGCAATGAAATATCTAGTATACTCCTCTCAAAAGACTCATTGGTTAATATTTGTTGAAATCTACAAAATCACAAGGGAGGTTCATTAAATATGGAATGAGATTCACGCAATTTTGTAATTTCTAAGAAATTTCAGCCAATAGTGAGGAATTTGTTAGAAAGTCTGTGTTTTCAACATTTCTCTTCATGGATTGAGGTTTTGTCATGCTTAAGTAGACTGCAACTTGAACATCCTGTTCCAATTATCTGATAGTAATCAATGAATCTTGTTGATGACTTTTGCCTGATATTTCCCAGATATGAAACTGGAGACCATGTGGGTGTTTATGCTGAGAACTGCAATGAAACAGTTGAAGAAGCTGGAAAGTTGTTGGGTCAGAATTTAGATCTACTTTTTTCTCTTCACACAGACAAGGAGGATGGCACTTCCCTAGGTGGTTCTCTCCTACCTCCTTTCCCTGGCCCCTGCTCACTGCGAACTGCATTAGCACGTTATGCTGATCTCTTGAACCCCCCACGAAAGGTTTTAATATTTTTTTCACTTTATGTACTTGCCATTTCTTTTTATCTTTGTATCATGTACTCGTTTGGTTTACTGCCTATAAGTGTGTGATTCAATAGCGATTTGTGCTTGTTTGATTTTACTGCTTATAAGAGTGTGACTAAATAGGGATTTGTACTTGTTTGGTTTTACTGCTTATAAGAGTTTGATTCAACAGGGATTTGTGCTTGTTTTATATAAATGAACATAAAGAAATAATTAAACGTGCTTCTCTTTCAGGCTGCTTTAGTTGCATTGGCTGCTCATGCCTCTGAACCTAGCCAAGCAGAAAGATTAACGTTCCTTTCATCTCCTCAGGGGAAGGTAAAAATTTTGCAGTCCTGTTTCTCTCCTTTTGTTTACAAACAGAAAATTTATTTTTTCTTTTTCCTTTCCTCTTCTGATGATGATTTTCAATTTTTGTTTTGCAGGATGAGTACTCCAAATGGGTGGTTGGAAGCCAGAGAAGTCTCCTTGAGGTGATGGCTGAGTTTCCATCAGCAAAACCTCCTCTTGGTGTGTTTTTTGCTGCAATAGCCCCTCGTTTACAGCCTCGTTATTATTCTATTTCATCCTCTCCTAGGTAGTTATCTTATCTTATTTAATGTATCAATAAACCCTTATAAGATAATTGGCAAACAAATAATATTGTATTACTTGATTGTCCAGGTTTGCTCCTCAAAGAGTACATGTAACTTGTGCTTTGGTGTATGGTCCTACTCCCACTGGTAGAATTCACAGAGGTGTATGTTCAACTTGGATGAAGGTACCAAATATGCAATTGATACACTTCTCATGCAATCATATGGTTCTCTTTTTAAACATCTTAGACTCTGCTCGTCTTTGTGATTCTCATTTCTTGCCAGGGGTGCAGTACCTGATTATTTCATTTCATTTCTAACTTAAATTTCTTATGAATTACCAGAATGCTATTCCCTTAGGAAAAAGTCAGGACTGTAGCTGGGCTCCTATTTTTATTAGGCCATCAAATTTCAAGCTACCAGTTGATCATTCAATTCCTATTATTATGGTTGGACCTGGTACAGGTCTTGCACCTTTCAGGGGATTTTTACAGGTATGTGAGTATGTTATGGATGTGTATATTTTTACAGTTCTCATAAAACTAAGCTTGCTAGAAAACAACTATATAGAATAAAGAAGGGGTGGTGGTTGAGCCGTTGAATATAAAAAGAAATATAGGTATCAAATAAGTAATTATGTAATAATCAACTACGATTATGAACTAAAATTCAAAACACCATATTCCTCATTTTCTTACAACTGGAAAGCTCCACTTTGCGGTGTTTTTAGCATGTTTGCTGTGTTGTGGAATTAACTAAAGGATATCAAGCACTAAAAAATGAAATTAATTTGGTTTCTCAAGATGCTTGGCTAAATTACTTTCAAGTCACAGCTGAAGGTGAAAATCTGCTCTTAACAAGGGGTAAGAAAGTCGTGTTTGTTGAATGAAACAAAAGTGGAAGCAGATTGTTATTTCCAAATCCAAATTGTTTATTTTTTTATAGTGCTTTTATAAGTTGTATCTTTTAAGGATTTTTTTTAAAACATGAATTTCACATCATTGGCAAACACGTATCTAGTTTGTTGTAAAAACCCAGTTTACCTTAAACCAAAAATTTCAAAATTGTGGTCCAATCCATTTCATAAATGAAAGTTCAGGTGATGCTGAATTATTATAGGCATCTACTTCTAAATTCTTTATCTTTGGTTTACCAGGAAAGATACGCTCTCAAAGAGGATGGTGTTCAACTTGGTCCTGCGTTGCTCTTCTTTGGATGTAGAAATCGTCAAATGGTAAATTAATTTCTCTTTGTGATTTTTAAATGGATTTTCTGAGCACTTTCTGATTTTCCAGTTATGTTGTTTGTATAGGATTTCATTTATGAGGATGAGCTAAATAATTTTGTGGAACAAGGTTCTCTTTCAGAATTGATAGTTGCATTCTCTAGACAGGGCCCTGAAAAGGAATATGTTCAACACAAGATGATGGACCAAGTAAGTGCGAATAGTGGCTTAGTAGGTATCAAATGCAACTGGACAAATTATTTCCTGCATTAATTTTTGTATGTGCAGGCTGCGCACCTGTGGAGTTTGATTTCTCAAGGAGGCTATCTTTATGTCTGTGGTGATGCCAAGGGTATGGCGAGAGATGTTCATCGAACTCTTCATTCCATTGTCCAGCAGCAGGTGCTGATTGTCTTTCATCATCCTTCCCTTTTACATAATACTTGTTGATTTTTGAAGAATTTCACCAACTAGTATGAGCAAATAAAAGAAGCTTTTCTATCTACTGCTTATGTCTCTTCACCAGGAACAGATGCTAATAATAATATTGCTAAGCAGTGAGTATAATAATATATCTGTGATAGGAGAGGTGTGACTGCTTTTTTAAGCCTTTTCCGTTTTTGGAATCCAAACACAGAATTTGGTTTGATTGTTGAAAATCTCAGGTACCAAATTAGCGTTTTTGACTTTTTCAAATGAGCCAAAGCTATTTTTTACCATTAGGTGAAAATTCTTCATCAATTGACTTCGTAGTTTTTTGTTCTGTTCTTTCCGTTGGGTTTATTATTTTATTGCAGGGTTGTCTAGTACTTCAAATGTGGGAAACTTGAACATTCTTGTGTTTGTGAGGATGTGAACTTGTGTGCCTTTGTGCTTGTGATTAAAAAATTATACTAAATTCTCCTTACCATCCAATGATAGATATCAAATTATGGACTATTTTTTTTGTGAAATATTATTGAAGAAATTGGTTGACAAATAAATAGTAAGGTTGCTATTTTTTTTACAAAGGTTATTATTTGTAAAAAAATTTCTTTAGCTTCTTTTAAAAGCAGGTTGGCTCCACTACTTAGTGCGTCAATTTTGTTTTTCAGTGCCATTTGGAGGAATTCTCTCTTCCAACAGGAAGAGTTAAAAAAATTAATCAGGAAACGACTATTATCAACTTCATTCTAACCTTATGAATGTATGGATATCATTAGTTTTTTCTTCTTTCCTCTTTTTAGACTCCACTTTACCTTTCACAACTTCAGTGGGTGAGAGACAGCCATAATCATATGCTGATTCTGTCATACTTGGTTACGCGCTGTCTACATTTATGTTGTGTCTAGTGTGTTCAGGGACTCTTTAATGTAAATTTTTTTACACAGCATTTATTTAGCAATGCTATAGTTCTGATTTTTTTGTTTCACTAGCATGTACACTCCATACATATGGAATGAAACTGTCTTAAAAACTTTGTTTCTGCATTGAATTGTAGGAAAACGTGGACTCAACAAAAGCTGAAGCTATAGTGAAAAAACTCCAGATGGATGGACGTTACCTTAGAGATGTATGGTGATTTATCTGGTTCATCTGTTTGGATTGTGGTATCCTTGCTCTTAGGTATGCGAAATTCAAGATTGGCTGAAGGATATTTTTGAGATTAGTAGCTGTCTTTGCGGAAATACAGTAGGTTTCCTTGACAAGAATTGCTTTTCTGGACATTTGCCTTTTTCTTTTGTCTTTATTATCTTATGATAGGTCGGATCCCTCTAAACTAGGATTAATTAGAGGGACTCTGGTGGTTAGTCCCAGAAATCGGTCAGCACATAGAGGTTACAGTTGATGATTATATATCATTAAGTGTAGAAATTGACAAGGAATAATTATTTTTTATTAATGAAACATGTTTTTTTTTTTTTAATGCAGAGGATATTGTGTTCTTGTGTTGGATACAATTTATTTAAAAAGTCTGAATATAATATATCAAAATCTTGATCTGATGGTGCATAATGTTTTAAAGATGTTTATATTTTTGCTGGGGATGTTGGGGAAGTCATTCGATCACACTTACTCGTAAACTTGAAAGCGTAACCTGCACATCTTAGTGATTGAATTTCAAAAACTAAGATTGAAACTCTATATTTTTTAAACGTTTGAGTTTATATAAGAGGGTTGATCCAATGAGAGGGAGAATAATCATGTCACATAGATTGAAAGACAAGTAAAATTAGAAACTAAAAATATTTTTTTATTAATTTAAGTATTTGACTTGTAGTTATATGAGATACATGTAATTTGTGCATATAAAATAAAAACAATTGGTTTTAAATTACCTTACAAATTTAATTTCTCAATTAATATCCTTAAAACTCAATAACTTTTTTATAATTAGTTCTTTTTCTTTAGACAAATTTTTACCTAGATTCGAAGTTACTAGGTCCCGCAATTTTGTGCAATTTTCTTTATGAATGCCAATTATAAGCTTCTTCAAATTTTTAAACTTTATAAAGTGTAGTTTTTTATCAATCAAATATGAATTACAATAGTATTATAGCAGCATTTTTAATTCAATGATAACTTAAAATTACTAGGTTGTAGTGTTCTATCACTTGTATTATAAAACTTGGATTTAGTCCTAACTTTTACTCACTCACGCATATTTTTGACAATTGCTTTTTTGAAAATTGCTTTTCACACATAACAAACTTTTAATATAAAATTTTAATGTGTAATAATGTTCTTATTATTATTTATTTTAAATTTTACTTATTATATAATTTTATTTCTCTCTTTCACATGTGTTAACAAACTAAAAATTGTAAATATCTGATTTTAACAAGAAGATATTTCATTTTAACAAACTATTAAAAAATAAAATAGTCATTATCATTTAATTGATTGAAAAAATAAAAATTTATAATATAAAAAAACAATTATTCACGAAATAATTGCGAACGTTACTTTTATTTTTAAAACTTATTGTATATGATAGACACGTTTCTGTCAATAAAAAAAACAAAAATTATTTAATATATAAAATTTAAAATAAAAATAATAAAGATATTATTGATATATTATAACTTTAGCACAGAAAATAATTTGTTTGATAATTATGAGTTAAAATAAACATACATGCTAAAGAAGGTTTTCATTTTTGGACATATTAATTAATGCCAATTTATTTTTTTCTAAAAAAATAGTAGTCTCGTTGACATTTAAAAATTACATATACTTTTAATCTTAACAATTTATTCATATTTATATAAAAATTTCATTTTTCGTATTAAGATTTCAATGATAATTTATATTTATTAAAAAAACTTTCTTTTATTTTTTGTTTTAATTTTAAAATTAATTTTGGTTTTAATATTTTAAAAATCTCCTCTTATTTTTTTTTAAATTTAGATAAATCCATTTGACTAATTCAAAATGTCAAACTTGCCAAATACAGAAAGAAGGTTTTTGTTTTTGGACATATTATTAACTTATGCCAATTTATTATTGTAAAAAATTAAAACTATAGATTTGATAATAGGATTATTATATATATATATAAAATTGAAAAATATTTAATAGTCACGTTGACATTTAAAAATTACATATATTTTCCAGTTTTAACAATTTAATATATTTATATAAAATTTACACTTTTTGTGTTAAGAATTCAATGATAATTTATATTTATTAATGAATAAAATTTTCTTTTAATTTTTAAAATTAATTTTAGTTTTCATCTTTTAAAAATCTATCTTTATTCAGTTTTTAGATTTAGATAAATCTATTAGACTAATTCAAAATGTGAAACTTGTTTTACTATATTTGTTTCTATAGAAACTTTGAAACTTGTTCCAAACCAATAAAAGTCATAAAATTCACAGGAAGAATAATGTATACATTTTTATGTATAAATTTTTCCTCGAACATAAGTTGTGTTTTGTAATTTTCATAGACCATTATATAAATTATAGAGCAAGTACTAAAAAAGTTCAAAAATTGAAAATTGTAACAATTTTGAAAGGACTGGTTTCATTTTCATTTCATCTAAAATATAAAAAAACCAAAATTATTATTTTTAAATATTAAAGATCAAAATGAATCTTAACAAATACTTACCCACAACTTAATAATCTCGTTAAAGGGTAATAAATACCATTTTTAATGTAACAATATTTTTTTTATCAATTCCCATCTTAGTCTGTTTTTAATAATATACATGCTTTTATATAATTATTATCAAGTAATATAATTACTTTTGTTTTTGTACACATCTTAATAAAGTATTCAGACTTCTCAGGAGAAATTATTTTTGGTCAAAGGATATTGCTAATAAATAAGAATTGAAGCATTCTTTTTTTCAATAAACACTTGCTAATATCCTTCCATAAATAAAGTAACTCCAATGATTTTGTATTGGTGTTTTGTCTTCTACTCTTAATTTCTTATTATCTGTTCCCATGATTCCAGTCAATAAGGGAGTAATCTCTATAAGTAATCACTTGGTCGACACAATTTCTCAATCTCCATTCTTCTCTTACACACTTCTTCTTCTTCTTCTTCCGTCAATCTCTCTGCAATTCCCTTCTGTTTCATCTATTTATTGCTAGGGATCAATTTTTTTCTCTCTATTTTTTTTTTCTGCTTCGACTAAGACACGGCAATGTCGGAGAAGAAGACCAGAGTGTCTTTCACGGAGAAAGATGCTGTGGCGCTGATGCAGAGGTATTTATTTATTTATCTATTTTTAATTTGTTTATAATTTTGTGTTGTGACTTCGAAGACTTCAAACGATTTGGGATTTTGAGCAGGTACGACCCAACTACAGTGCTCACCTTACTTCAGGAAGTTGCGCATTACGCTAAGCCGAAGATTGATTGGAGCGAGCTGGTGAAGAAAAGTGCGACCGGGATTTCTAATGTTAGGGAATATCAAATGCTGTGGCGGCATTTGGCCTATCGGCATTCTTTGCCGGAAAGTTTTGAAGTTGGGGCTGAACCTTTGGTCAGTATAATTCTTGTGAAATTTCGTTGTTATTCTAATTTGTTGTTAGGTAAAATATCTTTTCTCAAATTAGTTTTAGGGTATGTTGGAAGGAACTTGTTTACAACTTCTTTGAACTTATATCTTACCACATAGACCGACTTGGGTTGATATGAGTGGCGAGAGACTCACGTTGCTTAACCAAAGTGCTTGAGTTTGGCTCAAACTGGTTGGGATGTCCACGTATTTGGTGTTGTATTTGGTGTTTGTCAAAACCCTAAGTGAGATTAGTGTGTGTAATGAAAAAAAAAGAAAAAGCCTTCGCAGATAGACTTTTGTAGAATGGATGGTTTGGTAGAGCTTATGAAATGTCCATGATAACTCTTGAAAATAGGTGTAGCTTGTATGAAAACAGTTTAGCTGTGCTCCCCCTTTGAAGTATAGAAACAACTTGTACGGAAGTGCATACATGATAAATATTTAGGAACTCTTTGAAAAGAAGAAAATAAGAATGTAATTTGAGTAAATGCATAAGTTAATTTTAACCTTCAAAAAGACTTATTTCATTTTGTCTTCTTTGTTTATTCAAATGTGGCTCTATTATTGAATACGCCCTTAATTAAGCTATTTTGTCAAACAGGTATATACATGCTATGTTTATCCATCTCAGTACAATTTTATGCATTTATTCATGGAGAATTTACTATTTCATTTGAATTTTTTGAAAGGGTTTTGGTCATGTGTCAGCAGCGAAATTCCTTATGACTGTTTAATGGTTACTTTAGCAATCTGATAATTCTATTTGGTGCTAAATAAGGGAGAATGAATTTTGGTTACTTCGTGATGTGCAAGTGCAAGATCATTGTGTTTATGATTTTGAAGTCCTGGACGCAACCAAGTTTTATAGCGTCTCCTATGTTTGGTCTTATGTGTCCAAATACGTATAGCCAATATTAGAGTACATGAAAATCAAGGTAGAAGCTATTGGCTTAATTTTAATTCATAAATATTACCATTAGTTCCGTTTTGGGTCAAATTGACAAATGTTTAATCAGATGAATGATAGTGACTAAATAGTCACTTAACTAATGATTATAGTAGTTGAGTATCCTTTACTATTCAAATTTCTATCTCAGATTAGCTTTTCACAACATGCTGTATTATCATTTTTTCACTGGATTTTTGTGCTTAGATTTTTGGATTAATATTAAATATGTTCATACTTATTTTGGAGTCTCATTTCCAGGAGGATGACAGTGACTTAGAGTGTGAGCTAGAAGCATTACCTCCTGTAAGTGTGGAATCTGCATCAGAGGCGGCTGCATGTGTGAAGGTACATGTGCTTGCCCTAGTTATTGCACATTCTATCTCAATATCTTATAGATAGTTGTATAATTATTTTTTGTTAGATTCATCAACAACAAATCAACAAAACGATTCTTGTGCCTTATGTCACTGGGTAAGGATACGCTTAGAATCACCAGTGTAAATTTTACTAATTTCATTCTGACTGTAGGGGAGATTTCTACTTATAGTAACCAAAAGAACTTTATCAGATTAATAAATACATGATTGCAAGTTAGCTTGGCTTTACTCGACAACTAACTATAAGAATAATAATGTTGTATGGCTGTGAATGGTAGGCAGTAAAGTGCCCGCAAGAGCAACAAATAGGTGTGGTAAAGAGAGAATGAATATACAAAAGAAAAACACACTGGATTAGGAATGGAATGAATATGAGAGGAAGTTGATGTAGCACCTATAAAGAAGATGATAGAAACTTGCCAAAGGTGGTTAGGTCATGTAAGAAGACCAGTGGAGTCTTCATTCAGAAAACTAGAACTAGGTAAAGATTTTTTGATTAAAAATTGATAGGGGAAGACCTAAAAATGTATTAGATGGAACCAATAAAAAAACCTTTAAATTTTATTGAAAATTTGATATTTGGTAGAATTAAAAGATGTTGATTGATATAAGTAGACAACACCATTTAGTGAGGAATTTATACCAAAGAGGGAACTTAGGCAAGGTGATCTGTTGGCGCCATTCTTATTCCTTATAGTTGATGAGGGCCTTACTGGGCTAGTGAGGGAAGCCAAGCGTGCTAGTCTGTTCAAAGGCGTGGAGGTGGGTAGTCAGGGAGTGCAGGTAGACTTGTTGCAATTTGTAGATGATACGCTCTTTTTTTGTAATCCCTCGTATCACAATGTGGTGGTTACTAAAGCAGTATTGAGATCTTTTGAGTTGGTTTCAGGGCTTAGGGTCAACTTTCTATGGTTAGGGTTGTGGTAATCTCAATGTTAGATAAACTTGTGTATTCTAAATGCCTTAGTAGCTGGCAAATGGATCTACCTTTTAAGTATTTAGGTATGATAATCGGTGGAAACCCAAGGAGATGTGAGTTTTGGAATCCTATTGTAAATAAAATTAGATCTAGACTATCGAGATGGAAGGTGAATGGACAAGATAGGTTGGTTTGGGCTGGTGAGGAACACCAAAAATATATAGTTAAGTCTGGCTACAATATTTTGAATAGGGAGGATCTAATGCAGACTTCTGAGATATTCCAATTGTTATGGTGCTTAAAAATAGCGTCTTCAGCAATAGTATTTGCATGGAGGTTGTTATTGGATAGGTTACCAACTAGATATAATTTAGCAAGGGGAGTTCAGTTAGGGAATATGCAGTGCCCATTATGCCAAAATGGAGTAGAAACAACTTAACACTTGTTTAATAATTGTATTGTGGCACAACATGTCTGGGATCTATGTGATAGGTGGGTAGGGTATGTGGGTGTCAGACATGAGTCTTCTCTAGACAATTTCTAGAGTTTCTGTTTTTCTAGTCAAAGGCAGAGGCAGAGTGGTAATAGAGTGTGGAGAGGGTTGTGGGTGGCTATTGCTTCGGAGATATGGAATCAAAGAAATAAGGTGGTCTTTAAAGGTGGGTCATGGATGCTGAGGAAATTTTCAGTTTAGCTCAGTTAAAGGGCTGGCTATGGCTTAGGTACAAATTGAAGAGGACCTCTTTCTCTTTTTCGGATTGGCACTTCTCTCCAGTGAGGTGCCTACAATCACGGGCATAGAATCGCTTGGCTGATATAGCGGAATTTCGGGTAAAGAGGTTCACTAGTTAGTTTGTTAGTTATTTGCACGACAGAATAGGAGTTTGATTGTTTTGCAAGTTAAGTGGGTCGGCTGCTATGACCAAGTTTGCAACTCAAATCAGCATTTGAATTTTAGGAGGCTCCGGATTCATATACGGGCACATAAAGGTGGTGTGAGGTAAGTCTTTCACGGATGATACAAGCGACCGAGGCGTTCGGACCAATTTCAGGATTTGAGTTATGCAAAAGATTCATTACAAGCGTAGGAGTTTTGCCTAAGAGTGCTTTATATAGCGGGTCTAGTTTTCAGTTCTTCAACTTTCGCTATTATGGGTTGGTTATAGTCTTTTTTGTTAGGTACCCGTATATGTATTAGTATCAGTAGTGGCTCTAGCATGCTTGGTTTAATTTTGTCTTGCATAGCTGTTTTGGATGTATTGTTTTACCTGCTGTGTTGTATAAGGGTTGGAGCACCCCTGAAGTGCTTCTTTCTATTTTATTTATTTTTTGCTGTTCAAAAAAAAAAACCATGTAGTGAGGAATAATTGAGTTCTCTTTACAGTTCCATTGTTAAACTTTCAATTGCGTTATTTCTTGGTATTGAATTTTGAACGCCTGTTTTTGGGAATTGTTTATTTATCAGGTAATGATTGCTTCTCGCACACTAAGTGAATCTGCACCCAGTAGCTCAACGATCGAGGCTCCATTAACTATAAACGTTCCAGTTTGCCATTCATCTAGAACTCTTATTGACAGTTCACAACCCTCTAATTTGATGCAAGGGACAAACATTGTTTTTCCAGTCACTGTTCAGAGACAAACATTACCAACACACCCTGTACCATCAACAGATGGTATAGAATCTAAAGGATTAGTTGGTGGTAATCTGGCCTCCAAAAGAAAACGAAAAACATGGTCAGAGGAAGAGGACATACAACTACGAGCTGCTGTTCAGAGATGGGGCGAAGGGAATTGGGCAACCATGGCAAAAGGAGACAACTTTCCTATTAAGAGAAGTCCTACACAGTTAGCACAGGTGGTTTTCAAATCAACAAAATTTATAAAACCAGTTTTCTTAGTAATTGTGTGAATATTTCATTGGTAGTTCATAAAAGACAGACACCAAGATTAATTGTATGAATGATATCATTACATTTGAAAACCGGTCCTATTTTTGTAAAATCCAAAATTAACAACATAAAATTATTGTTTGATTCTTAGGATTTTAGGGGTTTAATCTCATGCTTGTTATGCGATGAGTTCATTAAATGTTCGTCCTCTATTGTTTACTATATTAAAACAATCAATTTATTAAACCATGAATATTATTACTAAAATTAGTTGAAATCCCACATCGACTAGAAATATAATCAATATTGTCCTTATAAGGCTTGGGTAATTCTCATATTGCAAGCCAGTTTCATGGAGCTAAGTTTTAATCCCAAATTTTAGTATGGTATTAAACCTATCTTAGATTTGTTATTGGACCATCCACATTTATCTATGCTAAAGTTTCAGTTCGGAGGGATGTTTTGAGATTCCATCGATTGAAAATATATCATATATGGTCAATGTTGTCCCTTTATGGCTTAGGCGGTCCTGACATTATTAGTTAGTTCTATGAGATTGAGTTAAGTCCTAAGCCTAAGTTCTAATTTTATATCAAAGTCTGTCTTAAATCTGTTAATGGGTCACCCGTATTTGTGCACACAATAGATGTCAATTCCCAGGCAGAAGGGCTGTTGTTATTGGAGCACTTGGATATTTCGTTGCTCTAGATGTCCAGATGTGAGGGAATGTGTTGAGATCCCACACCCTTACAAGTGTTGACAATTCTTATCTTATAGGTTGGTTTTGTAGTATCAAATTAGACCTTAATTCCAAATTCTAAGAATTAACAAGTTAAGTAATGGTGAGAATTATTATTTGAAGTTAACTATTGATAGGAGGCCATATCTTTGTCATCCTATTTATATATTGACCGCTTGATCTGTGGATGCAAAGAATGGTCTTTAGTTAGTTGAAATCTGTTACTCTTATCTACCATGGCAGATTTATACCCTTCAATTTTATTATTGGGAGAGGGTAGTTGAGCTTGATTATGCAGCTGTTGAAGTTGGGCCTGTTGAAAAGTTGCTCTTTTTGGTGTACAACTATACGTTGTGTGTTATGTGCGTCATCCCTTTCTCCCTTGATTCTGGTTTCTAAAATGGTAAAGGAAAAACAAAGTTGTCAGTTATGTTTAATTTTAATACAATACTTTTGGCACTGAGTCTATTTTATTGGTTGTCCTCTAGTCAGGTAAGATGCCTGGTTATGATCCAGTTTTCCTAGGTTCAAATCCCATCAATGAATTTTTTCATGTCCAACTCTTTCAAGAACTTCTCATTTGTGATATTTTTAGTTCTAATGGATGAATCTGTGTATCCTTGTGAATATTTACTTGTGTACTGATTATTTTGTGAATATTAATGTCATTTGATAACTGATCCAGTTCATTTCACCTTTACTGTTATTTACTTTATATTCTACACATCGGCATAGGTTATCCTAAAACTTGCCGAAATGGACCATTTTACTTTGTGTCTTTTTGAATATTCATGTTTTAACCTTTTTGTTATTTATTTTTTATTCTATTAATTCTCATGAGTTATCTACAAATGTTCACAGAGGTGGAGCATTTTACGAAAGAAAGATGGCACTGTCAATTCTGGAACCATATCAACCAGCACACAATATACTACTGCTGAACAGCTGGCAACCCGACACTCTTTATCTTTAGCCCTTGATATGCCATTTAAAAAGTTAACTGCTCCTGGAGTGTCGGACCCTGGTACTTTTTCTGGACCTTTTTTCTGTTTTATTTTAATTTATCTTCATATTAATTAAATTCCTGGATTTTCTATGTTTTTTCCATTGATTTTGCTCCATTTTACCTCTTATTTTTGTCATCCATTTGTTTGGATGTGAGAAGTAGGGAGGAAAGAAATAAGAGAGAAAAGAAAAGTGGGTCAGTATTCTAGGTTGTTTGATTTAAGAGAATAAGAAGAAAATAATTAACTTCTCTTTCTCCCTTATTTGGTTGGATAAAAAAGAAGAAAGAAAATATACTCATGTCAGATGACATTTTTACCTTTACAATAACATAAAATCAAAACTATGGTATGTTGGTCATTACATCAAACTCTCACCTCTTCTCATCTTTTTCTTTGTAAAATGGAGCTCGATTTCTTTGCTATCTACACGGCATTTTTCTTCATCTCTTCACTGTTCCAAAGTTCTACAAATTCTCAAATCAATTTTTGGTGATTCTCAAATTTATTTTAGGATTACTCTCATTGACGAATGTGGACCTTTAATGCCTAATCAGAGGAACACTAGTTAATTATGCTCTTTCCGTGGGACTGATTATATTCCCCTGTTTCATGTGTGTACTGTGCATATGGATATTATTTACCAGTGTGATTTGAAATGTTCATGATCTTTCAGATGCATGGTAAGATGCAAATGTTTTGTTTTAACCTAAAAGACCACGAACTTAATCAATATATTTCTTGTGTCACCTTCCCCCTCAAAAAAAAGTATGACTATTTTTAGATTATCTATACAACGAAGCATTTTTCTAATATAAAAGCACAAATTTTGGAGTAACATTGAATGAGTGCATTGCTATCACCATTTTGTTGCTGGATTTCTTACATTTCATGGCAGGAGTGGGATAACCAAATAGCTTGAATAAGACTTTGTTGGCGTACAAATCGCCAATTCAATTGATATATGTGTCTTGCCTTTTATAATTTTATTTTGCTTTTAACGGTCTTCCCAAGCTGTCCGTGTTTATAAATATAATCTCTCTATGGCATCAATGCTATCTTCCTTCTACCATATCTCAATACTATCAAATAGTATTAATGTTTGTTAGGTCTGTTAATACATTTTAGTTGATAGTATTAGTGAGAGATTTAGGAAGTTAGTTAGTTGTTGATATATGTTAGTTTGTTGGGCTGAGATAGAGAGGAATTAAGGCAGATTGTCTATAAATAAGAGGGAAGTTTGAAATAGAGATAGTCTTGCCATATGCGAGAGAACTGGGCCTCTGGGCATTAGGATGCATAGACCTCAAAGTTCTGCTAGTTAGACATTATAAGCAGGAGAACCCCCTTATTCTTTTCTTTCTAATTAGTACCAAGTTTCTATCAAGCTAGTCTTTTGATCTTGGAGCTCTCGGTACTGGGTTTTTGAAGATGATTCCAACATTTGATGGAAAAGAGGCTTATTGGTGGTTTGAGGAATGGTTTTGAAGCCATTAGTGCATATGAAGCCAGTGAAAGCTCTTCCAGAGGTCATGCTCTCAACTGGTGGCTAACATGGAGATTACACAATCTGAGGGCAGCCTGGTGGACATTTGTGAAACTGCTGGTCAAAATATACTAACTGAAGTATGATTTTGGTCAAAAGAACTGGAAGCAAAGATAATGAATCTTGGGTGGAAGAAAACATAACAGAATATAGAGGTTTGGAGAGAACTAGCAAGAAAAGAATATAAGAAAGTTAGAATAATTAGGAGAAAGTAGAAACCCAACAAAAACAACCCATTGGCATTCGGGACCAAAAATATGAACATAGAAGCAAAGATGGAGTTTTAGGATCAAGAATCATGGTGGCAGAGATGGCGCTGATGGGTTGTTTTGGGGTTGATAAGAGGATCGGGAGAAGTCCTATGGTTGATACGGAGGCGGAAAGCAAGGAACATCATGCTGGGGAAAACATCCCTTTTATGAACCAGAAACAGAAACAAATCTAGACATCATTATCAGAATCAGGTGGTGGAGGAAAAAACATCAAGGGAACAAAAGAGACAGAGAACAACCTTTTTGATAATGGCAAGAACAAAATTTTCTATCAATCCGGTTATAAATGTTGTGAATCTACAGAGAAAGAGATGACTGAGAATAAGAATATGGAGGAAGCAACTGATAGGCCAATAGCCAGATGGAGAAGCAATATGAAAGGAAAACAGAGGGAAATATGCAGGTTGCCATTGTGATGACCACCTTTTGGGTTGCAGATGGAAAAGCAAACTCAGATTCAGGTAATAAAATGGAAGTGAGGATTGAGAAGGAAACCATTCCAATGGGTGGAACGATTGGGGGGAGTAGAAAATGCTTGGTGACTAGAAGTCGCACCACAACCGCAGGAACTTCTAGACTTGGTTTCTCCAAAGGAAGCGGATGTTTATTTAGTAGTTGATAAGGTCCTCTATAGGATGTGAAATCTAACATGTTCAGTCCAAGAAACTCAAGAATAATCATGGAAATGATCCATGATGGTTTAGATCATCAATAAAAGAAACAATAAACAAAAGATGAAATGAAAAAACATTGAAAGATTAGTGTTTGACATATCTAAAAAACACTGTTGATGTCTATGAAGAAAATCTTGACTATCGGTGAATGAAAAGTAACATACAATGAAATTTTAGTTTCTTTTAAAATTTACTCCTTTACCCGTATATTTTGTCTTTAACGATTTTAAATTTTCCTATTCAAGCACTGTAATTTGTTTAGAATGTGCAAAGAATATTTTGAGAATATTTTCAAAGAAAGATTGTAACCTCAACATATTTTAAGGAGTTTTATGTCATCGCAAAGAAGATTTGTATGGTCTAAACTATTCTCTTCAATCTCTAACTTTCCTTCCATTCTTACGTTAGTAGTTCTCTCTGTTTTATTAAGTTTATTACTTGCAGATTACATGTAAGACTGATCAATCTTGTAGTAAGGTTATTTATAGTTTATTGTTCTAGTAAATGTTATTTTTCAATCTTATGCATGACATTTGAATAACCTCTTTTTATTGGTTGCAGTTAAAACATCCACATCAGTTAAAAATCAAATGCAGAGTAGAAATACTGTGGAGAAGGTTGTCAGTAGCTCTGTACCACCTCAACAGCCATCTCAGCACCCTTCCTTGTTGGGATCTTCCGATTCTCATGTAAAACCCAAATTAGTAGATGAAAAACTAGTCGTGAAGGGTAATATAACTTCAAATCCTGTGCTAAAATCTACTACAGCTGCTTCTGGGACACGGACTGATTCTCCTTCAAATACTGTATCACAGTTTAAAATTGCTCCAGTAAAACAGAACGTAGACACTAAGCCTGCAGTGAGCTCTCTGACAAAACCATCCATCTCTATCAATTTGCCTTCTGACCCAAAGGTTCATTTACAATATAACTTGCAAATCTCTTGCATCATGCAATAGTTTGACAAATTGAAAATTCACTCACATTATTTATATTGTCTAAACAGAACAAACCGGTAACTCCTTTGGCTGATAAAGTTACATTGAAGCAAGATGTTAATTCCACAAAAGACTTTCGAGCTTCTGATCCGAGCTCCACACCGAAAGATAAGACACAAGAGAATGAACCTCCTAAAGTTGCTGTTGGAAGCCAGGTCAATAGCAATTTAGAGAAGGGAAGATTAGATATAGGTCAAGCGAAGATGCCTATTAGCAGTGGGGAGGAAAGTTTGAAAGATAAAGCAAATCCAGTCACCGATGAAAAACAACCTAGTGCTATTAAAGCAAATGCAGTGGTGCATGAAGACCAAGGAAGTGTTAAGAATGCAACTCAGAATAGCAACCTTGACAAGGGAAGCCTACCTTTTAATCAAGACAAGAAGACCACTTCAATTAATGAAAGTTCAATCAATCAAAATATGAATGATAAAAATGTAAATTTGTCCCTACAAGATGAAGACAGCCAAAGTGCCAAGGTGGTAAAAACTGATGGAAAATGTAGTGATTAGCTTGTGAAAATAAGTAGTTTTTTATTTTTTTTAACATTGAATTCGAAAGTTTTGATGAAATTAAGTTATTTTAGGAATCTGTAGCACATTGGTATACTGTAATATTTTTTTAAAAAAATTTGTTTAGTGGTAAATATATTTTGATGACCTGCAAGTTTTCATGATTTACTAAATGGTTTCTACAAAATATCCTTTTTTTTAATTAGTTGCTTAGTTTTAATTTTAAAATTTCACGTAAGAGATTGATGATACAGGGATCCTTCTCAAAAAAGTTTATAATTGTTTCAGAATTCTTTAAAGCTTTGCAAAATGATACTGACTCTATTACATTGAAAATTTCAATTAAGAATTGTAAAATTGGATTTGTATATATTTAAATAGCTGTATAAGTAGTATTTTTCTTTTTTGTTTAGATGGGGTGTTTTTAAACTTTTCTAACTTAATTTTAAAATTAGTTTATGTGACAACCAACTTTTTCTACACTATCCTAGAAATGTTTATTTTTCTTAAAAAGTTATAACTAAGACATGTAGCTTTTAACGAAGTGAAGTATATATATATAAAAAAAAAACTTTAGGAGGATGAGTTGTTATTTTTTTTTTAGGAGAATACATATTTAGTCACCTTAATGTACAAGGTTATTATAGTATATATATGTAATTAGGTTATATTTACATATATATA
>Ga0209489_100388_pt1 | contig 79323 bp, 44 predicted proteins | sample SiratrowhiteBW_FD_187527 | JGI IMG/M metagenome (GOLD analysis project Ga0209489, IMG submission 187527) | Root nodule microbial communities of legume samples collected from California, USA - Siratro white BW (SPAdes) (version 2) | ecosystem: Host-associated > Plants > Roots > Nodule | place...
TTGGACTTGACATTCTTAGTTGATATTGGTTTTGATATATCTCAGTTACATAAACTTGCAAATTGAGTATTAGTATTTCTATTTGTATTCTATCTTGTGTGCAATTTGGTGTGATTGAATCTGTGTCATATATTACTTTGAAATTGTGTGAGTTAATTTACTTCATACTGTCTTTGCTGGATAATATTGGTTAGAATCATTTCTGCCGCATAAAATTCAACTGGTGTATGTGCTGTTTGAAATTTGCTCTCTGCCCGCAAAATAAATCGATTTATTCGTGCCTGAAATCGATTTATTTCACCACTGCACCTTAAATCTTTTATCATTGAGATTCAGAAAAGGTTTTCTATTAACTAAACTGTTTTTAGTGTTTTAAATTGACAAAAATCTTTTAAAATTTAATTCACCCCCCCTCTTGAACTCAGCCAAATTTATTTTCATATTCAATATCTCACCTCGTCTCCAAGCGTATACTTAATGAGATATATATCTTTTATCTCTTGACTAAGCGTACAAGAAATTGATAAAAACTAAGCGAATTAACCAAGAACTCTAATTAAAGGAAAAATAATTAAATTATCAACAAGCTTTCAAAAACAAATAATTTTCCAAAAATATAGAATTCAAAAAGACTAATAATATAGAACAAATGTTACAAACAATGTAAAGAACAAAACTTTATTAAATAAAAACATCAAAATTCATCATGAAATCACAAGAGAATCAACCCAAAGGAGTTTAGCCTTCCATGATGAAGACACAAGAATTACAAAAGAAAATAAAACTAGACTTTATGCTATGCAACAGTGTATGTCCTTCATGCCTTTTCCAACCTCTATTTATAATCTCATTTTCTTCAAAAATTTAACTCAGATTTAATTCTCAGATATTGTCCTTGCAATTATCAGATGTTTCCTTATGTGCCAAAGATTAATTTTGTAAATATCTTCTTCTCAACAAAGTTGTAGATTTGTCATCTCCCAATTTCTTTCAGATATTTTGTTTTCAAATCCTGTTCCAGATATAAGCTCATATAATTGAATATGCTGCAAAAGATGTTGCAAAATATTTGAAGGAGATTTGCTCTAAATCAAATAAGAATTGCAGAGGATCATCTTGTAAAAAATCTAAATAATATCTTTACAAAATATTTTATTAAATTTGGAGCTCATGGAATATTTACAAATAATTATAAACAAGAAAAATAAGAGAATATGCTTAAAATCCAAGTTTAACTAATAATATCAATTAAGATCCAAATAATCCTGATTCGGTAAATCTTATTTAAAATAATGGATTATTCTCAATTATAGTCTAACAAAATCAAGGTTAAAAGTGTGAATAAAAATATACTCATCAGTATGTTAATTAAGAAAACAAGACTTAAGGGAAATCTTTTACAAATACATTTCAACTTGTTTTGTTTGATGAAGCTTAAAACATTTTTCTCTAAGAAATCTTGTAACAAAACAGATTAGATAATCATATTCAACAAACTTAGTCTTTGTTTGATTTTTGTAATTTGGAAACACTACAAGAAAGTTCAGATTTAATGACAATCAAAATCTATTGATAATACCAAAATTTTGTCAGTAAATTGAAATTGACAACAAAATTTTGAAGGCCAAAAATCTGCTAATAAAATGTTTGTCGATAAATTTATCGACGAAATATTAAATCCCAGTAGATAGATATTACACATATCATTTTATTATTAATGTTATTATTATCATTTTTATTAATTAATGTTATTGACAATCTATTGCAAGAGGAACTCAAACTCAAGTGCTATCTATAATATGACATAACATATAACTACTATACAAGAGAAACTTTTCCATCATATTATAATTATTATTATTGTTATTATAACTAATAATAATAATAATAATAATATTATTATTATTATTATTATAATTATTATTTATATTATTATTATAACAATAAGAATTATTATTATCCTTATTATCATTGTTATTATTATTATTATAATTCTTCTTCTTATTATTATTATTGTTATTATTTTTATTACTACTAAAGTAATGATAATAAATCCTAAAATTATTATTATTATTATCATCATCATCGTTATTATTATTATTACTATAATAATATTATTATTATTATTATTACTATTACTATTATTGTTATTACCATTATTATTGTTGTTGTCCTGCTCTCAAAATAATTATTATTCTTCTTATTATCATCATAATTATTTTTATTATTATTGTTATCATAATAATTATTCTTCATTATTATTATTATTATTATTATTATTAGTATTAGTATTAGTATTAATATTATCAAATTATTTAACACAGATAAATTGACATTCAATTTATTGACGGATTTGACTGATGAATTTAATTTTTCGGCAATTACTAATAGATTTTATTAAAGGATAATTTGTAGGTTAATTTACCGACGAATTTACCGCCAATTTGTCCTTCAATAAATCTATAGGTAAATTGACTGTCAAATTATTCATCGGTAGAATTCTTCTATAATGATATTTTACCGACAGATACATATCTATTGGTAATTTTCCATCGGTAATTCTGAAAATTCTTATAGTGAAAGGTGAGGCCATACACAAAATAATAACTCAATTAAATCACTTAACTAATCAATATGCATGTTTACTTTCACAAGTTATTAGTTCATAATTTTAACGTCTAACCAAAGATTATAGGATTAGAGGAAAAGAAATAGCTTAAAAAAAGTTCAGTCAAACATCTTAGTAGGTTCTCACTTATTAGCTCTCTTTTTTGGGTTAGTGCACAGCATGATAACATGTAGTATAAAAAGGAGATAATAGAGAAATAATCTACACATAATAATTTATATTAGTTCATTTATAATAACATACTACATCCAATTCTTGCCTAATAACATTTATTTTTATCATATTTTTAACTCAATTATTACCTGAAATAAACTCTTTTTAAACTTAAACCCTACTTAATTTTTTTATATTATTATATTTTGTTAATAATTGATTACTTGTGTCTGAAAATGGTAAGTTGCACTGATTTTCCTTATTTTCTGTAAAAACAAAATAGAAAGCACTAAATTTAGAGAAAAATATTGAAATCAATGAAAAAGGATACATAGAAGTCCCATGAAGGAGTAAAATGGATAGAAGACTCATGAAGGAATGCAAAGAAGAGGAGACAATACAACGCAGTCATGCCCGACACCATCAAAGTTGCATCAGACGCAAGTTGGATCTCGGACCTTGCATGAAGAGTTGCACCCAACACCTTGAGTTGAGTGCAAACGTCACATTCAGAATCCATTTAATGAATGTCTACGTTAGGGTTTAGACACACAGAGTCAGAGGAGAAAAAGAGTTAGTCTTTGACGAAAACTTTAGGGTTTTTGGTGTAATCCTCTTCTTCTTCCACTATTCATTTTGAATGTTTAAGGTTCTCGTGTCTCTGAGTAACTAAACCTATTGTTGTTAGGGTTAGATAATTGATAAAGGACATGACAGTTAATAGGAAAGCTTAAGCTCATTCACCTAAGAAATTAGAGTTTGGTATTATTGTAGACTGACATTGGCATTAGTTAGAAAAAGAAGGTAATAGTTTGTACACATGAGATGGAGATATGCTGAAGTCTAACCATAACAACATTCATATCATTGATCTTTATCCTTACTTTACTATTTGAGATTTGACATAAAATTATAAAAATGTTAATTTGTTTTAATTTAATTTCTCGCATAAACCACTAAACTATGAAATTGTTCTTTGATCTAATTTGATTATAATTGTAATTATTGTTATATATTGCATAAGTTCCTTGGGAGAGGACGATATATTTATTATTTACTACATAAGTGACTAGTGCACTTGCCATCATAGCCAAAAGTGTTAACATTGACCAGCTAGCCAAGTTCAACTAAGCAGACTAATGCTGAGAAGTACACATCGAGTATTGTTTGGAGCCACTCTTTGGATAACCCTTTGAGTATTCTTGACCCATTAACTGAGTATTCTTTAGGCTCATAACTACTCTTGGCTAACACTTTGAGGATTCTTTGTTCAAGCCACTCCTAACTAACATTGAGTATTCTTTGCTTAAGTCACTCTTGACTAACCCTGAGTAAGTTATATCAATATAAAGATAAACAATAATAATAATTAATGATTAATTGTCATCATTAGTGAATACAATGATGATTTTATAAGCAATTATTGTTGTTTTGCCTTCGGATGATAGTTGTAAGATACCATATAGAAGTAAATGTTAATTGCAAATTGTTAGTGTTTTTTTTTTTTCTTTTACAAAATATCCCTAATATTAATTAACAAAAATTTTGAACAACATTGTATTACACTAAAGAAGAAATCTTGAAAAGACTTAAAAACTCAACCCTAATAAAATTGATTTGTAAGGCAAAGATTGTCCTTACTTATATATACTAAATTGATAATAATACTAGTCAATGTATAACATACATCTCACAAAGCATAAACACTATATAAAAATTAAATCTATCATTTGTAGAAAATCAAACTATAATAATAAACCTACTAACAAAGATGGATAGAAATAGAAATAATTATATATAATATTTATAATATTTAAGAAAATAATTGATTGTATATAATATTAATAATAAATAATTAATTATATATAATATTTATAATATCTAATTACATTTTATTATATTATAGCTAAAACAAGTAGCATAAGATGGGAAGTTCTTAAAGAAAAAAATTAAACGAAAAACTTTTTTAGCATATACAATAAGAAGCGTATAGGGTAACCTTAAATCATTTATTCATGATTTTGTACTGTATTATATTCACTCGTGCGCAAGCTCTGCTGTAAAAACCTAACACGTCATTATTTTGCAGCAAAATCAAATCAAGTGAACAGAATTTCAACATAATGATTCTAGCGTTTGGTGCACATGGAAATATTTTCGTACACGGACAATATAATTTCTAAAATCACAAATCCTAAAAATTGTAATTTCTAAGAATGATACAAATATATTTCATTGGTAAAAAATAACTAGAAATATTGGCATAACTTTTTAAAACTAAAGTATCATATAGTATTTTCATAAAAAATTCTAATTTATTACTACATTAATGAATTTAATAAAAATAACAAGGCTATTTTTATACTTCAACTCCAAACAGTTAAATTCTCAAATTTTCATAAAAATTAATTGTGGAAACTCACATTGAAAATAATTTTGTGGAAAACATGGCTAAACATATTCTCAAAAAATACTCACATTGAAAATAATTTTGTGGAAAACATGGCTTAAGGTTTCCTAAGTTTCTCTCGTTCAAAATGGCTTTCAAAATTTCTTGGAACAACCTTTTGTTCTTTTGCTTATATTGAATAACCTTTTCTGAATTCCATAATTGGACAGCATTTGTGGTGAAAAGAACATGAGCAACATTTTAAATTAGATTCATATCCAAATCAAGAGGCTTCAATGATTAAGCTAACCACCTAATTCAAAAGCTTGCAGTTATACATAAAAAGATGAAAAACTACTATGAACTGCGAATTGTTTGTAATTGAAACAAAATAAAAAAAATCAATGAAGCCATGTATAGAAAAAGAGCAAAATGGAGAGAAGCAGGAGCAAGCTAAGCTAAAAGGACTACTTTCTTTGCCTGTAAACATTCAGGTGCATTGGCTGGCCATTCTAAACCTACTGCACACTACTCAACAGCTAGGGTGATGATGATGTATAAGCATGAAACTCAGGTAGAATTTTAAATGATATAAGATAATCTTTTGAACCTATTCAAAAGGAAACTAATTTTTCAGAATTTAAAAGCCACCCCTCCAGCAGCACCGCTGCTTCCGGTGATGCCTCCGGTCAGCTTTCGCCATCCTCACCAGGCTGCTATTCCATTCAGATTGAATTCTTCAGAAGCAAAAACCAGCTTATCAGTTAGGATTACTTGCCAAAAAGGCCAATGAAAAAGTGACAACACAACAAGTTTTGTGGCACTTTACATAGGAAATGCAAAGGATCTTGTGCTAGTTGTGCTGCTATCCGATCGGAGGGAGATGCTGCCGGAATAACGTACTGCCCTGAGTAACTTATTCGACCTGACATGGGACTGATCACATAAAAACTGGACTCGCCTAAGCTCTGACGAATGGACCTGACATGAAATAATCAATGTCAACCCACAATAATACATAAACCCTAATTCCTTAGGTGAATAAACCTAAGTCTATCTATTAATAGTCAATTGACTAATAATATAAATAAAATTTTCAATCGGCACAATAATCTTAAGACAACAAATGAATCATGCTTTATTTCTAAAAATAAGCTTTTAATTAGTATTTTAATTCAATTTCTGATTACAAAAGATATTTTTCAATACCCCAAGATTCAAATATCAAGCCACGAATCAACATAACAAGCAATAACCACAGAATTAAAATACTGATATATTGAAAGGAAAGGTATATATATGAAAGCCAAAATGATTACATGAAAATTCAAATGATTACATTTAATCCCAACAAGACGAAAAGAATAAATAATAGAGGAAGATCAATATACAAAGAGGGGAAAAGAGAAACTTCCAAACCCTTAACCGTCATCCCAAGGTTACATTATTTTTGGCTCCGAGGCCAAGTAAAGAGAATCCTTTAAATAGATTCTGATTTGCGATATCTACACCCGTCCAACTGTAATGGTGTTAGACATAATTGGATTCTATTATAATTCTTGGCCTAACTAGTGTCAAACATAGCATGTGAGGCGCCAACTGTAATTCCAATATTTTGCTCTCGGGTTTGATTGGTACTTGGCTAGCTCTTCTAGACCCAAGTGTCTTCTGTTCAATTATTTGACAAGATTAATGGGATTTAGAGTAAAATTAGATTAAAAACTCGAGTAACCTATTATTTATAACAAAAAAAAAAAAAAATTATTTATAAAAAGAGATAAAAACATGGGATTTAACAAGTTCTAAGCTTAGAAAGAATTTATTTCATTATGAATATAAGCCTAAAAGTATCATAAAAATAAATGTTATGAAATTTTCCCAGATTACAAAAAATCATGTATGTGACGACATTTTTTTTTTTGTATAAAGCGTCAATTATAAACACTAATTTATACATGTGCGGCATTTCTGGAAAACGCCATAGATCTGGCCACCACAAAATATAAAATGGCGTTTTTGTCTGAAACGCCGCAGCATGCACCATATTATGCCTTGTATAAAGCGGCATTTTTTTTAATGTAATTAACGTCAATTGAAATGTCGTAATTATTTTTATTGCCAACAACAATAAATGATACCTCTAAACACCATTATGAACTTTTTAATACAACGCTTATTATGGCCATATTATAATTAATGGTGAATGATAATACGTTAGTTTTAAATGTCGTAATTTTAATATTAAATAAAAAATATGCAGTATTTTATAATTATATATACAGTATTTTATAATTATATATGCAATATTTTATAATTATATAGCCAGTATTTTATAATTATATATCCAATAATTTATAATTATATATCCAGTAGTATTTAATAATTTATCAAATTTAATATTCATATATGTTACATACATATCCAATAGAAGAAAATTAAAATAACAAAACTTTTGTAATAACAAAAGATCACACTAAAATATTTAATCTGTCTTGCTGCCTCTACTTGATCCTGCAATGTGATTTGGGGATGGAGCACCACTTGCAACATCTGATGCCTGAGATATTGACAGCAAAGAAAATTAAATATTGCAACAGGATGTACATGTTAATACTATAACAGAATTATTTGAGGCACTTACCAAACCAGATGCCATTGCAGCAACATGTTCAGGTACATCTGATCTTGTAGCAATGTAAGCAAGTAAGGAATTCATATGTGCTTTCAGAGCTATAAGTTCAGCTTCCATCTTCACTACTTTATCCTCAACTTGTGATGAAGGTTCACTTGACGAAGCATGATGCATACCGGTTAATCTTGTTGTAGACTTCTTAAAAACAAGAGAAGGACAAGCTCCAAATGACATTCCTCTAACTCGACCTGGACGCTCTTTACCAAATATGACACCAACTGGATCATTTGGAGATATATCTGATGCAGTTTCTGGATTTTTCAATATTAAATCATCAATTTTTTCTTGCAAAATAACATATGTAATAGATGTGATCCTTAAGAACTTAAACAACAACTAAACAATAGTAATTAGGCTAAACAACATATTTTACCCCAATGTCCGAAACTTCATGATTGACATAGGTGCCATTTTTTCTTTTATGTGTGATCTTCCACATTTCAGCTTTCCCAATATTCCTACCAGTCTCAATTTTCTATATGTTCCAACAAAGATTACATAAGAAAAATCAAAATTTAATGAAATTCAAATTTCAACATTGAATGTAGAAATATACCAAATTATCCCTTCTTCTAGATAAAAACATAGCACCACCAGTGTGCGAAATAGTTTGCTTCTTCCTTATATCTCTATTTCTATTACATAGAGTCTACAAAAAGGAAATTAAAAGTAATTAGTGCAATACAAATTTAATCCAACCAGACTTATCAAGAGTGAGTGTTTACCACTGTGGAGGGCTTGAGTCGATAATCAACAAACACAACCCATTGTTCCATGTTAAGACCTTCTGGAACATTCTTAATAAGGTCATTTCTGGTCAGTAGAGGATCATAAAATTCATTCCAAAGCTTGCATCTGTACTCCCTCCAAAGTTTTCCAATTTTGAACATAACATCTCTTTTGGCCAACTCTTCATTTAACTTGAAACATAATCATGACTTCACATAAAACACAAGTTAATGATTAAAAATACAAGTTTATGAAATTGTTGTCCTGTTCATATAAAGCATACACAAAAAGCATTCACTATGATATATATATAAAGCATTCACTATCTTGTTTGAAATTTAATTTAATTACAGAAAACAAGGGTGACAAGGTTGAAATTCTTAACTTGCATAGTATGTATAATACAAAGGTGAATAAGGCAGGAGGCTGTATACCATACATAAAAAAATTGAAGTGCAAGGAACTTAATACTGTAAAAAAGGAAAAAGATAAGAAAGTTCAGCAGCACAAAAGAGAAGATCCAAATGCCATCTAAGCCTAAAGACATTGAATGGCAGCAAAAGTTTAGTGTGTTCTTCAATCCGTAGCTCATTACATTAGAGTCTTCAGAGGAGAAACAAATCTCAAGTTTTCAAATAAGATATTTCTGTTTCGTGCCATAAGTGTTGTGGAAAATGATATCATTTCAAAACATTTATTCAAATGATAGTTAAAGTGATTGCTATGAAAGGAACAAGAGTAGTATTTATTAACTTTGCATTTCAATTCTTAAAACAACATGAAATTACTGTACCAAGTATATTGTTCTCTAACAAGGGAAGGTTCAATTCTTAGCAAAAGAATATGAAATACAAGTTGGCTGTTAATATGTCAATCTTTTTCAAGTAGCAGAACAAAATCACAAAAGTCAATTAGACCTACCAAGTCCTATCTATCTATTATGAATAATATTAAAATATCAGCGACACTCATTCCCCCAAAATCTCTCTCTCTTCAATCTAAGATAGCTTGCATTTCCAAGAACCAAAATAATTAAGAGACTTTTTACACGTTTACTTACAATGGAGTCAGAAGTTAGCAGTATAAGTATATAACCAACCTCACAAACTCAAACACCCCAGAGATCAAAGAAATTGTGATGACGTGAAAACCTCACAACAACGCCTTCATCAAAGTCCACATTTGCAATACACAAAAGCAACAGTGGAGCTTAAGAACAAGAAACAGAACAAAACAAAAAGTCAAAGTCATTACACAGATAAAAAACATACCGGCTCAGCTTTACATGCATAACAGTTAAAGTTTTACCTTTAGTGCACTCTCCCAAACTCTATCTTTGTAAGCATCTGGCATATCTGACCATCTTTCAAAACTGATGGGAAACAAAATATGATTTGAAGCTAGCTGTCCACAAACTCCTACAAGTAAACCGGATGCCTCTCCAATTGGTTGTTACTTATCATCATAGTTAACCACCACCTTAATCTGGTAGGCAAATTATGAGCATCTCTAACCTTGACCTCCAATTTTTGAGTTACACCTTCCTCATCTGAAAACAGAGAAACAAATATGTTCTGTCATTTAAAAGAACATTCAAATAATTACTGTTTTTTTAAGCATCAAAAACATATTTTACCTATAACATTAACAAACCAATAGTGGTTTGACTGTCTTCCTCTTTTTGGTTGAACTCTTTCAGCTTCAGATTCAGAAGTTGGTGGTATAGATTGAGTGGATTGTGTTGGTTCATAGTCAGAAGATTGTGGTTCAACAGATGCAGAGGATTGCGGTTGTGCAGATTGTGCTGCTTCATAGTCAGAAGATTGGGGTTCTATAGATTCCCTGTGTGCAGATTCTGCAGTTTGAAGGTTTGAATTTTGTGGTTGTGCATGTAGTGAGGTTTGTGGTGGTGAAGATCCAGAGGCTTGTGGCAGTGGAGATGTAGAATGTGGTATCACAGATGGAGGTGTTGGCTGCTGTTGTGCAGTCATACTTGTATCATTAATCTAGACATAGTTGCCTATAGATGGGTCTGAATTAGGTGCACCCATTGACTTCAGTAAATTCTTAATTCTTTTATGTCTAGGCATATCTGTAAATTAAATAAAATAAACATTTAAACTCAAGACATCTCATAGATCAATAAAAGGAAAATAAGCAATCGATCAATGTACAACACTAAAAAATGGAAAGGAAATAATAAAAACTGCAGTTATCTTAAAATAAAGAATGCATATTGGCCAAACTTAGAACCTTGTTTGTCCTCAAATACAAGTAACTTGGCACAACTAGAAAATACTTAGCATTGATACAACAACCTAGAGGCAAGTTCATACAATCATTTTAGATGTCAATCATGTATGCTCTCTCAAATAAAGCTTAAAAGATAATTATTTCCTAGTTAAGATTCAACTATGGTACTCTTTATGCAAATGCAACCTTTTCAATACAAACTAACAATCATGGTAGAATGTTTGCATGGACAACTAATAGCATCATTCCTCACCGAAAAAGTGTTTAACTTAAGCACACTTGTGTCTCAAGATGTGATCTTTCTCTCACCTACCACTAATAGCATATGCATCCTCCTCAGGCTCACCCTCTCTAACAAGTGGGGTTAGGCCCCAAACCCAATTTTTTCCTTTTACCGCTGGCGTCGAGCTTGACAAATGTTGCACCACGAACAATCATCCCTGGGCTCCAATCGGGTGCCATTTGAATGATGAAGTACTTCTTTATTCCAACTGAATTGTTTCAAAGTATCTTCCAACTTAGTTGTTCTCTCATGCCAAGATGAGTTTTGTTGTTGGTGAAATCCATTACTTGATGCTCCATGTTCTTGCCTTCCACCATAATTAGATTATTTTGTCTCCACCCTTGGCTGTAAAACTTTGGATATGAGTCGTTGGATAATTGTGACCACCCTTGACTCCTATATAATTCACCTCTTCACTTTCAGAAACACTAAAGTATCAAAATGGTGCAATTTGATTTTATATTTACAAAAATGGATAGAAAAAAATATTTATTTACTAAAATGGATAAATCGTGCCTACGTGGGACAATTTCTACAAGTGAAATCGTGTGACAATGATACAATTTCTTAAGTGGAGGTTAATTTAATCAAAACTGTGTGACCAAAAAACAATTTCAGTGAGCAAAGCAAAGAGAAAATCATGCTCTTGTTGCACGACTTTAGTGAGAATTAGTACCCTTGTAATCGTGTTACGGTGACCCGATTTGTTTACAATTGGTTGAACCAAAATCGTGCTCATGTTTGACAACTTTTATATGAAAAACCAGAACTGTAGTCATCATACTGTCGCAAGATTTTAGTTAACGTATTTTAAATTTAAAAAGCAAAGATATGTTATATTATTTATGTTTACGAATTACTTTTAAAATATTTAGAAATTGATTAATTAAGTTTATTGTCACATTTGATATTATTTTTATATATTTTAATAGTCTATGAAATGTGTAAAAAGTTTTGAGATATTTTTGAAATAAAACTTAAAGTAGCTTTTAAAACATTTTTTTGATACAAAAACATTTAAGTTGTAACTCCCTTAATGTTTAAAATAATTAAGAAAAACAAAAAAAATTGAAAATGAAATTAAAAAGTAACCCCGAATATTTAAAATAATTAAAAAAAAAACAAGAAAACTAAACATTAAATTAAGTTGTAACCCCCTAACGTTTAAAATAATTAAAAAAAACAAAAAACTGAAAATGAAATTAAGTTGTAACCTCCCTAACGTTTAAAATAATTAAAAAATAAAAAAAATGAAATTAAGTTATAACCCTCCTAACGTTTATAATAATTAAAAAATATAAAAAAATTGAAAAATAAATTAATTTATCAAATAAAAAATTGAAGACGGGTAAAAAAATTAATGCGAGCCTATTTTATTTTGTTTAGTTCAAGAATTATACGAAAAGAGCACAATAACCAAAATCGTATCATATATGCACAATTTCACTATTTTCAACTAAAATTGTGGCACGATTTCAATACTATTATTTTCAACCAAAATTGTGCCATGGTGGCACGATTTCACTTTGATTATTTTAACAAAAGCATACTACGTGTGCACTATTTCAGCACTATTATTTTCAACCAAAATCATGTCATGTTAGCACGATTTCAGCACTACTATTTTCAACCAAAATCATGTCATGTTATGTTAGTACGATTAGCATACTACGTTTATTTCCAACCAAAATCATGTCACGTCATGTTAACATGATTACGTATTATTATTTTCAACCAAAATCATGTCATGTCATGTTAGCACGATTAACGTACTACGTTTATATTATGTCATGTTAGCACGATTAATGTACTATTATTTTATGTCATGTTATGTTATGTTACCACGATTAGCGTACTGTTTATGTCATGTTATGTTATGTTACCACGATTAGCGTACTATTATTTTATGTCATGTTTATGTTATGTTAGCACGATTAGCGTACTACGTTTCTGTTATGTCATGTTAGCACGATTAGCGTACTATTATTTTCAACCAAAATCATGTTATGTTATGTTAGCACGATTATTTTCAACCAAAATCATGTCATGTTAGCACGATTAGAGTACTATTATTTTATGTTATGTTTATGTTATGTTATGTTAGCACGATTAACGTACTACGTTTATGTTATGTCATGTTAGCACGATTAGCGTACTATTATTTTCAACCAAAATCATGTTATGTTATGTTAGCACGATTATTTTCAACCAAATTCATGTCATGTTAGCACGATTAGCCTACTACGTGTGCTATTTTAACACTATTATTTTTAACCAAAACATGCCATGTTAGCACGATTTCAACGCTATTATTTTCAACCAAAATCGTGTCACGGTGGCACGATTTCACTTTGATTATTTTAACCAAAAGCATACTACGTGTGCACTATTTTAGCACTATTATTTTCAACAAAAATCATGTCATGTTAGCACGATTTCAATTAAAGTCAATTAAAATCATCTAAGCCCCTCACGATTTCTACTTTTAAGGTCAAGTAAAAAAAAAATTTATAAAACGAAGAGTCACAACTACCATGTCTAGTTGGTGTTTTTTTTTCTTAATCCATTCTAGAGCTAATCTTAAGTTTTTTCTTAATCCATACTAGTTTTAATCTCGATTTTGTATCGTTTATTCTCTTGTTAATCTACCATCAAAACTCCTTTTTATTTGTTCTTCTTTGTCTCTTCTAGTTATGTTTGAATTTTTTTATACTTTTTTCTCTCTTTCTTCTTCAAAAACTTTCATGTATCAGAAAAAGAAAAGATGAATATGATAAAGATTCAGTCCAATTTTATTGCAATTCTAGGGAGATACTCTTGAAGTAGATTCTATTTTGATCACTGAAAATGAATCTAGTACCAAATATATGACTCATAATTTAAGCAGTGAATGCAATATCTTGTAATTCTTAAGAAAATAACCTGTGTAATCTGGATTGTATTCTACATTATTGCTCAAGGCAAACATGTTTTAACAACTCATTATTATTTGATTTTAGTTTGGTTGGAGCTGGCTAAAAGTGGATAAATTCCTTTTTCCAGTAGATTATGTTGTGATGGATATTCAAGAAGATGCAGACGTACCACTTATTTTGGGGGGAGACCATTTATAAAGACAACTAAATTGATAATAGATGTTGACAAGGAAAGCTGAAAGTATGTGTTGAGAATGAGAAAGTGAGTTTCAATGTGTTTGAAGCTATGAAACATCCTAGAGACAAAAAAGATTGCTTCTGAATTGATGTTATTGAGGAGGAATGTGGCAAGGTGAAGAAGAATATGAACAACTCTAATGTATTAATGCAAGCTATCACCGAATCAGCAGATGAGTTAGTTGAATTGGGTGATACAGAGGCATTAGCTCTGGCTGATGAATTAGATCAAGCCAAGCAAATTATGCAAAAGCCAGTAAATAGAGAAGAACTGGGAGTTGAAAATTCTTTGGAAGAGGAGAAACCAAAGTTGAAGGTGTTGCCTCCTCATCTAAAATACAGTTTTCTTGAGGGAGATGTGAAGAAGACAGTTATCTTGAGCAGTTCTTTAACTGCTGAGGAGGAGAGAAGACTGATAGATGTGCTGAAAATGAATCAAGGGGCTATTGGATGACAACTGTCAGATTTTAAGGGAATTAGTCCAGCATATTGCATGCACCGCATTCATATAGAAGCTGAGTTTAAATCAGTTACACAACCACAGAGAAGATTGAGTCCAGCAATGAAGGAAGTTGTGAAGAAAGAGGTGCAGAAACGGTTAGAAGCAGGGATGATATATCCTATTTCATACAGTGCTTGGGTGAGTCCTGTGCAGATGGTTCCTAAGAAGAGTGGAGTAATTTTTATTCATAATGAGAAGAATGAATTGATCCCCACAAGAACAGTTACTGGTTGGAGAATGTGCATTGATTATATAAAGCTAAATCAAGCAACAAGGAATGACCATTTCCCTTTTTCATTTATGGATCAAATGTTGGAGAGGTTAGCAAGAAAAGCGTATTACTGGCTTTTGGATGGCTATTCAGGTTATAATCATATTACAGTGGATCCTCAAGACCAAGAAAAGACAGCTTTTACATGTCCATTTGGTACTTTTGCGTATAGAAAGATGCCTTTCGGATTGTGTAATACACCAACCACTTTTCAGAGGTGTATGTTGACTATTTTTGCAGATTTGGTGGAGAAATGTATAGAAATTTTCATGGATGACTTCTCGATTTTTGGGACAACTTTTGATACATGTTTGAAGAATCTGGATATAGTGCTGAGAAGATGTGTGGAGACTAATCTAGTGCTGAATTGGAAAAAGTGTCATTTTATGGTTATTGAGGGAATTGTATTAGGCCACAAAATATCTGAACGTGGTATTGAGGTTGATAAAGCAAAAGTGGAGATTATTGAGAAGCTACCACCATCCACTAATGTTAAGGAAATTAGAAGTTTTCTTGGCCATGCAAGATTTTATAGGCGATTCATCAAGGATTTTTCAAAGATTGTCAAGCCTTTGTGCAATTTGTTGAATAAAGACACACCATTTGAATGCCTAAAGGAGAAGCTTACTACTGCACCAATCATTCACCAGATTGGAGTCTCAGCTTTGAGCTCATGTGTGATGCTAGTGACTATGCAGTAGGAGCTATTCCGGGACAGAGAAAAGGGAAGGTGTTATATGTCATACATTATGCTAGCAAGGTGTAGAATGACACTCAGAGTAATTACACTACTATTGAGAAGGAGTTGTTGGTAATAGTGTACGCCTTGGAAAAATTTAGAGCTTATCTTATAGGCTCTAAAGTTACATTGGAAAAATTTAGAGCTTATCTTATAGGCTCTAAAGTTACAGTTTATACAGATCATCCTGCTATCAGGTATTTGTTGACTAAGCCAGAATCGAAGCCCAGGCTAATTCGCTGGATGTTGCTACTCCAGGAATTTGATATGGAAATTAGAGACAAAAAGGAGAGTGAGAATCATGTGACTGATCATTTCTCTAGATTGGCTAATGAAGAAGTTACTGCAAAGGAGACTGAAGTGGTGGATGAATTTCCTGATGAGAAGCTGCTGGTGGTACAGGAGAGGTCATGGTTTACTGATATGGCCAATTTTAAAGCTGCTAGAATTATACCAGAAACTATGGATTGACAGCAAAAGAAAGAATTGCTGAAGGATTCGAACCAGTACATATGGGATGATCCTTATTTGTTCAAGATAAGTGCTGATAATTTGTTAAGAAGGTGTGTTACTAGTAAGGAAGTCAAGAAACTGTGACATTGTCATAATTCTCCTAATGAAGGACATTTCGATGGAGAAAGGACAACTGCTAAGGTGTTGCAGTATAGATTCTTTTGGCCAACAGTGTTTAAGGATGTTCACATGCATGTGATAACTGCCATAGGACAGTAACTATTTCAAAAGACAAATGTCCTAAAAATTGTAAAGAATGATAATATATTTCATTAGTAAAAAATAACTAGAAATATTGGCATAAATTTTTTAAAACTAAAGTATCATATATTATTTTCATTAAAAATTCTAATTTATTACTACATTAATTAATTTAATAAAACTAACAAAGTTTTTTTTTATATATTTTAACTCCAAAGAGTTAAATTCTCAAATTTCCATAAAAATTAATTGTGGAAACTCACATTGAAAATAATTTTGTGGAAAACATGACTAGACATATTCTCAAATAATACTCACATTGAAATAATTTTGTTGAAAACATAACTACTAAACGTTTCCTAAGTTTCTCTCATTCAAAATGGCTTTCAAAATTTCTTGGAACAACCTTTTGTTCTTTTGCTTATATTGAGCAAAGTACTTCTATCTATTTTCCAGATTTTCTCCAAAAACAAATGTACCTTAAGGTTCAGTCCTCTATTTCCAGTTATATTGGCACATTTTGGTTATAAAAAAAATCCTGCGAACCAGTTCATTAGAACATTGGTTAAGGAATTTAAATAAAAGTACATAGATGACAGTTTCAAACTAAAAATCTTTATTCTCAATTCCATAATTGGATAGCATTTGTGGTGAAAAGAACATTAGCAACATTTTAAATTAGATTCATATCCAAATCAAGAGGCTTCACTAACCACCTAATTCAAAAGCTTGCAGTTATACATAAAAAGATGAAAAACTACTATGTACTGCGAATTGTTTGTAACTGAAATAAAATAAAAAAATTAATGAAGCCATGTATAGAAAAAAGAGCAAAATGGAGAGAAGCATGAGCAAGCTAAGCTAAAAGGACTAATTTGTTTGCCTGCAAACATTCAGGTGCATTGGCTGGCCATTCTAAACCTACTGCACACTACTCAACAGCTAGGGTGATGATGATGTATAAGCAAGAAACTCAGGTAGAATTTTAAATGATATAAGAGAATCTTTTGAACCTATTCAAAAGGAAACTAATTTTTCAGAATTTACAGCAAAGAAAGCCAGCCCTCCAGCAGCCCCGCTGCTTCCGATGATACCTCCGGTCAGCTTTCGCCATCCTCACCGGGCTGCTATTCCATTCAGATTGAATTCTGCAGAAGCAAAAATCAGCTTATCAGTCAGGATTACTAGCCAAAAAGGCCAATGAAAAAGTATCAACTCAAGAAGTTTTGTGGCACTTTACATAGGAAATGCAAAAGATCTTGTGCTAGTTGTGCTGCTATCCGATCGGAGGGAGATGCTGCCGGAATAAGGTACCGGCCCCGAGTAACTTATTCGACCTGACATGGGACCGATCGCAGAAAAACTCGACTCGCCTAAGCTGTGACGAATGTGGCTGGTTACTGCCTGATCATCGCTCTTCCATTCTATTGGCCTGCTTGTATGATGAATTTCATCACATTTACAACTACCAGCTTTTCTGCATTCTTCTTTGCCACAATCTGCAGAAGCTGAAGGATCAACTTTACGAGTGAAGCTTGCATTATCTGGAGCCTTGCTGTCATTCTTTGATTCATCTTCTGCCACTGCCAAAGAAGGGCTACTCAATATTGCTTCCTCATTTGTATTTTTGGACTCTTCAGATAGGGAGTGCAATCCAGGCTCAATGGAGTTCTGCAGATATATAACACTTTCAGTCTTCACCCCATAAATGCACAATTTCCAAAAGAAAATACCAAGTTTGTCTAATAATAATTGTAGAAATAAAAGCTCCTAAAAGATTTGTTTGTCACAACATAGATATGGGAAACAATCAACAATCTAGAAACTTCATATTATAGGTAAATTGCAAATACTAGATAATATGCTTCTTAAAGTATTGAGATCTTAGGTTGTCCTGCTTAACTAGTGACTACATGAACACATTCTGTTTTCAATGCTGTATCTAATCAAACAAGCAGCAATCTTAAAAACTTAATTAACATGCCAAATTTAATCCTTCCAAAAGAACAATTAACATATATTTCCAAACAAAATACATAGATAATATTTGGTAACATATTAGATACCTGTTCACCCTTGTCATCAGAAGATACAGAGTCCGCACTGAGTAAATCTTGCAACAAAACCTTGTCTCCCGGTGGAGGCGTCTCTTTGTTGACAGCACCAGAAACTTCAGTGAGCATCAAATCCTTGTGCTGATTATGATTAGCAAAAACCTTGTCAGACCCCTCTGTTGGTGTTAGGCTTAGTACATTGATACTGGTGTTGTCTTTCTGTTTTTCTTTAGTTTCGTAACTCTCATAAGGGAAGAAATCATGGGCCTTTTCATCAACAGGATTCACAAACATGACATTATCCTTCTTAAGGACTCCTTCATCGATGCATATATCTTTGACAACATGATAATTACCCTCATTGTAACACACTTCTGGATGTGGTTCACATTCTGTAACAGTTTTGACCATGTAAACATCCACAGGTGACTCTCCTCCCTCCCTAGGATCAGAGATTGGTGAAGTAGGGGACCTTTTAACTGATTCTACATCATTTGGAAACTTCATAAACGACTCTATATCCTTTGAAGAGTGAGATACTGGCTCAACCAAGTCCCTTACCTTTGTTTCATATTCATTTTTTTCACTATCAACTGACTCCATGTCATATAGTAATGAATCCAAACCTTGTTCAGTGTTCTCTAAAAAAGCAGGCACTTCATTCTCATATTCCTTCACTTTCTGGTTTGGTAATTTGTATCCATCAGAAATTCGATCATCATCAATGAACACAAACGACTCAGATTCAGGCTCAAGACCAATATTTGAATGCCGAAAAGCCACTTTTCCTTCTGCACATTGGGCAAAAATTAGTTAGGCTACAATTTAAAAGTAAGAAAATTGATTATAAATAAAACAATACCATTTACAACATTTGGTAAACAGATTGACGATAAAACACATAGCATTTAAAACTAAGTAAATCATAGGGAGAATAGGTGTTTAGAATTGTTAAATAATTGCTATAAAGAACTAGTAAGACCATGCTTAACCTACATTCAACAAACAGATCAAGAAACAAAACACCCTCAACTAGAATTGAGAATCATGGCCCAACCAATTGAAAATATATGTATGTGAGCCCCATTTCAGGGGTCACAACCCATATTAAAGCAAAAAACCAAGTAAGATATAGTAAAACAACCAATTGCAGGGACCATAAATAAACAGTATTTCACCTAATTTCATGGTGCAGAGAGGTAGAAATTCATGGGCACATTTTCATCAACAGTCACAGGTGGTACTTGGACTATGTTTAACCAAAGAGACTAGTCTGATTACACTGTTCTTCAGGGTTCTGAAAATCAGCAAACAATAACAATTATGTTAGCAAGTAACTAAATTAACTGCATATAATGAAAACAAGAAGCAATAATGAACTCGATGATCTATAGAAGCATTCACAGCCAAACCACCAATAACAAGATTCTACTCTACTGTTCCAAAGGATAACCTTAACTTAAAAGCACAAAAACAGAAGAAAAAAAGCAAAAAGAGAAAGAAAGAAAGCGCAATTCTCTAATCATAAGAAATCATAAAATATTTATTTGGATTGCAGTATAAAAGAACAATGGATTCTGTCACTATTCATCATTCCCATACAAAGAAGAAAATTTAACAGAATCCAACTCTAGTCATGACTCCAATTATAAAATAAAGCAGAAAGAATAATTAAACCCTGAAACGAAGAATTTACCAATATTTCTAAGAACAAAGGTTTAGATTAAGGCAGAAAAACTGGGGACCATGTTCTATATTAAGCTTTTAATATCCGCACAACGTATAAATTACATGTATCATAATATTTAAGTACTAAAAAGCAAGTACCAGCTTGCTGCCTTTTCTTTTTATAAGTAAAAGATTTCGCCCAAGTAGAATCCAAGGAAGGTACAGAAGGTATAATAGGACAAGAAAAAAGTTTAAAAATCTCAAACTTTTTCGAAAGTTTTCAACTACAAAATTACAAACCGAAATTTTAAATCAAAGGCCTACACAACAAGATGACTCCCTACAAAATCCCTACCAATACTTTGTCCTCTTGCTCTGATTAAGATCTGACTCATCAGAATAAACAAGTTTAGAAAACCAGCAAAAAGTACAGTAAAAAAAAAGACGCCAGCAGAGTGAAAACATACACTGGAATCGCATGAAGGAAATCAGGGAACATGGTCAAAACGATAGAGATCTATCTCAGATCCCAAAACCTTCCTATCCCCATAAAATAGCAAGGGCTAAAAAGCTATTCACATATTAAAAAATAAAAGGATTTCCCAGCAAAAAAAACATTTGAACAAAAACTTCAGAACAGACAATTTCAGAGAAAATTATAACTTCTCCTGCAGATTAAAGTGCTAAAAAATAAAATATAATGGCACCATTCAGGACCAAAAGGTATATAATAGTTTTTTGGTCACAAAGATGAAAAAGAAAATTGATTGAACAAAAACATGCAAGTCAGAAAGTGGAAGAGAGACAATCATACGGCTGATATGAAATCAGAACAGAAAGAATTTACCGAAGTCCAAAACTGGCGAAGAGAAAGAGTTTGCTTATGTCGGTAAACGTACTTCGATGCTTAAGGATGATGAAAAGGGAAGAGGTATGCTAATATACTAGTAATAAAATTTAATCAATTAATTAATTAATACTAATAATAAAAGCAACCACAGAGTACTAAGAGATGATGGATGAGTTGTAATTATAGCATTCATAATGGTCAACCGTTACTCTCTCTCTTTCTTTCTTCTTTCTCTCTCTCTCTCTTAATCCCTCTTCACACATCACACACTCCACCTTCTTCTGCAATAAATGCATTAAAAACAGTAAAACGAAGCCCCGACCCTACCCTCCAATACCCAAATTCAATAGGGTATATTGTAGCATTAAATTTTCACCTCTAACGCTACCCCTCCCCTCATATCAAAATTTAATTTCACACCAAAAATATGCAACTTTACTTTCCTTCCTTATCCTTCTCACTTTTCCCAGTGTCCTTCGTTTCCCACTATTGTTTCTCTCCAAAGACTCCATCTTTATCAGATTCGCTACCTTTTCCCCACTCACCATTATCATCACCATCATCATCACCCCTTTTGTTTTCTATCCCATTTCCCCACCAACCCAGAATTTTCCAGAGAAAATCCCACCCCCTACAAAAGAGAAAACACGACCACATTGCTGCCTCGGATCCATCGACCGAACTCCAAAAGGACCCGAATAAAAAACGAACACAACACAAAACTAAACGACGAAACCTTTGACTCCCACCTTAACAAACCCAAAAACAATAAAAATAAATAAAAACAAACACAACAAAACAAAACCAACCCACTTCTAGTTTGCGTATGAAACTCACCTCTCTTCACCTCACCTCACCGATGAAGCATGTTTCATTGCAGAATTATTACTCTGCTGCTCCACCCACCGTAGGATTCCTACACTCTCTTCAGATTCTGGTGATATATCTTATAACTTTTCACACTTGAAAGAACGAAAGAAAAGAACTTAGCTGTAACCCAAATCTGAAACTGGCTCTCACGTACCAACTGAGCTGTCTGTACGTGCTTCTGTTTTCATCTTCTCTTTCGATCTCTTTATATATACGCTGCATTCTTTTTCTCTTTTTTTTTTTCTCTTTTTCTTTTTCCCTTATTTCCTTTGACTATGTTTTGTTTTTTCCATCTTTAGCTTGGGTCCCACCTAACCAATTAAGAGGTTCAAATTTTCATCCTCCCCACTCACGAATGGCCACCCAACTTTGGCTTTTCAAAATTATTAGTATTTCCAATGGGATTCTCTACGGTCAGGATTTCGCCCATGCTGTGGACATGCACGATCACGTTCACACATCACTACATCACTATCCTTATCTAACTTCCGGATCATATCTAACGTTATCAACACATGTATTGCGTGTCAAATTGACTAACGCATCATTTTATGTTTCAACGTTTTGTCTTCATAAATTTAATTTAATCTAACGTATATGTTAACAATGTTTATTGATTAGAAGTTACAATTCATCATTACAATATTAATAATTTAATCAAATGTGATCATTTGAATTAACTGACTATATAAAATAATTTACATCTTAGTTAAGCTAAGTTTTATAAATATTAAATTTCAATAATATAATAAATATGTTATGTTACATTGAATTATATATGATGATTTAGTCAGTAACTGATAAGAATCTCTTTAATGTATATGAAAGTCAAACTAATAAATTTATTATATTTAGTAACAAAATTTAAAAAAAAATAATTGTTGTGTCAAATTTGATAAGTTAATATTAATTAATGTTGTTATTTCTTTAATGATGTTGCTTGTTTTTGTTTTAATAGTAAGAACTTGTGTGTTTGATCCTTTGTAAAAAAAAAAAAAAAATCTTCAATATTAATATTTAACAAAAAAAAAATGTGTCCAGTATTAAGAAATAAATAAATATATTAAAACAATATAAGAGATTCTAATTATTTAGATTTGAATAAACAAGAATAGATGAAACCAATAGGACTAATACACGCCAGTATGAAAAGATAAAAATTGTAACATCACCTAACCGACCCTAAGAGTGAATCTTAATGCTATGAAAAAAAAAAAAAATCTAAACCATATTATAAGAACCATTCTGCAAAATAATCATACTATTTATCGATAAGAAAGAGCATATTATATATCATTACCAAAAGTAAACTCAGCTCTATTTCCAAACGAACCACCCATGTTATATTTAATAAAGATCACCAAAATCAGGAAAAACCACAATAATAACTCTTCCAACCAAACACACAAAAGAGACCATGCATATACCTGATAAAGGACTAAGTAGGAAAAAAATACATCATATATATTTTCAGAATATGAATATAAAAAGTTTCTTTTTTAAGTTTCGGCAAATCATCATTTTAGCCTTAAATATGTAAAAGGATGATAATTTAGTTTTGAAAAATAATACATTTAAAGACTATAATTTATTGTTAAATCGTATTTTTCAATGATACGTTTATATTAATTTTAATTTTAGAAACAAATTTATCATTAAATTTTATCGTAAGATTTAGTTGTCTCGTCTTTTAATACATGTTTAAAGATATATGAAAGTATTTTGCATCTTATAAAAATAAAAATAATAATTTTTTTAGATTAATTAAAAAATGAATTTAAGTTTGACTCATTTTTATAAAATCGGATTTTAAGGTAATAATAACCCTCATTTATATATATAATATATAATGTAAATTCATTTTACTTTTAATTAATGTAAAATAAGATTTTGAAATAAGGAAACTTAAATAATAATTTATATAAATGAAATTTCAAGAGAAAGCTAATCTAAAATTATATAATTTTTACTTATTTTGAAAAATTTTAACTAAATTGAAGACATGCTTGTATAATTAGGTAAAGGTAACATGTAGTTCTTGGATAACCATATGAATGTACCTGGTTTTAAATCTTTCATCTTTACCCTAGCGTTGAAATAGAAACATGTATAAAACTAACTAACCACAATAAAACTATATATAATTCTCATTTATATGGATCTTCTAAACTTTGGTTTTGTGTTTTTATTTTTCCTTCATAACAAGATAATAAAAGGATCGTAAAATCAAGAAATAAAATCCATTAACTAATTGTATTAAGTGATAAAGGTTGATTGCTTCTAAGTAATGTAGAAAAGAGAATTTCACGACCAAACTACTCGAGTGTTCACAACTAACTCGTTTTTAAAGCCTTCTTATTCTGTTGCATTGGTTGAACTATTCTTTCGTTGCTAACAGATGATTTTATGTGCAAAACGAAAAGGTGATGGAATACCAATATCGACAACATTTTATGATTATCTAATAACTCTCCTTATAGTTCCCAATCTCTCATATCCTTATTTAAGTTGTTGCTTGCAAATTGTTTCATTGCTCTTAATGATGGGGAGCTGGTTAAAAATGACACTTATTAGTCCACATCCTTGATTGAATGTATTGTTTCAATGTCACTTTCATTTAGTGTATAAATAACATTATTTATTTACCTTTATATTCTTTGAGATTTTTGGTTAATGATTTAGTGAATGTAATTAAATTTTAACATTTTTATAATAAGTAAAATGATTATGTTCTGATGACATTAAGATACCAATCCTGTATTAGATTGCAGAAATTGAAATATCAGAGATAATATTTAAAGTTAAACATGTTTTCCATTTTGATAAAAATTTAATTCAATTATAGATTTAGATTCTCTAAAAAATTTGTCTACTTTTTTAGTTTCTCGTTTAATTTTTGCCTCATGAAAATCATTTCCTATTTGCTAGAATATTTTTTGTTCATTGTTGTTAATTCTTAAAGTGGTCCATGAATGTGGAATAACATTGATGTGAATCACTAACCCATGTGAGTTTCAATGTAATTGGTACAGTAGTTGTTAATTTTGGTTATGAATAACTTGGGTTACCTTTTATTTGTGGCTTTTAAGAAGAATGAAGTGAAGAAAAGAGAGTATGTGGGGGTGCTATAATGAAGATTGAGCTCTCATTTTCTGGTGCTCTATCCACAAAAGCAAAATTATCTTGTACTACAATCTCATTTCAACCTTAAGAAAACACTTCGTGATATATAGTCTTGGATGTATGGTTTTGATTCAGATGAAAAAAAGAAAGTTAAATTGTGTGATTATTTGTAAAGTTAAGAAATACAGACTCATCCAGTTAAACTTGTAATGAAGAGAATAACATTAAAGGTGAGGTGCTATTGTGTTGTGATGATTGATTGTTAACTTAGTGTTGTTAACTTAGTTAAGAATGTTATTTTGCATTATTGTGATGGTTTCTTTTGAAATACCATTGGTGAAAGTCAATGTTTAGATACGTATTGTTTAAAATTCTTTGTAGAAGGGCGTATGTTGTAGATCATAGTTTTATTCTTGTGTGAGTTCATGTAGAAGTTTGGAAAATTTACAATGTTTAATTTAGATATAATGATGTAAAAGATTATGAAAAAAAAATGTGATTTTCAATCCTTAATTCTGAGTATTGTTTGTCAAAATTTAGTGGAACTCTTTATACACTTTTGTGATAATTTTTTTTGGTTGAAAATTATTTTATGGTCATATGTCAAATTAATATTTTTTCTTATAGAAATATCTTCTATAGTAATATTTAATATTCTTTCTCTTAGTATTTTTAAATTATTCCTTTTTAAAAACTCAATTTATTTAAATACTTTTTTTTCTCTTTTAAATATTTTATAAGTTTGGAAATTGAGGAGAGTTTGAAAGAAAATTAAGACATATTGATATGGTAAAGTGAATCATTTTTATAGAAATAATTGCGTAATTTAAATGCTTTTTTTGGTTTTATTTCTATCATTCAATATAAATTTGTGTTTTCATAGAATTTAGATATTTTAGTAAAAATCATATTAATCTTCTATTTTTGGATAGATATTTTTTTATTAAATTTCTAACTCATGCTTTTCTTAAATGTAAAAGTAGAAAAGAAAAGAAAAATGAAGTTTAGTGGAAAGAAAGAGTCTCCGATAGAGAGGACATTAATGGAAGATTTAAGGACATTTGTCAAAGGAATTTTGAGAAGATAGAAGGACAATTTTGAAAAAGTCTTGAAACCAGTTTTTCAATTTAATGTATTTTTCAAGGAAAACACAAGTTTATTTGATTAAGACAAATTTTTATAACCCATAGATCACATTACTAGTTATAAAAACAAATAGTTGACAATACACGACAATAAAATATAATCATTTAAGTTTCAGAAATAATTGATTGAAAAACGTACAAATTCAAGAAATTATGTAGAATTCAAGTCGCGATTCAAGATCAAGGGTAAGAGAAATCAAAAACACCAATATTTATACTAATTTACTCTTCCTCAAGAGCTACATTCAATATCCTTGTCAACAAGTAAAGAAATTTCACTCAAGAACACTTATGTTCAACAATTACACACAAGAATCAGTCTTGCACCCTACAATAATACACCACAAATAGTGTTGAACCCTAGTACACATGTACAATAGTAAACCCTATACAATTTTAATTCTAACACCTCTTTAATCAATGAAATTTGAAAAAGAAATCGCCACTGCAATCTCACAATACTAAACTAGTTTAGGAAAATAGATTGTAGTGACTTTCCTGGATCAACAACAGATGAACAAAGAGTGCAATACTATCATGGTATGAAATGAGCTTCAAGAATACTTTTCTTGATTCCTTTTGATTCAATAACACTCTTAGTTCACAATGAGCTCTCAGTTTTTTTTCCTTTTTTTCTTTTTGCTATCTTGTGTTTTCAAAACTTTCACTACAAGAAAAAAACTATTTAGAGACAATTTTTTAGCTACCAAATAAAATGGTTGCTAATTGTGACCAAAATAATCACCAATTAGGTTTTGGTTGTTAAATAACTACAAAATAAAAGTAATGATTGAATTTAGTGACCAATTAAGTTAAGATAATTAGTATCTAACATTAACTACCAAGATTTTATTCACTTATATTATTAGATTCTAAATTGATATATAATTAAGTTAAAGACTAATTTAGAATCTAATTATATAAATGGTTAAAACCTTTGTAGCTAATGTTAGATACCAATTACTTGACTTAATTGGTCCCTAAATTCAATCATTAATTTTATTTTATAGTTATTTAGCAACCAAAACCTAATTTGATGATTATTTTAGCCACAATTAACAATCATTTTTATTTGGTAGCTGAAAATTAGTCTCTAAATAATTTTTTTGTTGTAGTGTTTCTTATTATTGAAATATGTTTTTCAAAAGCTATTATATATGTTTCAAAAATTGATTTAAAAATTGTTGTCACAGTTATATTAAAAACAATAGATTGTAAACAAATTTAAATCGATTGATTCTTTGCTGTTAGGATTTTTTAGCTTGCTGTTTTTGAAAAACAATTTGTTGAAAACTTTAGTGAACCATTTTTACTCAAATATAGTTAGTACAATTCCAGTTTTATATTTTCAAAAACATTTAGGAATAATTGGTGCTCATTTCAATACCTTGTGAACTATGCACAAGACAAGACAACTCACACATACAAAGTAATCTAAGATTTCTTCAAGTCTCATTTGTTTTTGGCTTGAGTTGACTATACATCAAATACATAGACAACAACATTGTTAATAACATCCTCCCATTTAATGAAGGCAATCCAGTATGTGTTGAGTTGCTTCTAATAAAACCTGCAAAATCTCAACTAAACAAGTGTGACAGTATGTATTATACTCAAGTTGAAATAAAAAATTAGTTAATTGATACAATCACACAGTGCAGGCAGCAAAATATCAATAAATTAAAACAATTAATCACTCAATGTATTTTTCTTTCATCTTAGGAAATAACAAAAGATTATGCATAACTTTACTCCCCCAGAAATGTAAACCCCCTGAGTGATATGCAATCTTATTGAAGGCACATTGAATCAGTTTGATATGAAAACAAAAGCAAATCATTACTCAAGTAGTTCAAGTAGTTTAGTTTATTAAAAGTAGTTCATATTTTACTAAGATTAATCAATATTACAATATGATTTTGTTCCAAATTAAAGAAACCAAATTGCAAACAACCAACCTAAACTAGAACCACCCAAACTGAAAAAAGAATATAACCAGTAGACAACAACTAGAAACAACAAACATACTTATTCTCCCCCATTGACTTCATCAAATTGGATAAGAAAAAGTATGATGTTAAGTAAAACATGAACCTAAAGAAAAAAGTGAAATAGAGGACATGATGCATAGGATATTCTAAGTGCTTGGGCCATAGTACATATCAGCTAACTAATCTTGAATAGCTTTAATCTGCCCATCCAGATGCTGAAATCGTGCAACACAGAATTCATAATGACCTTTTTGATCACTTGCCATGCAGTCCAACCCCTCAAGCACCATCTGCTCAAACCTTGATAAAGGCTCTCCTCTATCCACAGCAGGTACATAGAGTATCATGGTCTAAATTTTATGCAGCAACATCACTTAGACCGACACCATCTCCTAGTTGCTCAACATTAGCACCAGTACCAACAACACCTCCAGTTTGTTGTTGTCGTCCTTCTTCTTCTTCAACCTAACAAATCTAGTATTCATCATCCACCTATTTAGGCAAATATTGTGTAGTGTCGCACAAGTTATCTCGTTGTGAGGCCTAACCACTTTAATCAGTTCACCCTCAAGATCGACACCAAAATGTTCAATAAACTTTGAGACCAAGAAAACATATATAGTTAATGAGCTTCCTTGTTTTGCTCATATGATCCTATATCACATTAATCCAATTGATCTTGAAGCAATGCATGATACAATACATCAAAATCAGATCCTCTTTTGTTAGGACAACATGATTCTATCCCCTAGGTGTCAACTGTCATACCACCAACAAAGAAAATATTCTCAGGTTTAAAGATAGTCCTCCAATATGGAAGCCTCTCATAGCAGCAAGAGGGTTCGTCAAACATGATCTGAAACAATGGTTTTTGTTGTAATTCTCTAGGGAATTGGTGTTTCCTTTGCCAACTGTTCTTCCAGTGTTCTTCAATCCAACTATTGTAGTCCACACTGTAAGGGTGATGTCCATATCCACTCCTTTTACATGGGAGTACATGACCACATCTTCAAATGAGAGATTGGTGAAGAACACCCTCATCAAGTCTGGATAAAGGTTGCCAGTCAGGTTCAAAATTTTTTCAAGCTTTTGATGCTTGAGCATCCTCTTCACATTGTTTAGATTCTCCTGCTTCGGCCACTCAACCCTCATAAATTTTGGGTTGTTGATAAATTTCCTGTTGACTTCATGGAGATAGACAACTCTCTACTCCTGATTACTAGAAAACCACCTTTTAGGTGCCCATTCTCCTCCACTTCTTCTTCTGGTATAGGTCTCCCAGTACCTCTTGAGTTCCTATATCTCTTCTTTGGGGTCGTTGAGATAGACATGTCTAGGGTGAAAGAGAGTGTTTGGTTTATGACAGTATGTACTGCACCGAAGCACGTGGATTCAACAATAGATTAATTTTTCTAATGTAAGTGTGTATGAAGAATGCATGCAACATAGACTGATATAAGCATATATTTCTCACTCATTGAATCAAACATTTATTATGCAGTAAATAGAAATTCACAAACTAAGTTGCTTTAGGTGAGATTTTGTACAATTCAATTAATTGGGAAATGGCATAATCTGACTGAGTAAACCATGCAATCAACTTTTCAATCAATCCCATAAATTAATTCTTTCAACGATTATGAATCATTAATCAAGTTCATTATTTCTAGTTCAATTTGAAGGTAATTAAATTTTACCTTAGCCAATTGTTTAGTGAATAAATCAGCTAATTATTTCATAGTTTCAACAAATTGAATTTTACAATTACCATTACTCACATGATCCTTGATAAAATGATGGTGAATTTCAATATACTTTGTTCTTGAATGTTGCACCAGATTCTTAGCTAGGTTAATAATAGTGTTTTTATCACAAAATAGGGGTACATTTATAAGATTTAATCCAAAATCACTTAATTGTTGTTTTAGCCAAAAAATTTGTGCACAACAACTCCCTACAACTATATATTCTGCCTCTGTAGTGAACAATGCTACACAAGCTTGCTTCATATTGTGCCAAGAGATTAGACTTGATCCAAGTAGATGACAGGTTTCACTTGTACTCTTTCTGTCTAATTTGCAACCTGCAAAGTCAAAATCAAAATATCCAACTAGATTCAATGAAACCTCACTTGGATACCATAATCCCACATCTATAGTTCATTTCAAGTACTTCAAAATCCTCTTGATTGCATTGAAATGTGACTCCTTTGTATTGGATTGATATGTAGCACAAAGGCATGTGTTGAAGATTATATCAGGTCTACTTGTTAGATAAAGAAGAGAACCAATCAATCCTCTATACTTGATTTGATCCACAACCACACCCATCTCATCAGCATCTAAGTAACAACTAGTTGATATTGATGTTGTAGCCTCTTTGCACCTTTCCATTTCAAACTTCCTTAATAATTCCTTACCATACTTTGATTGGCTAAAACATGTTCCATGTTTGAGTTGCTTAATTTGCAGCCCTAGGAAGTAATTCAGTTCCCCCATCATTGACATTTCAAATTCTCCCTACGTAGTTGTCACAAATTCTTCACAAAGTTTCTCATTAGTTGAACCAAAAAGATATCATTAACATAAACTTGAACTAGTATAATATCACTATTAGTTTTCCTAATAAAGAGAGTCTTATCTACTTTTCCTCTTTCATAGCTTTGAGAAAGTAAGAAGTTACTTAACCTCTCATACCACTGTCGTGAAGCTTGCTTTAGGCCATACAAAGCTTTATTGAACTTGTATACATGTTCAGGGAACCTGTGTCCTTCAAAACCTAGACGCTAATTTACATAGACTTCCTCATTTATAAAACTATTCAGAAAAGCACTCTTAACATCCATTTGGAATAGTTTAAATCCACACATCCAAGTATAAGAAAGTAGCAATCTCACTACCTCTAATGTAGCAATAGATGTATAGATTTCATAATAATCAATTCCTTCTTCTTGATTATATCCTTAGCCACCAGCCTAGCATTGTTCCTTACAATAAAACGTTGTTCGTCTAATTTGTTTTTAAACACCCACTTAGCTACAATGACATTCATTTCATTAGTCTTAGGAATTAGAATCAAAACATCATTTCTAGAAAATGGTTCAATTCGTCATGCATGACATTAATCCAGTTTGAATCATTCAAAGCATCCAACACAATTTTAGGTTCAAGTTGAAAGACAAACACCATATGTTGGCAGAACAAGTTCAACGATTTCCTAGTTGAGACTCCCTTGTCAATCTGCCCAATCACATTGTCCAGTGACAAATTTTTGTCACTCTCCACTCGTTAGGCAGTCCATAATTCCTAGCAGGTGCAGTAAGTTCAGTAATAGCTTCAGCTTTAGCAGGTTCAACTTCATGCAGCTCTACATCATTTCTTCCTTCATTCCACTAGACTATCAAATTTTTCCTCTAAATATCACAAAAATCATCATCACCTGCACTGTCTTGGTATTATCCTACAGTTCTTGGTTAGATTCATCAAATATAGTATGCACAAATTCTTCAAAAAATATGGTTCTCTTGTTGTATGCTCTACATGTATGACTATGTGCAAAATATCCCAAAAAAATACCTTCGAATCAAACTTTTTCATATTTTTTTTTTCATTATTCAAAATGAAGCATTTGAAACCAAAAAAATTAAAATGAAAAATCTTGGGTTTTCTCCCCTTAAAAATTTCATAGGGGGTTTTATTTAAAATAGGTCTAGTTAAAACTTTGTTAAGAACATAGCAATTTATATTTACTGCATCTGCCAAAAAATATTTTGGAAGATTAATTTCACTAAAAGAGTTCTTGCCAATTATTTTTAGTATACTTTTTTAGTAAATATATAAATTTTAGTATTTTATTTTATAAGTAGAAATATGTTGGGGGTAACACATTAAGAAGATGTTGTGTGGATACTTAGGAATGGAAGGGAAATTTAACCCAGGCTTATTCTGTCAAACAAGCTTACCATATGTTACAAGATACAAGCATAGGGGAGGGAAATGAGGGTTTTAGTGAATTATGGAAGGTGATGGCCCTTCCAGCCCAACATTTCGCACAGAGAGTGCTTGTCTATAAAATTACCACAAAGGACAATTTAATGAACAAAGGGATTATTATGTCAAGTACAACATGTGTTATGTGTGCAGTGGAAGATGAAATAATTAATCACTTATTCTTTAAATGCAAAATAGAATGGTATATGTGGAATCAGTATACTAAATGGTTTGCAATAGTTGGTGTGCATCATTTCAAGGTTGATCATGACTTTAAACAATTCTATTTAATGGAATTATCTAAGAAACGAAATAATGCAAGGAGATGTCTTTGGATGGTGATGGTAGGGTATAATTGGAATCAGAGAAACAACATCTTATTTTAGAGTAAGGTAGCAAACACAAATGAATTATTTGTGGTTGCACAAATTAAGGCTTGGGGATGGATGACTAATAAGTATCCAAAACTAAACTTTTCAAACACTGACTGGTGCTTGAATCCTATTTTGTGCTTAAAGCCTTTGAAATAACTTTATATGTGATGCACATGATAAGCTTTTAAGTACTACTAACACACTGCAATAGCAATAACAGTAGTTGTGCTTATCTTCTGTGTAGGAGTGCTTATTACAACTCATGTCATTGGACCTAAGCCAACAAGTACTAGAAGGAGGGAAACCAAGATTATGCATGCCAGCTTCAGAATGGAAATGTGGAGTGTTGGATGTTGCTTATAACAAAAAAGTTTAAATGAATTGAGAGTGTACTGGTGTAGTCAATCATGGAGTGCATTTGATTGATTGTTGGGAGCACCCTGCATCAGATTACATTTTTGTATCCTGCAAATCACCTTAACCAACATACACCATGCTCTTTATCATATTTTTAGGAGGGTGAACACATGATAATCAAACAACATGAGACTACATGTGTAATTCTCTGTAGGGATTGTATAGCATCAACACCACTGAAAATTGTAATTTTAACATTGAACGTACAATGATTTTCATTAATTATACAAGGGATAGAGTTACACAAATCTCATGATTTTTTGTAAGGTGGAAAATGATGGGTTCAAAGACTTCATTTTGCAATCTCACTTAAAAGGTAATTAATAAGGTTAAAGTCTTTTTCGTACAAGGGTTGAGACATCCCTCAAATGTCCCGTTTTATTAAATCTATTCTTTGCTGATAAAAAAATGAGTGATCTTGAATTTTGGCCTATATAAGTTGTCTATCATGTCTAAACTATGAGATTAAATTATATGAATCACTAGTAGAAAAAAACTTTCTACATCCCGATGTAGTATCAAGCCCATTGAGACCAATGTGGTATGGCCTGTGTTGGGTCACACATACTACGTCGATCTTGGTAGACGAAGCGAATGGGTGGACGAACCGATGTAGTATGGTGATACTACATTGGTTCCCCCACCAAGACCAATGTGATATGGCAATACTACGTCGATTCACCCCCTAAGACCGATGTAGTATGACGATACGACATCCGTTCGTCTACCGAAACCGATGTGGTATGACTTGTGTTGTGCATCACATCTTACTAGAAAATATTCACTAAACAATATATTTAATAAGTAGACACTAGTACTCATATTTTTCGAAACGATTTACTTAACCTGAAGTATTTGTTCGATTCTCACCATTTGTAAAAGCTCATGAGACCATCAATAATTATATCATTATAAGCGAGATTATATTTCCAATTAGTTAGAGAAAACCCTTAATGAAACAAATTATATTCACTGATTGATCTCTTTTAATAGGTTTTCTATTTCAAGTATTTTTCTATTTCCAAAACTCAAATTTGAAACTTGATTTATTCAAGTTCAGTTCTCATACTAGTAATTGTTTTGAAGCCAACTTTTATCCTTTGTTTCCTTTTGTTGCCATAAGCTTTGCGGGTATGGTTACTATGTCATTATGCCATAGGGTAACCATTGACAAGCTCATGATGGTTCATGGCCATGTGAGGGTGGTGCTAGAACTCTAGTAATGGATAAGAGTGAGTTAGGGTTACACAACTTGCATTACCGTGTGAAAGTTACATGGATGGATGACAATGACTTTGAAACGAGATCAAGTTTTGAGCTAAATGAGTGGATACGAGGGAGGCATTGCAATACTGCTAGAGTTACTAATTAATTTGACTGTATATATATAAAATAAAAGAATGTAAAATGAATTACAATTTTTTTTGTAGAGTTGCATCTGATATAGTGATATAGTGATGGGTGATATCTATAAGAAAATTTAAAAAATATTATTTTAAAAATTCTCTTTTGTTTGTACAAATTTTATAACATAAAATTTAAAAACTTACAACTAAAGAGAGTTTCCATTTGTCACAACCGGGGTCACGACGGAGATGGCGAACAAAACAATTTATTTCGTTTTTAATAAAACAGAGGAGTCGCCACCATAATTTATTAACGGAAAACTATGGAAAACCAAAAACAGGATAAGGCAAGTTCACAAAACCGGATTTAGAGTCCGGGAGTCAGTTACGTGTGGGGAATGTATTAGCACCCCACAACGCCCGTCCTAAGACGGTACCTTTAATTAAATAAGTAACCTGAGTGTAATTTTTTAAAAACATTTATTTTCCCAAGAAAGAGATTAAGATAAAACAAACAAAATATTTTTTTTATTTTAGGGAGCCCGACAAGGTTTGACCTTGCTCCTACGTATCTCCATCAGGGATGAAGAATCAGGGTTACGTAGTTCTTTGGAAAAATTAATTGTTGAAATGTTTAATATTTTTTAGTTTTGAAAATTTTATATATTTTTTCTTTTGAATGTTTTTTAGAGTAAACTTCAAATTTGGATACCGTAGACGCATGCGGTCTTTTGGTATTCCAGTCAAAGTTAAAACTTCAAATTTGGATACCGTAGACGCGTGCGGTCTTTTGGTATTCCAATCAAAGTTAAAACTTCCCGAATTAAACTCTTGTACGGTGCGAACGACCATTTTAAGAATTCAATCGAGTCATCATAACTTTTCAAATCAAAATTTGGATAGTTAGAAATTAAACATTTTCTTTAAAAAAGAAAAAAAACACAATATGTCAAAACTTTTTATTTTCTTTATTTTTTTTAAAAAGAACTAAAGGGGTATTTCTGGAAACAAAAAGAATTATGGGTGTAGGTCTAAATATATGGGGTTGCAGGGAGCAGTTTAAGGAGGTATATCATTATGATGAAAATATTGTGGTGTTAAGGTTTAGTGTTAGTAGAAGTGTGGTAAAAATGCAAGGAAAGAACATAATACAGAAAAATGGCGAATTGATATATTTATGAAAATGCATGTTGGTGACATAAGACTAATTTTTTAATATTTTATTCTCCCATGGATGCATAGAGACACTTAGAAATAAACAAGAAGAAAAGAAACATACCTAGTGCTTGAAAAAGCTAGTATTTTCCTTTTGTGTTTCCTTCTTTCTCTACTCTCCAAACTAAACTGCTCTCTCTTTTTCGTCTCCCTCTATCTCTAGTATATGCTTGTTTTCAGTCCCCCTCTCATCATGGAATCTAGTGCTTGAAAAAGCTAGTATTTTCCTTTGTGTTTCCTTTTTTCTCTACTCTCCAAACTAAACTGCTCTCTCTTTTTCGTCTCCCTCTTTTCTTCTCCAGAATCCGTGTGCTTTTTTTCCAAAAAAACCTCCCCAATCCCCTCTGTATCCATTTCTCCTCCTTTTATTAAAGTCTCTCTCTTTTCCATTTATTTTCTGTTTTTTTCCGTTATATATTTTTAATTATTTATTTAAAACATTAACAGACAAATATAAACTACTCTATTTTTATTTTATTTATTTAAGCAAAACAATTTTTTTTATATATTTATTTTAAAACTTGCAAATCAAGTATAGAAGCAGTTATTTTATTGTTATATTTGTTTTTATTATTTTTTATTTATTATTTATTTATTAATTTTTAAATGTTGTTGTTTTAAATTAAGATATTTTTGTTATTTTCTTGTTATTTTTGTTTTTTTTATTATTAATTATTTATTTTATTATTTTTTTAATGGAAAAATTAATGGAAAAATTCAAATTTATTATTTTTATTTTGTTTTTTATTGTTATCATTATTTTTCAAGAAAACTTAAACTAATAAATATTTTTTATGTTATTATTCTTTTTTTAAAAAAAATTATTTTTATCATCATACTTTAATTTAAAAAAATTACTCGGACAAAATCGGGTGTTGACACCATCGTAAATTTTTATATTGGTTATTATAAAAATATATTATGTCCAGTTTCCTTCGTCAAATGGATGGTGTTAAATAATATAAAATCTCATTAAGTTATTTAAAATATTAAAATTTAAAAAGAAAAACATCCATCACCAAAATATCTTTAGCAAAAACAACAAATTATTCTTTGTGAATGAAAATATGCAAGAATATAGTCATGATCGATTTTAAATAAATAATTTCATAAATATTGTTTTGGTTTAGAAAAACAAAGTTAAAATAGTTTATATATATATGTATATATATTTTTGTTTGATTTTTTTTTTTGAGAAAAATAAATATATTTTGTACATATATCATCTTAGGATGGATGTTGTACTCTGCTAATAATATCTTTGGTACAAGCCAAATTTGGTTTCAAAGATCAATTTTTTAAAAAGGTTTTGACATAGTTTTCTATAATAAACTATGGTAACAACTCTTTTATCTTTTTTTAAATATTTTGTTGTCTCGTCACGAACTCGACTACAACTACGGTTTGAAATATCTTTTTCAAATATCTATGTAACTCTAAAATAGTCATCAATGATGATGAGACCATAACTTTTGTTACCCAAACTCAACATTCTAGTTGGTTTGAAAAGATCTATGCGTAGAAGTTGTTGGGATCTAGGAGTTTGAAAGAGATTTTTTTTAACTACTTATCCTTTTGACATGCTTCACAAAGGAGATGGATTTTGTAAGAAAGATTGGTTAATCCTCTAATGAATCTTTTCTTAAATAGTTTTCAAATGTACTTTAAGTTTAAATGTCAAGCTTTTTGTGTTATACCCATCTTTTAGACATGTTACCTTGTGCTTATTGAGACCAATTAGAATAGATTGTTTTGTCGTCTGGCATATGATTTTTGTCCATCACACTATGCGATTATACATTATTTTTTCTTGAAAGAGACCATATAACTACAGTCACAAAACTGACTTATGTTTAGTAGGACATATTTGAGTCCTTTAAGAAATAAAAAATTGTAATTGGCACAAGGGAAAATATTTTGATAGAGTCAATACTTCAAAATTTACCCTTATAAGGCCACTTTGCCTCCATCATGTCTTCGCATGTGGAGTAATGTAGACTTAATGCTCATCATATGTCGCAAGCATCAACTGTCAAGGAACCAACTTAGTCCCTGATCTCTTCCCGTACAATATATTGCGATTGGAATTATAAGTTCTTTTATTACCCAAATATTCTTAGGTTCTTTCTTAATAGTTTTAGGTTTTTGTCTTTAATATTTATATCTAGCACTTACATGCCTAGATTTCCAACACTACCGACAAACACCTTTAACAATTTTAGAAAACATTTTCTTTTTTTCATTTTGACCTATCATATCATATCCTAGACTAGATTTGTCAAACACATGTCTAGAGGATCCAAATAAAAGATTCAAAGCTTTGGAGCTCTCAAATTTTTTTTGCAAATCATCCTTGTATCATGTGATTTTCCCTCTAGATTTTCAATTTTATTAACATCTATATGATGAATATATTCTAGGCTTGACACTTTCTAATAATTGTAATTTCATTTTTCTTAAGCTTTTCATTTTCTAAGAGCAAAACTTTAAACTTTTGATTCAATTTCAAATTATTTTCATCTTCCTCACATGAAGAATTTGATGAGTCAGAAACAATTTAAAGGTATTAATGAATGTAGGTTACCTCGTCATCTACGTTTGCCATGAGACAAAGATTAGCTTGCTCTTTGTCTAACCTAGAGTTTGATGTTGAGTTTGAATTTTCCCATGTAGTCATTAGAATCTTCTCAAATTTTGGTTTTCTTTCAAACGTAGGACATTCTATCCACATGTGTCCCATCTTTTAGCATTCATAGGATATCAACTTTTGTCTTTCCTGGTTCTTTTTCTTCTTGGAGAGGTTTTATGTTTTCTTGCTAGTAAACCTTTTATTTCTATGCCCTCTTTGTTTAAGCTTCTACTTAAACTTTTAGCACATGGGTGTGTCAACATCCAATTTCATCCGGACAAATAAAATTATTTCAAAATATAAAAAATATATAAATTTAAAATAAAAAATGTAGTTTTTATCATATTTTGTCATTTAAATAAATAAATAAAAAGAGAGTTTTAGTTTTAATTTATGAATAAAGTTTTAAAATAAAATTTGTAAAACTGAGAAAGAGTTTGCTCAAGCCCAATCCATTTTAAGTGTGTCTAAAAAAAATAAAAATAAAAATAAAAATTGTCATTAAAGTGTTGTCATGTCACATTGTCTCTCTTTTTCTGCCTGTCTTTTCTAATGCTCATTAATGACATAAAAATTAATTGAAAATAAATTAAAAATTTATAAAAAGGTTAGAAGTTTGAATAGTTGATCTGACATTATTCAGATTAATTGCAAATGATTATGCTTAATAGTAATTAAATGTTGATGATTTTCAATTAAATGTTGATTGTCTAATATTTTATGCATTTTCTTTTTGAACTGTTATGCTCATTTTATTTGTTGATTCATTTTATTTTTTTAGGTTGCTCTTAATAAAATAATAAAAAAAGGCAAAGAAAATGTGTGTTGAGTTTTTGGTTTAGAATAGCTGTAAAAAATAATAAAACAGAAAAGAATAAAAATTTGAAGAAAGTCCAACCCATTAAGAAATAAATTGTCTTTGAATAAAGCTCAAATTAATAAAGGGTTCACTTTGAATAAAATAAAGTAAATGAGTTTGCTTAGGTCCGGTCCATTAAAAGAGTGTTAAAAAAGGAAAATAAAATTGATATTTTACATCCTTCTTATAAAAGAAAAAGATCAAAATAAGGAGGGGAGAGGATTTACTCTGAGCAGTATTTTATACTCATCTTTAAAAAAAATTAGAGAATTACACACATTTTTATGAGAGAGCATTAGAATTACACACGAAAAAAATTACTGAAGATCTAGAGGCTTAGAATTAGAAGAAGGAGGTGAATTTTGTTAAAGCTGATCTTCAACTGGTATGTCTAGATCGTTCAGCCTCATGTGATTGTTCTATTTGTTCTTATTCTGTTTGTCTTTTATTTTGTTTGTTTTGACTTGTTGAAATTTCAATATCATGAATATTAGTATTTTTTATTGCTTGTAAATAAATTGCATTATAAATTTGTTGTTGTTATACCGGAGATGTTGCTCTAAGCACGTCTCGTTCATTTTTTACTAGAGGTTCTTGTTTCACCCGGTCTCAGAGGACCCAAAAAAAGAAACTTAAATCTCAGTATATGATGGAAGTAAGAACATTTAAAGTATTCATAAGAGACCCTAAACTATTTTTATTTTTATATTTATTATTATTATTATTATCATTATTACTTTTTTTTTACCAAATCAATACATAATGTTTTATTTCACGTAAATTTGTGAAGATGAAAATATATAAAACATTTCCAAATTTTTAATAAAAAGTAATAAATGTTTTCCAAAAATAAATAAAATATATCATTTTCGAAAAAGTCTATAAAATATTTCCCAAAAGCTAATAAAATATCAAAATTTTGAAATTAAAAATATATAAAAAAAATTTCAAAATAAAAAAAAATAAACCAACTTTTAAAAATAAAAAACATGAACTTTCAAAAATAAAAATATTAGATTCAAAATAGTTTTAAAAATAATTAAAAAATAAAATATTTTCAAAAATAGTAAAACTATTTACTTTTTTAAAAAAATAAAAATGTGAAACAGTTTCAATAATCTAAAATTTTAACAATAAAAAAATATAAAACTTTTTTTTGAAAACAAGATTAAATGAAATTTTTAAAAAAATAAAAAATAAATACAACAATCATAACAAACCCATTTTAAATTAAGAACTACGTGAACCCTGATTTTCTATCCTGAACCCAATTTTCTATCACGGATAAAGATACATAAGACCAAGGTCAAAAAATAAAAAAATATATGTTTATTTGTCTTATTTTTGCTTATTATTTTTTATTTGCATAATTGTTATTTATTTGTATTATGTTTATTAGCATGTTTTCTTTTTCTTGTTTATATATTTGTTTTGTTTTTTTTATATCTGTTTGTTTTTGTTATTTTATTTGTCTTTATTCATATTATTATTGTTATTGTTTGGGAAAAATGACATTTTGTAAAACCACACTTATTTCTATTCATTTGATTAAAGGTACCGTGCGTGGGGTGCTAATACCTTCTCCACATGTAACCGACCTCCGAATTTTTGAATCTGGTTCGTAGACATTTTTAAATATGGTTTTTCTATGATTTTTCACAATAAACTATGGTGGCGACTTCAAACTCTAAATAAATATTTTTTTAATTAAATTTTTGATCGCTCCGTCATGATCCCGGTTGCGACAGGGTGAGATTTTTTTATTGGTTAAGTTTTCAAACTCAACCTTAGACATATCCATTTCTTCCTCAAGAGTGTTTAGAGCTATTGTTTCCTTGTATTTTATTTGTATTTGCTTAGGTCTAGTTTGAATTCCTTTCTTCTATTGTAGTTGAGGCTTCCTCTTATCTTTGTCTTGGAGATGAACATCGTGTACTCTCAAGATTCTAAGAAGTTTGTACCATATAAGATTCTTGAGATCATGTGCCTCGACAATGATAGTTGTCTCGGGTTTTCAACCTTTGGCATGTTGGCAAGTAGGCAAATAACTTTAGATTGAGATGGTATTTTGAGAAGCTTTACCTAAGAACTTCTAATCCATTGAGAAGAATCTACATGCTTATGAACATATCAACTACAAATTCTTCATCCTCATGGTAAACGATCGCATAGTGAATATACCATCTTCGTTAAACGTCCTCATTTACTTTGTAATTAATCTTAAGAAGTCCTAAATCTCTTTTGTCGAACTTTAACTAATAGACTTTCTATTTTCATTTTTGAAAATAATACAAATAAGAATGTATCTTATTGTTCAAGTGCATAGAGTTGACTCTTCTCTTTCCACATAAATGTTTTTTGAAAGATAATAATGATAAAATGAATTTTTTAATTTTTATTTTATCCATAAATAAATAATGTTACTCATGGATGTAGCTCCTTCTATCTATACGCAAGTCTTAAGTTAATCCTTACGCGTCTTTTTTTTTCTCATGTAAATATTTTTGTTGCTAACAACAACTCACATATAAACCTTATTTTGTGGACAATAGAAAACTCAACTTTTTCTTATAAGATTAATCGAATAAATTTTAACCATATAAATAGAAATCCAATAACATATCTAAGTTAATAAAAACCTATAAATAGAAGAAACGTGACTTTTATATAAGAGAGATAAATTACTTTAATTCAAACATTTTATGTAAATATTATCTAACTTTATTTAATCAATTTCTCTCATAAACTTTTAAAATTTTAAATATTTTTAAATTCTTTTACTTAAAAAAGAATTTAATAAAATATTTCAAATTCTATATAGAAATTAGTTATTCCCTACAAAGTTTCCATCCAAACAAACAAATAACTTAATCGTGGAAACGCATACTCGTGTTCGTGTAGCCCCGAGGCTCAACGGAAGGGGCAAATTGTTGAGTACCAAATATTTTCTAATCTCCTACAATCAAGCCTGCAAAATAACTTGCCTAGCCACGTAATGAATGGATATAGGTTAAGAGGGTCCATTGTACTACCAAATAAATCTTACCTGGTCTTCTTATATCATGTTCAAGGACTATTTTCATACAATCCTTTTTGGTTGAATAAATGCACAAGTCCCTCTTCAAATTACTTTTGACAATTTTTAATTAAATTGATACAACTATTTTTTTTAACTGAATCTCTAAATCTAGAAAAATAGACTTGATAAAATAAATAAATGCATGTCTAAAGACTTAATTGATTTTTTTTCTTTTTAATTTATCACCTATATTACTATTCTTTCACCTTTAGACTAGTATTAATATCTTGACTACACTTTGGTTTTCTCTTGAAGGTTTTGTTTGAACACGACCAATGCATTCCTTTTAAATACACTCTTTAATTAAGTGATACTTTCTTGTATGTTTTTTTTTTAATTACTCAAAGGTTTCTAAACTCTCTTTTTTTTCAATTGGTTCCTGGATTTATATTTGTTTTCTCATTAGCTTTCTACTATTAATTTTCTCAAGGAGTTGAGAATATAACATAATTAAAAAGTAAATGAAAAGTTTAAAAACTCAATTGAAGAGAAAAATACTCCAGCAATCTAACTAAAATTTGCTAAATAATTCATAAATATGCAGATTAATTTAACTTATTTTTTAATACTGGTCACTACCATATCGTTAATTTACTTTGTAAATCGCTTTTCTTTTCATTTTTTTTAATTTAAAAAATTTTGTTCAAAATGATTACTCAAACAAGCATGGTCTTAAATAAAGTAGTTGAAAAATTGGCATTGCATAACCAGGAAGCAGTAATAGAGTTGTTTCGTTTCTCTACTCTTCCGTGTTTGGTAGACTATTTGACTAATGCAGGGACCAGTTTTTAATGCAACGGCTACATCTTGGGTTCATTATGAAGCTTCATCACACTGTATGGAACTTAACCTGATACTCAGATCTTTATTTAATATATAATCAAAGAATAACTTCATTTAATTCATTAATTATTAATTATAATATTTTAATACAATTGTTAAATAATTGTTTTAGTTGTTAAATTATTATTATTTCTCTCTCTCTTTCTCTCTCTCTCTCTATATATATATACATGTTTTATTTAATTATTTGGAACAGAATTATGAGAAATTAATTTAATCATTACTTCTTTCATCTTATCTGATGTTAAATGTGAGACTAAAATGTTATAATGATCAACAAATATATCTTTAATATATAAAAAGAAAGACGAATTCTGGAGTAAAATTTTTTCTACAGAATTAAGGTTACTTATATAAATATAGATTAAATAAATCAGTCAATATATAAAAAATAAAAAATAAATAGAATAATTATAGTTAATAATTAGAAAATGAAGCATTTAGCTTTAATAATTAGAATTTATTATACTGAGAATTTATTTTAACCATCATGTTATCAGACATTGTTATACTGATTGTGAGACTACAATGTTATAATACACACACAAATATATATATACATATATAACATAAGACATGAAAAAAAAAATTATGTACGTCTCTTGAACTTATTACATTACTTAATAATTGTATTTTAAAATTTATCACATTAAAAAACTTTTACATAAATCGTATTTAAAAAGTTATATTAATCTAAAGACTTTTTAATACTTCATCTAAAAAGATTAAAGTAATTCACATCTTAAAATACATTAAAAATATGAATCAATTAATTATTTTTGTGCCCAATAAAATTTGTTGCAAACAATAAATGTTATGTAGGATTATAGATGTTGCAGTTGCAATACACGTTCGAATGAAAAACTTTGTCGTACATACTCGGTTCAGTCTAGGTTGAACAAGAATGTTTTCATTGAAAAATATCTACAGCAGGTATGAAAAATAATTGTGCGGGGGCTACATTTCAAATAATGTTATTAAATAAAAATAGGATTATTAATGTGAATTATTAGAATACAATTAAAACCTTTTGGGTAACATGTCTTTACCAATAAGCTTAGAAAGAGTTGGAGGTGGGGTCTAAGTCATAATGAGAAGGTCAAACTTTTAGCTCTCCAAATGAATACTAATCCATGCTTAGCTTTTCCAAAATAACAGTAGATTGAGGCTCAGAATACATGCTGAGAGTAAATATATCCATGGGAAGTATAGAAAAATTGTATAACACAAGTCAAGAGGATCTTATAAGTTAAGAGTATTATTCTTGTAGATTTATCAAGAGAGAAAGAATAGAGAAAAACTGATTTTCATTTTTAGAGTAAAATAATTTCTGATTAGTTCATTATTAGATTAGAAATAATTTAACAGTCGATTTGTAATATATTATTCTTCAATTTAACTGTTAGGATTGTCGATTGGAAGTCTATAATTAGATAAATCAGTTTCGTATTGTGATTCTAATTTAGGTTTTTCTTTATTTATTCTTCAAATTTTGAAAGTCTTATTACTTTATGGATTGGTTGGTTGTAAGCACATATTTGTACATTTGATGAGACTCTTTTGTGTATGTATTTGATATTTATTAGTAGAGCTTGATTGACTAGTTTGTGCCTGTGAGTCTTTCTTCCCATGTTAAAAGTATCAATGTATCATTTTATTTTGTTATTTCTCCTTGCAAATTCTTGAAAGTTTGGAAGAATATTTCCGCTGCATATTTTTGTACTTTTGGTTGTTATGTAGTCGTTTCTCCTATTAGTTCCCAACTTGTAACAAATAAAGGAGGCCATAAACAATTTGCGGCGACAAAATGAGGAGGCAAGGTAAAGAGCAAAAGTAACCTAGCAAGCACAAAAGATGCTTTGTCACGAAGTAGAAGAGTCATACCTCTTGGTAGAAAAGACCCTAAAAGCTTATGAGTAGCCTTAGTTTAAAAAGTGAGGAGTTGCAACAAGCCTTAAAAGTCTAACTCACACATCACAGAGATTAGAGATTGGAACCTGAGCTTACTGTGACACAACGTGATTTCCAACCTTCTATAAGAGACACCATGAACAAATCAGATATAAATAGATTCGATAAGAACTTGTTGAAGATGGATGATAACATCTATTTTTATCATATTTTGAACCTCATTTCTATCTAGAAATTAACTCTTTCTAAACTTAAGTTTGCTTGTTCCTTATTTTATTAGGTTTTTACTAATAAATTGATTACTTGTGTTTGAGAATGGTAAGTTTCACTAATTTCTCTTATTTTTCCTTAAAAGATAATAAAAAGCACTAGAATTAGAGAAAAATATTGAAGCGCATGAAGGAGAAAAAATTATATAAGTCCTCTGAAGGAATGCAAAGACAATACAACCCAGTGGTGCTTGTATGTTTAGGGTTCTCATATCTATGAGGAACTAAATCCATTGTTGTTGGAGTTAGATGTAACCTACCAAACTCTCACGTAATTAATATTGTGTTTGTATATATGTTTGTTTCCTTTCAATGCCAATATTTAATTTTAAATTTAATACTTATTGTCTTGATTCATGCCATAATTATTGATTCTTAATACATTAGAAAATATTATTTATAATCAGGATCTGAATTGAAATACCTAATGAAAATTTATGTTTAGGAATAAAGCATGATTCATTTGTTGTCCTAAACCCTTATGACAAAAGCAAGTATTTCTATATAATTGATTAAGGAATTGACAGTCAATAAGGAAGCTTAGGCTCACTCACCTAAGGAATTAGGATTTGGGTATTATTGTGGGTTGACATTGACATTAGTTAAGAAAAGAAGGTAATTTTTTTATACATGAGAGTGAGGTATGGTGAAGTCTAACCCTAAGAATATTCATATTATCGATCCTTAACATTATTCTGCCATTTGAGACATAGTGAAATTAGTAAGAACACCTAAGGCACACAATAGATTCAAGTAGGAACTAGTAAATTTGAACCATAGAACAAGACAATTTCATGAACTTAATTGATACAAACAACTCAAAACAAGAAATAAATCATGTACATAACATTGTTTTGGAAGAAAAACACTGAGCTTTTTAAGATCATAGTTGTGATACCAAATGATGCAATTTCTTGCATATGAAGCTTGTGCCAAGTGTTATAGTTCTTCCTTTGGAGATATGCAGCAAATTGAATATGAATGTGCAACGAAATGAAGTTGATTTGGAAAGGATTGAAAAGATAGAAGTTGGAAGGATTTCTAGTGAGATTAGGCCAACACACTAGGAGGAAGCAAGAGAAGAGTCTTGAAGAAGACTATTCTTTAGAGAGCTTAAGAAAAAGTAGAGACACCAAGCAAATTTGGCAGCATAATCATACTCATTCATAAGCTGAATTTTCAAGTAAAAGAGTCACTTATTTATAGGAAAATTTATAACTAAACCTAACTTGTCTTGCAAGTTTCTCAAAATCTCTCCAATAGAAACTTGACAAGTGGCAAGCCATGAGTGGAGAAGATCCTCTCAATTGGGAGCAAAGGTAGCTTGCAGCCCAAGCTTTTCAAATACTCTCCAATGAGAGGTGAACAAGTGACAAAAGAAGCTAAGAGAAAAAGCATCCCATGTGAAGCCTACTTAGAGTGTCATGTGGTGTCTTCTTGGACTCATTATTCCTAAGTGGTGCCTTTTTGGAAACTTCTTTCAAAGGTGGTCGTTCACTTGTTCTTATGGGCTTCAAGGCCAAAAACCCTCACTACTTAACCCAAAATTCAAGGCCTAAAGTCCTATTTTACTTGGCTCAAAATAAATTCTACACTATTATATACAATTTTTACAAGTAGAGGTTTTGTAATCTTGAAGCTCTAAAATCTCTATAGTGATATTCTCCAATTTTGAACTTAGGTAGAAAAATTTTGTTTAGAAGGTCAAACAAGCCCAATTAGGCCAAACTTCTTATGAACTCTTGACCAAGACTCTAACTCAGTGACCTCTTTATTCTTGTATGAAGTCTTAGAGATGGGATTACATCAGGCTCCAAATTACATTCTTGATGCATTTTGACTTGAATGCAAGTCCCACATTCCATTGATCATGAATTGAAAAGGGATTATACATCTATAAATAATACCCCTTGTCCCTTATTGTAACTCACTTTTTTTATTAAATGAGAATTGATTTTCTAAATGTTTGTCTTCTTGTTCTCTTAAGGTCTCTAAAGATTTGACCTCTTTAGGAATCTCCTTACTATTGCATTTTATTCAAACTCTGGTTGTGGTTTACCATATAGCAAGGTATCTATTTATTTCGTACGGTTATCTTTCCAATGGTTGGAGAACGGGACCTTCTTCCTTTTAGATGTTTAACCTTAGCGATATTCTTAACTAATATTTTCACCATGTTCTTAGCTACTTTCCTTCGAAGCCATCACTCACAAGTGTGTATTTTCCAAAAACCAATTGTAGGTTTCATAGTTCTAGATGTTCCTTAAAGTAAGCGAATTTATCCATCCAATTGGACTAACCACTCCATTTAGAGGATACTCGGTTCGTTTTAGGTTTGCAAAGTTGAGATGTTTCCCTGGAATGAATTGTGGTTCAAAAAACATCAACATTGCTTCACTGGGGTAGTCAATAGATGGACTTGATTGTGTATTCTTCCATTCGTCTTCGTGATTAGGTTTTTCAGAGTGAGAGGAGAGAACTATACTTCAAATATTTAGAATTTTCTTTCAGGAAAAGGAAAACACAAAGAAGAAGCTTGATAATTAGATTAGGTTTTTCTTTCTGAAGGAATTTGAAAATAAATTGATAGTTTCTATTCTCATGACAATGTGAAGGATATTATGGTATCGTGAGGCAATTAATGCAGTGACATATATGCTGATTCGAGACACTTGGGGAAACGTGCATGAATGGATTTGTCAATGCATGATGATCTCACATGTTTTCTCTACAAATACTAAACAAAAGGATTAGTACTACAAAGATGATTTTGTCGTCTGGTCAATAAAATAAAATTTAACTTTAAGATAAACTATAATATAGTTTTTAAATATTACTCAAAAGTTTGTTTGCATCGATGATTAGAGTTCATTTGAGGAATTTTTGGCATATGGTCAGATTTAGGAATATAAACCTTTTGACATTTTTGTGTACCTATTATCAATTGATGTGATTTAGTTTTAATTTGTTCTTTTTGGTTTACTATCCTTGCACTAGTGATAATAAACTCTTTTGGTGCCTATAAGTTCTTGGGTCCTTTGATATTAGTTCGAGATGACTTGTTTTTGGGTATATATTTATCCCCAATGTTTGTAATTTTACTATAAGAAGGGTAAAAGTAAGTTTGTTGTGTAGTCAGACTTAAATTGTATGCTCTCCTACTTTTCATATCAAATTCTAGACTAGATTTATCATAACCATGTCTACGTATAGAAAACAAAAGATTTACAATCTTAGAATTTCCAAAAAAAAAATTTAAATTCATACTCACAACATGTTTTCTCTTTTAAGTTTTTGAGCTTAACTACGTTTGATGATACTGTCTATTCTAAAGTGAGAGTTATTTCATTTGATGCAATTTTATCATGTTTGAGCTTATTATTTTCTAGGAGAAAAGCTTTAAAATTATGCTTTAATTTTAAGTATTTCTTGAACATTAAGTTATAACTACTTAGAAGTTCTTCATAGGATTCTCATCTTCTTTATAGATTTATCTTTTCTTTGTCTAACTCAAGATCAAATCTTGAGTCTGACTCATCCTCTGCATTCATGTTATAGATGATCTCTAAGGAGTCTCATATCTCATTGGTTGTTTTTAGCTTGTAAATTATCTTATATTTAAGTTTTGACAAAGCACATATTAGAGTATACCTAGCTTTATCATTGAGTTACATTTGATTGAACTCAATTTTTGTCTAATCTTCTTTCGAGTTTTTAGTTTTATGTCTCCTCTAATTATGATGTACCATAATTGATATTATGTCGATTTGATGTATGTTTCCATTAGGTCCTTCAATATTGGTAGTCTTCTCAGTAGAATACTAGTGGCCTTTCAATGAATACTACATCGACAGTCATTAGATATGTCATATCTTTTGTGTTAGATCTTTTCCTCTAGACACAATCATGCGCTCAACCCTTTGGAGGTTGAACTCTGATACAAATTGTAAAAAAAAAAAAAAAGCACAAGAAGGGAGTACCGAATTTATTTTTAATTAATTTTTCTAATAATTTTATGGATTCAATCTAAATAAGAGTATTCAGACGATGGTTATGTATATTTAAGTAATTAGTTAGAGGTAATTTTATTTGACCACATGTTATAGTCACAACATTAATACTTAAGAATTTTACTTGTTTAAAATTTTTAGTTTTATGTATTCACTCAATACCTCTCCTTCTTCGTTAATGTACATATTGATAAGATGAAATGTAAAGAGATAAAGATAGAGAAAGCACACAGAACAATTTTATACTGGTTCGTCTGTTGTAACAGACTACATCCAGTTCTCAATCAACTGATTGTGTTTCACTAGGTAGACTGATGTTGAAAAGTACAAAGTGAGTATTCTTTTGGCTTGTAGCCACTCCTAGAGACCATTGATTATTGTTTGGACTCATAGCCACTCCTAGCTAACCCCGTAAATATTCTTTAAACAAGTCACTTCTAGCTTAATGCAATATTCTTTACCAAGTCACTCCTATCACAATGCAATATTTTTTTCTCATGCCACTCCTGGATCAATACAATATTCTTTCTTAAGACACTCTTGACTCAGTGTATTATTCTTTTACAATTCACTCTTGTCTTAGTGTAGTATTCTTTCACAAGTCACTCCTAGCTCAGTGCAATATTATTTCTCAAGTCACTCCTTGATGTGAACCCCTCTGTTGGGATTCAAAAACGGACCGATCTATGATAGGAGCTTGAATTTATTGGAATGTAGGGTTTCAAGAAAGTAGGTGATAGGGATAAGAAGCGCCATTTCTATAGAAGAAGATAAGCCGTAGAGATGCCACAAGGGAATGGAAAACCCTTGATAAGTCTAAGAGTTAGTTCAGCCAAGAACCTAGGAGATTCACTCTCACCAGTTTTCAAAATATATCATCTGTCTTTTTGAATTCCCAAAAATATTTAAATACATATGAAGGATATGAGTTTGTCTCATTTGAAAGTAAATAAATAAAAATAAAATAAAATAAAATAAATTAAGATCTTTATTAGTTATTCTTTTAGTTTTCTAAGCCCATTAGATATGCAATCAGTCTAGTCTTCTCCATATGATTGTCCTTCAACAGTTGAGCCTTTAGCATATGGGTCACCTTGTACTGCAAAACTTCTTGGATCTTCCTAACTCTTCCTCCAATCATAAACCCACCTAAGTCTTGAATTGGGTCTTAGACTTCATTTTTCATTTCGTGGATTTGGGCTTTCTGATCATGGGTCTTGTGAAGTGAGCTTGGATGTCCACATCATGTCCCCTTCTTAGGAAGCATTTGTCCTCAAATGTTGAGAATGAGTCCCTACATCAAAAAGAGATAAATCAGATCATTAAAAGTGGCAGTTACTCCATACTCACCAAGTAGATCAATTTTATAAGCATTATCATTAATCCTCTCCAACACTTAAAAAGGACCATCTCCTCATGGCTGGAGTTTGGACTTCCTTTGCTCAGGGAATCTTTCTTTCCTCATACGAACCCAAACTGAGTCACTGGGTTCAAAAAAAAATTTCTTTCTTCCTTTATTAGCTTGCTTGGCATAGTTCTCATTTTCCTTTTCAATTTGTGTCTTCACACGCTCATGTAGCTTCTTTACATAATCAGTTTTAACCTGTGCATCCTTATGCTTAAAAATAGAAAATTAGGCATAGGCAATAAATCAAGATTTGGTAAAGGATTAAATCCATACACAATTTCAAATGGTGAGCAATTAGTAGTACTATGAACAACCCTATTATAAGCAAATTCTACATGAGGAAAACATTCTTCCCATGACTTAAGATTCTTCTTTAAAACAGTCCTAAGCAAAGTGCCTAATGTCCTCCAAAAGTGACTTAGAAACTTAGTGTCTCTATCACTTATAATACTCCTAGGCACTTCATGAAGTCTCACAACTTTCCTAAAACATAAGTCAACTACATGACAAGCATCATTTGTCTTCTTGCAAGGTATGAAATGTGCCATTTTTGAAAACCTGGTGTCAACACCTAATTTCGTCCCGGCAGGCAAATTATTTCATATTATAAAACAATACAAAAATTAAAATAAAAGGATGTGTTATCTAGTTTTATTATATTGTTGTCATTTAAAATAATAAAAAAGAGAGACTTTAGTTCCATTATATTCAATGAATAAAATTAATAAAATAAAATAGTACGGGAAATCAGTTTATTAAGAGTTTGTTAAAAAATAATAACAATAGTAGTAATTAAAAATATATTGAATTTTTTCATTAAGAGAAAACTAAAAAATGTGATAATTAAAAAAAATAATAATAATTAATTAAAAAAACGAAAATGACAAATAACAAATAATAAATATTAAATAATTAAGGATTAAATAATAAAAAACAAAGTAAAAATAAATATATATTAAAAAAAAAGGAGATTAAATAATAAAATAAAAAAAAAACAAGAAAAAACTGCTTTCAAACTGCTTACTTGATTTCCACGTTCAAGATGATGAAAAAATAAATAAATAAATAATAATAAAAATAATAAAAAGAATGAGTCAATGGCAGTAGACTCCCATGTTCTCACTCCTTAACTCCACGTATTGTTTTAAAAAAAATAATAAATACATATTTTAAATAATAATTTTTAAACCACTCAGATAACCACCAACCCATGTTCTCCACTTAAATAAAATAAATTAATAATAAAAAATAGATTTTTGCCGTTGAAAAGTGTTTTAAGTCTCGTTATTGGGTAGATTCACTTTAATATTAATTAAAAATAAAGAAAAAACAATAAATGTGAATGAGTCAAAAAGTAACCTCTCTTAACCTCTCTAAAACTGAATTACTAGTTTTTTTAAAAATATATCAATTAAAATATTAAAAAAAAATATATTGGTCAAGAATAAAAAAAGAGGGACGTATCATTGGGGCAGACAAAAAGAAGGGAGGAGAGAAAGAGAGAACTGGAGAACGGAAAAACACCGAGAAAAGAGAACGAGGAAAGCACGGAAAAAAGAGAACGAAGGCACAGGTATGTTTTATTCTCATTTTGCTAATTTTGGTGTTCCATGATATACTGATCCATTCATTGCATGAAATAAAAAATATTCATAAGCCCCATGCATCTCAACGTAACACCATGCACCTCACTCCTCCTTCTAAACCCTCTCCCATAATCACTAAACCCTGATGCCTTTCATTCATGCATTATGCCCTGAATACGTAAAAGATATGACGCCTTCACCACCTTGCCTCCCACCTACACAAAGCAACCCTAAAATTATCCCTATGCACCCAGCCTGCATCATCAAAACCTCCAAAACAGCATGAACACCACAATCCCCGCTGCTATGCACCAAACACCTCCACCACCTCTTTCCTCACCATCATCAACCTTCTACGCCATCAACCCTACTTCCTAAATACATAAACCAAGTTTCCCTTAGGAAAAAGGCAAGCTTGGAAACCCTCCAACGAACCAACACCGTCCTCACATTCTCAAACCATCATAAACCTCCATTATAGCTCCTCTCTTCATGTAACCTCATGCACGCACCCCGTGCCATCCTTGCCTCTGTCGACCATCAAGCATCCTCCAATGAGAAACAATACCCCTCCTTCACTATGAACCTTCAACCACCATATTTTCCCTCATCATGCACTAACAACCCTCTTCAATGCACGACTTGGCCTTTACCATAATTGTCACCACACATCACCATCTCACCCGCTCCGAACACCCCAAATTCGACTTGAAAACACTTCCCATGCGCCTTCAATAAACCCTACATCATGAAGCCACCAAATTATCACATCTCCTTTAACCACCATGCCAACCAAGGCCAATCACCCTCATCGTCAAAACCATTGCCCATCAAAGCTTTGTGTCTGCCACTGCTTCCGTCATACATGCGCCACCTTCGTATCCCTCTTCAAACTCCACATTGACGCAAGTAGCCGCCATTAACCTCCAACATTCTTGACCTCTCTCGCCATTATCCTTTCCCAAACAAAGCCGTCATAAAAACAACTAAACTTCACCAACCCAACGCCAATCTTTTCAATCATTATCTCTTAGTCATCCTCCAACGAACCTCACATGCATTCACCATTGCGTCTCATCAAAACCAAAGCCGCACCCACGCATTACCAACCACACGAGTACTCTCGTGCAACCCCGGCCAACCCTTTCCATCATGTCGCTCCACTCACGCTCCAAACAGCCATTGCTAAATGTCACTATGAAACCATCACCTCACCGTCCAAACTTCACCAAACCACCATGCATTTTCACCATGAACCTTCGCCATCACCACCCTCCAATGAAACAGCACCACCACGAACCACCACAGATCTTCCACGCCTCAAGTCATCCTCTGCTCTCACTGCCAATTGCACTACCACTCCAGTCGCCATCTTCACCACGAGCCACCATAGAAATTCCTCAAGCCTTGCCTCTTGCACTGTCCCCTATCCGCTGCATGCCACCACCTTGCGCCACAGCGTTTCCACCATGAAATACGAAGACGTCGTCGCCGACCACCATGACCTCTCCCCTTCATGCTCATAGCGACACTTCCAGGGTTGAGCCAAACCTCATGAAAACGTGGCTCGTCACCATGCACTTTCTTCGTCATGCCGACATCCACCACGAAATGACCTCCTATGCACTACTGCAACTTCATCATCCTCCCTTATTGTCTTAAAACCACCATCCTCTCCGCCGAGTGTCACTCCTAGTCGAGAGCTATACTCGCTCTACCATGGGCAACGCTGCTGCCGTCGAAGGGAGCCACCAACCCGCTCCAAGCAACCAATGTTGAACCGCTTTCAGGTCGCCTATATCGACCGCAAGTAGCCACCCCTCCAAACGCTTCAAAACCGAACCTCAAACGTCCAAAAACCGCCACGAAAACGCCATAATAGCGTTCTCGACCTCCAAAACGCCACCCATCCACTCCGAAAGACGCCGCCGCCGCCGTTGGTGGCCTTCACCATTGCCGCTGCTCCCTTGGCGGCCACCTCCACTCGAGTCACCTCAGCCTTCGCCTTCGCCTCCATGCTTTTCCTTGCCTCAGGCGCACCACGTTGCCACAGCGCCCAAGGGGTCTCCAAACCTTAGTGGGTCATTGGTGGGGGTGCTCTCTGCACCCCACATTTTGAATCTGCACCTGTGCCTATCCTCTTTCCCAAAATGTCCTTATCCATGGTACTCTTAATTAGTGGGCTCGCTTTCTGCACCCCAGTATTCTAGCTTACACCCCAACTTTTTTCCAATACCCAAAATACCCCTTACTAAGTGACATTCTAACTAGTGGAGCTGTTCTTTACACCCCACATTTTGAGTCTGCACCTATGTTGCAACTCAATTACCAAACTGCCCTCAACATAAATGGGTTTTTGGTTAGGGGCTTATTTTCTGCACCCATCTTTTGCGCTTACACCCCAGCTCTTCACAATCCCAAAAATACTCTTTTGACTAGTTGAATTACTATCTGCACCTCCCTTAAGTAGGTTCTGCACCCTACATTTTTCAAAATTCCAAAACTATCCCTTACAAATACTCAATAAAAGAACTACGTAACCCTGATTCTCTATACTTGATAGAGATACGTAGGAGCGAGGTCAAATCCTTGTCGGGCTCCCCTATTAAAAAAAAATATATTTTTATTTGTTGTTATTTGCATTCTATTTCTGTTTTTTTGGGAAAAATAAATATTTCTAAAAATCACACTCTTTTATTTTACTTGTTTAATTAAAGGTACTGCCTTAGGGTGGGCGTTGTGGGGTGCTAGTACCTTCCTCACACGTAACCGACTCCCGGACTCTAAATCCGGTTTTGCAAACTTGCCTTATCTGACTTTTTTTAGTTTTCCATAGTTTTTCCTTCAATAAATTATGGTGGCGACTCCATTATTTTTCAAAAAAATAAATTAGTTTTGAGCCGCCCCGTCGTGATCTCGGTTGCGACACCTGGCAAAAAAAAAAAAAAACAGAATCTTTACCATTTTTTGTTCGTGGCAATCCTAAGACAAAGTCCATAGAAATGTCAATCCAAGAATAGTCAGGTATAGGCAAGGATGTATATAAACCATATGGCATCACTTTTAATTTTGCTCTTTTGCAAACAATGTAATGGGTCACAAAATTTATGCACATCATGTTTCATACAGAGTCAATAGAAATGCTCATGCAATGTTTCTAAAGTCTTTTGTACCCGTAAATGTCTCATCAAACCACCTTCATGTGTCTCTTTTACTAATAAATCCCTTATAGAACACTTACACACACATAATCTTTTCTCTTTAAACAAGTAATCATTATGCGTATAGTATCCATTTTGAGACACCTTTTCACAAGCAGTATATATTTCAAAAAATTCAGCATCATGCAAGTACATCTCTCTCAAAGTTTCAAGTCCAAAAATTTTAGTTTTAAGAGTAGAGAGTAATACATGTCTTCTAGATAATGCACCAAAAACAATGTTCCCTTTTCCTTTTTTATGTTTAATGGCATATAAAATTTTTTTAAGCAACTCAACCCACTTGACATGCCTCTTATTCAACTTACCTTGTTCTTTCAAATATTTAAGGGATTCGTGACCACTATGAATTACAAATTCTTTGGACCGAAGATAATGTTGCCAAGTTTGTAATACACGCACTAAATCATACAATTCCTTGTTATAAGTGGGATAATTTAGGGTAGCCCATTCAATTTCTCACTAAAATAAGCAATTGGGTGTCCCTCCTAAATTAAAACAGCCTCAATACCCACATTAGATGCATCACATTCAACTTCAAAAGATTTTGTAAACTTTGATGATGTAAGAATGGGAGCATTAGTTAGCCTATGCTTAAGGACAGCAAAGGCTTGCTCTTATTTCTCTTCCCACTTAAATCTCACATGCTTTTTAACTATCTCATTAAAAGGTGCAGCCAAGGTACTAAAATCCCTAACAGTTTTAGGTGTAGGCCACTCTTGAATGGCCTTAATCTTTTTCCCATCCACTTGTACCCCTTTAGCACTCAACAAATCCCAAAATACAACATGATTAGTACAAAAGGTACATTTTTTCAATATTAGCAAATCATTTTTATTTTCTGAGAACATTCATCACATCACTCAAATGTTTAACATGTAAATCAATATTAGTGCTATAAATCAGAATATCATCAAAATATACCACAACAAACTTACCCAAGTCGTTAATCTCATAAAAGTGCGGGCATCACCCGCCACTCATACAAACCATACTTAGTCTTAAATGCAGTTTTTCACTCACCCCCTTCCCTTATCCTAATTTGATGGTACCCGCTTTTCAAATCAATCTTAGAAAACACACAAAGCATCATGTAACTCATCAAAGAGAACATCTAACCTGGGAATAAGATATTGTTACTTGATTGTGATATTATTGAGACCTGCAAACTGTGCACATCCTCCAAGTCTCATCCTTTTTAGGCACCAATATCACGGGAACAACACATGAGCTCATGCTCTCTTGCACCCACCTTTTGTTCATCAATTCATCAACTTGTCTTTGAATTTCTTGAGTCTCTTGTGGATTGTTCTTGTAAGCTGGTCTGTTGGGTAAGGAAGCTCTAGGAATGAGATCAATGTGGTGCTCAATTCCTTTTAATGGTGGTAGTCCATTTGGGATTTCTTTTGAGAACACATCCTTATATTCCTACAAAAGAAACTCAACACTAGCAGGAACAACAAGTTCATTAGAGTTGTTAGCAATAAAAACATTATTTTTGTAATACCACAAGTAAAGTGGTTTATTGGTCATCAACACCTTCTTCACCTCACTCTCTCTTACCAAACAAATTATTTTGCTCTCAAGTGTTTCACTCTTACCTTCTTGATAATGTGTTTCACTTTTTTTCTTTGCACTCTTTTTATGTGTTTCACTCTTTTCTCTTGAATTCTTCTTTCTTTTAATTTTATTTGATCCTCACAAACCTCTCTAGGAGATAATGGTTTAAGAATAATTTTCTTGTCATTGTGTATGAAATAAATCTTATTTGTGAACCCATCATGAATTGTCCTTGTATCATATTGTCACGGTCTCCCTAATAGGATATGACTTGCCTCCATTGAAACCACATCACATAGCACCTTGTCAGTATATTGTCCCATAGAAAGACACACCTCCATATCATATTGTCACGGTCTCCCTAATAGGATATGACTTGCCTCCATTGAAACCACATCACATAGCACCTTGTCAGTATATTGTCCCATAGAAAGACACACCTCCATTTGTTTATTCACGAAAAACTCTCATCTTCATTAAGCCATTGAAGTTTGTATGGCCTAACATGTGGCTTCGTCTCGAAATTTAATTTGGACACCAATCTAAAGCTAGCCATGTTGGTACAACTTCCACTATCAACAATCAAAGAGTACAATTTTCCATTGATATAACATCTGGTATGGAAAGTGTTATCTCTTTAAGATTGGCCTAAAGCGTGTAGTTGACTTCCAACAACCTCCTAATCATCAATAAATCACCTTTCATTGCTTCCATCTCTATTTCTTCCTACTCATCTTCTTCACTACCTGAAGACTCACTAGTACATTCTCCATTATCCTTAAGGATGATGATTCTCTTAGTAGAACATTTAGAAGCAATATGCCCCCTTCCCAAACACCTAAAGCACTTTACATCCCTGGTTTTAGTGGTCTTCTCGTTGTAACTCTTTAGAGATTTTCCATATGGAACCGCATCAGTAAATTTGGAGGATGAGGATCCTTCCTTCCTGGACTTATCCTTCCAACTTGGGTTGAAGTTGGAAAAGTTCCTTCTTGCGATATTTCCTCGAGTTGTTGCTCAACCTGAGTGGCCTTATGTAACAAATCCTCCATCTCAACATATTCTTGCAGCTCTACAATATCTCTTACATCATTATTTAAACTACTCAAAAATCGAGCCATAGTCACCTCATTATCTTCCTCAATTTTAGCTCTAATCATGATAACCTCCATGTCCTTAAAATCCTCTTCAACACTCTTGTTGCCTTAAGTCAATTTTTGGAGTTTAAGCTGCAAATCTCTATTTTAACTAGCTGGAACATATCTTTTTCTCATGATACTTCTCATCTCACCCCAAGTGTCTACAATTGGTTCTTCATTTCTCGCCTCTCCTTTCGATATATGTTCCTCCAAATGAGTGCATGATCAGAAAATTCAGTTGTTGTCATCCTAACTTTCTACTCCTCAGTGTAATTGTAACAGGAAAATAAATGTTCAATTTTTAGTTCCACTCCAAGTATGCTTCTGGGTCCCCTTTTCCCTTAAATGGAGGAATTTTAAGCTTTACTCCTTGCATTTTATTTTGACGCGGTTCACCATCATTATCTCTTCTTCTCCTCCTATTGTCTTCATGATTGTCTCTATTTGTCATTTGGTCCAACCTCTTGTGGAGCTCATCATTTTGTCATCTCATTCATCTCTCCAAATATTGAGTTAAAGCTTGTATTTGTGGTGTTGAAAGAGTGATTTCTGAAGAGGAAGGATTAACACTTGCACTTGACATACTTTAATTAAAAAAAAAAAAAACTCATTTTTCTGTCGTCTCATTAATCTCTCCAAATATTGAGTTAAGGCTTGTATTTGTGGTGCTGAAAGAGTGATTTCTGAAGAGGAAGGATTAGCTCTTGCACTTGACATACTTTAATTAAAAAAAAGATTGATTAGAAGTAACAAGTAATATATTGTCACTACCTCTTCCTCGCGTGTTTAAACTCAACACTCAAGTGTATGCACTCAGTTTAGACTTTTTTTATAATATATCTCTCTTTCCTTTTTCCAATCTTTGTGTTCTCCTTGAGTTCTTAACCAAATCAACAAGACCTTTTCAAGAATAATCCATCCAGTAAGAGTAATTCTAAATATATATATATATATATAAGGGCAACAAACACAAAGATGGGATAAACAGAAACTCTTTGACGACAATTTTAATGACCTAACAAGTATAGTAACAATCCTTCACAATTGCAATCAATATATCACTTCATGAACACTTGAGTTTATGTTCTAATGACATGAACCATTCAACCACAACAATTTATTTTTTTTTTTGTTTTTTTGTTTAATTTCTTACTTTTACAATGGTTCAGCCACTAACTTACAATGATATTGACAATAAAATTAAAATAAAGATTTTACCAATTTCTCCAAGCCATCTCAATCCTTGCCCTAAAACTGAGCTTTGAAATCAATTGATGTGAACCTGTCTGTTGGGATTTAAAAACGGACCAATCTAGGATAGGAGCTTGAATTTATTAGAACGTAGGGTTTCAAGAAAATAGGTGATAGGGATAAGCAATGCCACTTCTATAGAAGAAGATAAGCCGCAGAGACGCCACAAGGGAATAAAAAACCCTTGATAAGTCTAAGAGTTGGTTCAGCCAAGAATCCAGGAGATTCACTCTCATCAGTTTGCAAAATATATCATTTCTCTATCTAAATTTCCAAAAATGTTTAAATACACATGAAGGATATGAGTCTGTCTCATTTGGAAGTAGATAATAAAAATAAAATAAAATAAATTAAGATCCTTACTAGCCCTTCTCTTAGTTCTTTAAGGCCATTAGATATATAATCAATCTAGTTTACTCTATATGATTGTCCCTCAATAGTTGAGCCTTCAGCAGATGGGTCACCTTGTACTGCAAAACTTCTTGGATCTTCCTAAGTCTTCCTCTAGTCATGGACCCACTTAAGTCTTGAATTGGATCCTGGACTTCATTTTTCATTTCGAGGACTTCGGCTTTCTCATCATGGGTCTTGTGAAGTTGAGCTTGGATGTCCACATCACTCCTGGCTTAATGAGTATTCTTTGAATAGCAGCCACTGCTGGCTAAGCTTAAGAATGTGACAGGAATTAACATAAGAAGGCAGGGTTGAATTGTGTTTTTCACTTTTGTAACTTTTCGCTTATATCATTTGAGTATGCGCAGTTATACATGCAATGTAAGAGATTAAGGACAAAACACATACTCGGTATTTTTATATTGGTTTGTCTATTGCAACAAACTATTTCTAGTTCTTGACCAACCAACCAAGTTCAACTATGAAGACTATCATTGTGAAGTACAATGTAATGTTATTTCCCAAGCCACTCCTGACTCAATACAGTATTCTTTCCCAAGTCACTTTTGACTTAGTACAATATTCTTTCAAAAGCCACTTCTAGCTTAATGCAGTATTATTTCACAAGTAACTCCTGGCTCAATATAGTACAATGTCTTAGTGATTAACAGATCATACTTTTTGCTTATTAGAGAGGGTCACATCTTTCGATGTACAGAAGATTTAAGTTCTCTCTACTTGTTTGCTAGGATGAACATAAACTGTGTTCTTACAAAACTTATAAGACAAAAAATTTTAACAGAGTTTTAGCACTTGCAAATTATGTTTCTTCTTTTTTTTCCTCTTCGAAGTACATTTTATATAGGCTTGGAAAAAGTAGTTATTGCATTCTCTTTCTAGCGATTGAGTAGCTTTAAACTTTCTTCATTGTCTTCCTTCTTTTTCTATCATCTGATGAACTTTTATGTTGTGAAGCACTAAATGTATGACATGCAACATTAATTTCTCTTCTCTTCTTCACACAATTTTACAGATAATTGGTAGTGCTTATCTTCCTTGGTAGCAAAACTTTTTACACTAAATAATGGTTAAAAGTGCACATTGTACAGGAGAGATAGCTGGGACAAATAGTTGGGCCAGAGTTTAAAATAGCTTGTGTTAGGTGATGACAACCCAACCACCTTAGTTAGAGAATTTAGGCCTATTTAAGGTTGCTTGGACCTCCAACCAGTATTTTGGGTCCAAAATCAACCTTGAAAAGATAACTATAAAGAATATGGAGCATCAAGAAGAAGACCTTTAATTCATTAAAAAATTAACTAAAATTTATACAATAATAGGATTTTATTGTATTTTGGACTGAGTAGAATAGGATTTTAGACCTTGTATTTGGGTCATGAGTAGATTCAGGTTAGAATAAGGTAGAGTAGTCTGTTTAGGGTTAAAATTGGGCTTCCTAGAGCCCAATGTAAACCCTAGACATCCAAGCCTTGAAAAAGATGTGCATATGCATGGATAACATGACTTGCCACATACAACTCTCTCATTTGAGAGGGTTTTAAGTGCGTCATGTCACTCTCTCATTGGAAAGGATTTTGGAGACATAAGAGGCGTGACCATGGCAAGGAATGTGTGAGTGGTCATGTGTCACACTCTCATTTGAGAGGATTTATAAGTGACACATTTTAAACTTTCATTTGAGAGTATTTTTATAACCTAGGGTTTGAATTTCAAATTTTCCCTTTCATATTTGTAACCCTAGGATGTTAACATTGAATGAGTAGAGAGATTACATTGAAGTGGTGCCTCACTTATTCTTATGCTCTCTTTAGGGCAATCTTATACTTAGATCTAATCCTAGACTCCACGTAGTGTGTTGTCTTAACCTTATAGTAGACCTATTTCCTTCTCCACTTCATACGAACTGTGAATTTTCTACCTTCCTCCACCAAATTCTGCCACCTTCCTCCAATCTACATCTAAAGAAAATGTCAAAACAAGGAAGGAGAAGAAGTGCATTCCATCATTAGGAGAGTTGAAGAATGTAGCAACTTTTGTTCTAATCCTAAGATATATTTAAATGTTGATGTTTGGCACAAATTTCCATGGGAACAAATGTAGAAGAAATTCTATGTTAATATGGACTCAAGCTTCATAAATATTTTTCATGAATGTGTTAGCTTGGTCTTTAGTTATAGTTATCATTTGATCTTCAATTTTTAACTATAAAACATTGTGGTTGGTTAGCATAGTGCTCTTATTGTTTGGAAAATGATGCACTTGTATGATCTAATCTTAAATTTATCAAGAGTTTCTCCATGCCTTATTGGTGTAAGCACTTAAAAAAAATGCAGGACGTTGAACTTTTTGTCTAACAAAGAAATTATGTAAAAGGTGATCAATTGATTGCTAGTTTTTCTTCAATTGAGCATTTGATCATCAATTGACATGTATGATACTTGTATACTCTCTTCTAGTTGGATGATGAAACACAAACAATATTCTTCTATGAAGTTGTAGATGGACACAAAAAATTGATCAACGTTTCAACACTATACAATGTGGTTTATCGCTTTCTTCTTCTCCTTGAGTTACTTTATATAACATTTGAAGAAAGTGACTATTGTGAATCCATTTTTGCCCATTGAATTAGCTTAAGTTCTTTTATGTACTTACTTCATCTAATGAGTTTGCTTAACAACAATGCATTAAATGCACTTTACATAACATTAAATGCTCTATTATTCTTTTATGTAATCTTCCCAATAACTGGATAACGTTATCTTTCCTTGAATAGTGTGTCTTGGCTTGATTTTGCCTACGTATGCATAGTCGTATGAGGCAAGTAGCCTTCTTGTTGATGTTCTAAGGTAAGGGATTTGTAGAGAATAAGCAATTGTAGCGTGAACTCTAAGAGACCTTTTGATGTTGATATTGGCTAGCTTTCTATAGCGGATCTCTTTGGCATACGATTAATCCTTACAACATAAAATAAGCATATATGTTTTGTGCAGTATTAGGTTAGCTTTCTATATTTCTATATGCTTATTATCTAGCCATATTTGTTCGAAGTCAATGTAAAAAAAACAATACTACAAAGTATTATATCGTTTCTCAAACAATACACTTGCATTTTACATGATTTTTTGTTTACACAAAGCTACCATCTTATAGTCAAAGTATAACCATGTTTTAAACTTACTATTTTTAGCACTTAATCAAAATTCTAAGGTGTTGGACTTTTTCCTTATAACTTGATGTTAGGGTATAACAAGAACAACCGAAAACATGAAAATGACTAATGTTGTGTTTCTTTTTCTCCACGATTCATAGGGAGTCTTTTCCAACAAGATTTGATCAATACTATATTTTGTATGTAACAAGCAGTGTTTACTACTCCTTCTTAGAAGTACTTTGACAAAAAATTATTGATAAAACATGATTTTGACCATCTCCTAGAGAATTATGTTCTTTCATTCCATAACCCATTTTGTTAAGGTGTTTTAAGAGAAATCACGAAACTTCTTAAACTCTCCATTTTCAAATTGAGTGTCGTGATCACTTCGGATGCTAGAGATACAAAAACCTTGTTCTATATGTACATTTTTGCATAATACCTCAAACACCCTAAAAGACTCATTCTTGTGGGCTAGAAAGAATACCATGTGTATCTAACACCTTGCATGGGTCAACTCTCTTTCTCTCATTTTTAAAATTTTCTCTTCCTCTTCTTCTCTCCTTTATGTTTTTTTCTCTTCATCCATGGAGAACTAACTCTTGAGAATCAAACTAAACAATTCGAATTGATTTTGTATCCACCCTTTAAAGCTATAAGATCTTCTCTCTAATATTGGATTTGCACTTTATAATTATAATTTGTGTTTCTAATTTTAGAAATCAAATTAGGAATCAATTGAATCTTGATTTCATAATTACATACGAATTATATTGAATGATATTTTGATTTGACTCATTACTGGTTTAATTGATTAATTGAATTAGTTAATTGTCCAAGCATGGATCTGAGTTTTTAGAGAACTATGATAAGAGGAATTGACTAATTCTATTACGATAAGAGGAATTGATTGGTTCTTAAATATGTGAATTGACCTTTCATCTTCTTGATTTTCATTTTTCAACTTTTGTTCTACTTTTCTCAATCCTTAAACCACAAATTTATTTGTACAAAAATAATATTAAAACTGAATGCACTTAATATGTGCCCTCTAAGAATCAATACATGTTGTGTTTTATATTAAAAAATTTATAAAAAACTTAGAATATTTAAGTTTAAGAAGGAAATTGAAAATCAATGCACACACTCACTAAGCTAAGCTTCATTAAAGTTGTGTTGTCGACTTCCATTATATTGTGGGTTTGGTGGGAGAATAGAATCCCATAAGGACTTCACTTCCCTCATGTTTCTCCTATCCATCCAGTCTAATTTAACATCTCATTTCTTACCCTTTTAAGTTGCACCTAGCCAAAAGGTATACTTGTCATGGCTATCAGACCCGAGAGTCTGCATAGCTCATGAGAGTTATGTAAACTTGACTCGTAAACCTGACTTATAGACTCATAAGAGTGTATTTCATAAAAAAAATGTTAACATTAAAGACAAACATTCATGATACCAATTCCATAATATTAAAATAAATAAGTTCATACAATACACCAACAATAAGATAATAATTAAATAACCAAAGAAACAAAAATGTTATGAAGTTTATAGGTCTCCTTCATTTGATCCTCTAATGAAATCATCTCCACCATCTTCATCACCATCATGTTCTTCTCCAAATGGAACTTGTTCGTCAACATTGTCTTAAAAAAACTATATCAAGATCAAGTGCATGTCTATCTAGAGTTGGATCATTTAAACTTGTTCTAGCTAAGTCAACATTTTCAACATTACCTTCAACTCAAGTATGCTCAACCTCAACACTATCTTCTTCTTCAGTTATCCATTCATCATCAGACTCGATGTCATAAATGGGAGAGCAACAATTTTTCTAATTTGTTTATTTTTCAACTTCAAGTTATACATCACATGGACCAAGTCATTCAGTTTTTACGGTGCAAAAGATTTCTGATTTTTGTATGAACCTATAATTAAATATGAAATTTTAGTAAATATATAAATTAAATAAAGAAAATTAAAAACCTTAAATAATTTAATGAACTTGAATTATCATTTTCAAATGAGTTCCAATTACGCTCACACCTTAAAGAACTATAAGTCAAAATCAAAACTCGAATTACAAACTTCTTTAATTATGGAGCATAGCTTTCCTACAATCATTTGCATCTTCCATAGAAAAAAAAAATCCTCTAACATTGTGAAAATTAAGAAGTTGCAAATTGTTTCTTTTACTTTCCGTAACATCATCTAACCAATCTTTTCATGCATATATGCAAACCCTCTTTCACCTCAAGATCATCATTTTTAAAGGTTGGTTCACATTGCAAGTGGCAGTTTAAGTAATAGGCAACTTCATGCAAAGACCTATGAAGTTGATTATCCCATCTTTGATCAATGATTTTTCAAAAAGGTTCATAATTATGAAAGTACCAATTATGTTATATTATAAATAATTACACAAATGAGTAACTAAATTTAAAATGATAAAAAGTTTAGAAATGTTATGTTACCTTTTCTTAGTATTATTAAAGTTGCATTTAATCTTCTCTTTTGAACAGTCCATCTCCTCATATATGAATCCCATTGCAGGTTTTGTATCCAAATCCACCAATCAAGGGACCACCAAAAGAAGAGCAACAACTTTTAAGCATATACTTACGTACTTCCAAACCTTACTATCTAATACCACATGTTGAACTTTTTCCCTTCTTGTGATTTTCCAAACTTGCTTGCTTTCCACTCTTCAAAGCTAAAAATGTTCATCAATGATGCTTTCATTTCATGAAGACAAGTTAGAGTCAAGTTGAGAAAAATCTAGTCATTCCAGGCCTTACAAGTTTATTCTCCTTGTAAACTTTTCCAACATGTTAATTTGCAGTGTTCTACCATAAATGAAGATAATGATCCTTCTTCCCTTCTTGATGATTACTTCACGGACCTTCAAATGTTTTTCAAGATCTTCAAAGATTAAATTAATACAATGGGCAATACATAGAGTCCAATATAAATGCTTCCTCTTTTGCATCAGTAACTCTTCAACTGCCTTGAAATTTGCAACATTATCAGTAACTACCTACATTACATTCTCCTCTCTAACAAACTCTCCAACATCATCCAACATTTTAAATACTTTATCAAATTTTTTTGAAATATTAGAGGTATCTAATGAGTAAAGAAACATAGTTTCTTTAATACTTTTCACAAAAAAATTACTAATTTAATGTTTTTTTCTTATCTTTCCACTCATCAGACATAATTGTGCAACCTATTCTCTAGCACTCATCCTTGTACTCTTGAAGGATACATCAATTTTGTCCACTTCTTGTTTCAAAAGTTTCTCTCTAATATCATGATATGATGGAGATTTATAGCCAACACCATATTTCACAATCATGTCACACATTTTTTAAAAGGCTAGATTTTTAATAACATTAAATTGAAAGGCACTTGTATAGAAAAATTTAGCAACTTAAGCATCAACTTTTTCTTTATCATCTTCCTTGTATAATTGATTTAGAGTAGCTTGAACACCATCACTAGATTTATTTTTAAACATCTTGTTAATAGTAAAACTTTGTTCACTCACTTCACCATTATCAATTTGTTCAAACTTATTCAACCTTCTTTTCTTTGTTGAGGCATCCTTAACATCTAAGACAACTTTCATTGTATCCACTACATTTATGTTATAGTTTGCACCATATTTTTTTCTCCTATTTACTAAGACAACAAAGAAATTACTTTTAATTTTATCCAAAGGAAAACATAAAGTTTGGTAAAAAAAAATATGTAACAATCTTAGTACTAAAGCACAAGGTTCATAATCATATATAGTTCCAACAAGATGATGTTTGAATTTGAAAATGTCTCCATTAAATGTCTTTAAACAATAGTTACATTTCACTTTCTTTTCATTTCCTAAACATTTGTTTCATGTTTCCATTCACATCATTTTTACTTTTAGGTGGAAGTGAAGATGATGTGCCAACATTCCCACCAGCAAAATTTGAACCACTTCACGACACTTTAAAACTTACAACACTGCTACTAAAGAAAATTGCAATTGCAATATCAATTTATATTTTATTCCATTAAGTCACACTACAAATTAAAATGAAAAACAATCAAACAAAGAAATAAAAATGAACTTACCTTAAAAAAAAAAAAAAAAAAACCCACTCACTAGTATTAGTTCGTGGAGGAGAACGCAACTTGCAAACACAATCCACAAAGACGACAACTTCGATTGAAGCAAGACGGTGCGAAGATAGAAGAATCAAATGATAAGGTGAGATGAACCCAGATGGTGACAAACAACAACACAACGCAAAGACACAATGTTAAGACAGACAAATCAAGACTGTGAGGTAAGGCAAACCCAGATGGCGACGCATAGTAAGGCGACGACAAATCCAAGCAGGGACACGAGAACCTAAATTGAACACAATGCAATCCAGTTTAAAGAAGGTATGAAAACCCTAAATTGAACTAAGTGAAACGATCAATGTGTGGGTTGTTTTGGGCCTTTTTTCCCAACTCGTTAGTTTGGCTGAGTTCACCGAGTTTGCTTTTGAGTCTACCAAGTTTACTCCAAAAAGTTTGTTATCAAGTTAATTTAGTCAAGGATGGTGAAAACGTAATGAGTTTACGAGTCAACTCATGAGTTTGATAACCATAATACCTACAACATCAATCGCTGGAGGAGGATTGCTCAGTCCCAAACTAGCGATTAAGTTGCTCGCCTCTTTGGTATTCAACTCCTTCAAATGGTGTGTCATTTCTTTATGATAAAGTGTCATTTGGTGTTTTGCACATAGAACAAGAACAAAGAAAAAATTTGACAAGATTTATCACTCTACTTAAATTTTAATAGTGTGACAATATCAAAAATTACATTCAGTTGCTCCAACATCTAACAACTATTCTTATTACAACTATGTAGAAAGTATGAACAACATCATTTACTATAAGAATTAATGTTAAATACAGATTTCATATTAGTTATTGTAGGAACTGATATTATATTGATCCTTTTATTTACCAAAATATCAATATTTTTTTTTTTACCACTGTTATTGTAAAATATATAGCTTTTGCATTATAAGTCATATTTATTTTTGGGAGAATAAAGTTAGTCTTGATTGTTAACTATTACCACTAAATGATAGATTCGGTAGTCACAAGAGTTATTATGTCATCAGTCACTTCGACATTGACATCTAGATATAAATGTATGTCAAACTATGTTTTTACTTCCTCATTCTTTTTTTTATATAACTTATTTTTAATCTCTTAATATTTTTTATTAGTTTTAATTTTTCTTCTTTTTCACAAAATTCACTTTTAGTTACTTAATAGTATTTTAACAATTTTAGTATTTCAACTATGTTCATTATTATTTGTAATTTCTTCATCAAATATCATCTTAAGAAATGTTGATATGGAAGTCACAAGATATTCTAAGTGAGGTGTTCCTTTGAAAGAATAGTCAAGTGATAAAACCTTGTTTATTCAATCTTTCTTAAGTATTAAAAGCTAATACCATTATTTGGTATGTTAAACTTTATATGATAATTTGAATCACTTAAACGTGTACTTGACAAATACCAAAAATTGAATTTAATGATGATTTATTGTAAGTATTAAATTTATATCACTACTTCAGTAAACTCTAAACAAATTAATGTTGTGATGGAGTGAAGTTTTATGATACAATATATTTTTTATTATTTTTTGTTATTTAATTTACAGTGTACTTTTCTAAAAAATAATGTTCTTTTTCCTTTTTTATTTTCCCCGTCTATAATTTCATACATTCTCACGATAAAGAATCCGATTCACAATTGAAAACAACCACCTGTTAATCGAATTGGATTGATAGGTTTGATTTAGATTGTGTTAAAAAAAAATTAATAAAAATTGATTGATCCAAAGTTTATTTTCATTTGAATTCGATTCAAACCTACCTACCTATCAACATTATTCACATCACATCTAAGTGATTAGTCATGCCACGGAATTGAAAAGCTAGAATATAAAATGATGATACAATAATGACATTTTTGTTGGTTCATATGACCAAACCCTAACTTGGATCATAAGGATGCCCTCACTTATAAGTTATACATTTAACTAATTAGTATGTCCAAAATATTGAATTAGTAAAATCTCTGAAAGAGACAGTTGTTTTTTTGCTTTCCCTCTACAACACAACAAGAATTTATATGGTTCATTTTTTCATGAACAGCCTCCTTGATTTTCACAAAAACACTTAAAACAAATAGACAATAATTGTGGTATAAATTGTTTTTGAAGCGACCATGATTCAAGGTATTATGAACACAACGTGGACACATACAATGATCAAATGTTAATGTCAGAAGCAAATATTCTTAAATTATTCACAGCCAGAAGAAGAGAATTGAAAGGTGTGGTAGACAAAATTCAAGCTGGGTCATGTTGCTGTCTGTCTCAGTTATTCCTGCGAGACAAAAAGGGGTTAAGAAACTGAAAGTAAAGAATTGGAAGCAAAAATGGTTAGTCCAAAAATATAAAAAGCATTAAAGTGCAAAGAAACGACGAAAGCAACAAGGAAGCATCAAAGGACCCCATGACAAGCTTTGCCATCTACTGCTGCAGCTAGAGGTAGAGATTGTCCACTAAGGACAAAACCTGCTATTTTATTCCATTATTATTATTGTTGATGTTTGGTTGGGGCTAACTTTATTTTGAATCACTTATTCTGACAATTGGAACCTCGAGCTTTAGGTGATAGTGCCCCTGTCTGCCTAACAACACTTAAGATTTAATTTCCTTTAGTTAATAGGTAGTTATGTAGTGTGTATGAATAACAAATTTTTAGAGAGTGCTTTGTTTTTGAAATAATTTGAAATATCTTATAATAGAATGTGTTGATTAAGTATAAAGTTTTTAAAAATTGAAATTTTAAAATTTTATTTGAATAATTTAAATATTTAAAATGAAAAATTTTAAATTTGATCTAGAAACATTTAAGAATTTATAACTTTTTATATTTTGTTTACTTAGTTATTTATATTTTTTATTTTCATATTTTTTTCTCGATTAGGGTGTTGTTGGTTTTGTCTTGGTAAAGTAGCTTTAGAAAAAAACCCTTTTTATAAATAATTTGAAGCATTTTATGAAAAAAATATGATGGTTGAATACAAAATTTATGATAATAATTTGATTATGTAAAATTATATATTTTTAAATCTCAGAATTTGAAATTATTAGTGTTATCTTTTTTATATATTTTTCTTTTTTTCTTCATTTTTTTTATAGAATTGGAATATTATCAACTTAATCTCGAGAGCAATGTTGGATTAATCTCGACTAAGATATTACTAGCTCAATCAAGGATAAAGCATCACCAACTTGGTCAATCTCAAAAAATTGTCATTGACTAAAGTCAGGTATTGCCAACTCGATTAAGGTTGGAACATTGCTAGGTTGAGGTTATTTTTATAATTGGTGTAAATGGAAGTTTGTTTTAGGTCGAAATGAATCATAATTACCACGTAGGTTATAGTTATTTCTCACTCAATATTTTTCAAAAATCTTTTCTACCAATGTTAGTTGGGTTATTTTTTTTTTTTGTCAGTGGGTGCTAGACTTCTTTGGTTGACATCTATCAGAATATTTTTTTTCTTTTTCGTGTTTCGAGGAATTTTTTAAATCAATGTTACCAACATTAACTTATGCCCAAAATTGGTTGGTACTTCATTTTTAGTATCAACTTGATAATTTTTAACCAGCTTAACTATGATTTGTTTTGGCCATGTCACGCTAAATAATATTTCTATCCACATTGATTAAAAATTGGTGAAGAAACCATCTTAATTACCAACATAAAAAAAATACTTTAATTAATATTATTTGAAACATCGATAAAAAATAATCTCAACTGATTTTAATAAGAAAATGTTTATTGACAAGTAAACGTATCTTTACAAATTTTGACAAATGATAGTTCCAACCAATAAACATCAATAACTTATATTTTATAATTTTTAAATATTTTTAATTTTAAAATAACTTTTATATTCTGTGATTACTAAATATTCTATTAAGAAAATAAAAAATCAAAATTTAAATTATGTTATCTAGAAAAATAATTTTAAAATTAAATCAATTTAAATTAATAAATAATTTAAATTTAATGTAATTTATTTTTATTGTGAAATATTTTAAACAGATAACATTGTCATACTTTTAGCCCTTATTATTTCAATTCATATATATAATAAAAATCCAAATATTTTTTCCCTTTAAATATATTTCAAATTCCTTTTATTTTTTATCATTTTCCTATTTTTATGTTGGATTATTTTAAAGTGAACATCATCAGTGTTATTAACTTTTGTAAAAGTCACATAATTTTATATCAAAATATAATCAATATAAAGTTATATTATTTTATTGACCTTAATTATGTAATCATTATTTTAACGTTTTTTGGTATTAATAATAATAATATTATTATTATAAAATACTGTTTGTTAGTAATAATGGTGATGTGGAGAATCTTACGTGTGGATTCTCACTAATGAGTAAATTTGTTCATATTGACTTAAAATAGGGAAAGACTTCTATTTTTATTCACTCAGCAATGTAGTTGTTTATTGAGACTTTACGTATGAAACCTATAGTAAAATAGGACTAATCACAATAACCACTTGAACTGGAATAGACTAAATATCTGTTGTGTATTGTCTATTATAATTATTGATTTGGAATATAATATTATTTTTCATATTTCTTTATATGATAGATCACATCTACCATTTTACCCTGAAAAATATTATTTTATATTCATTTGTATCCTTGATTATGTCAACTTTATTTGATAAAAAAAAACTTGTTATATACTTTTTTTTCGAAGACCAAGACAAAAGTTTAAAAATATTTTATTGATAATCTAAAAAGAGTTAAAACTTTTCGGAACAAGTATTTCTCTATATTTGAACTTCTGACCAATTGAACTCTTATATGTAACTTTTATATTAGAACCCTCCTTTTACTGTAAAATAATAATAATAATGTCAATTTCAGTCTCCAAGACATGCCAAGAGTTATATATATATATTCATCATCATCTAATATGTTGACTTTGAAACAACCTTAAAAAATTGTACCAGCAATTAAAACATTGAAGTGGACTAAATTAACCAATCAACAAGCAATTCCTTATTTTGATGAAAAACATACAATTAGTCATAGTATAAGTTCAGCAAAGATTGGCTTTTGCTGACCTAACAAAGAGGTCCCATGTAATTCCATATGAAAACATGGAAGATACTTCATAATGTGAATTGGGGATAACACAAAAATCAAGAAGGGTGCATATTTCTTTAGTGAATTTCTCATGCACTTGGGTCAAAAGGCATTCATTGATGATAAAGTTAGTGTATTTGTTATGAGTACTTTTGACTCTATTTGATGTCAAAGGAGCACCACTTTGACAATCTGGTCATCTTTTAGGTTTTACCCTTCACAATTACTTCTTTACAAGTGTAATTAATTTTTGTGACATGATCTTTGTTTGTAATGATTGCAAAAACATTTTTATTTGAGATTTAATTTGTCCTATTCAAGGTGTAGTTTTCTTTACTTATGTGATTATGATGGGAGGGATGAACACCACCTTAAAAATTCTCCATTTTAGATTCCACACCACTTGCAAGCAACAAGAGGACTCATGGCCACACAAATCCACTAGGCCCAACCCAAGAACATGTATATGTGCCTCTGTGCCTCTCATTCACTCATTCCTTTTTATTTATTTTATTTAAGTCAACTTGATTACTCATTCTACAACTATTTTCTATATTTTTCATTCTATAGAGAAAATTGTACACCAATGTGTCGTGTTCTCCCACAAATACAAATTTTATTTCAAAAGTCAGAGGGTTTTTTTGATAATTTGGTAGTTTATGGCATTTAAAATTTGCATGTGGTTTAGATAAGCAACAAACGTAGATTGAAAAGTATAACCAACTTAGATCCACATATTGCAATTTGGCAAGAAAACTTAAATATGCGTCATAAGGCCATGTCATAAGATGTGGTCCATTTTTGCACAATTGCTCCCCTAAAACTAAATGAATTCGATTGTATCAATTTTTTTTTTTCATTATAAATTCTTTACATTCCCACTTTCCACTCATAATGTCCGCATTGAATCAATCAAATTGTTTTAAACAATTTTCTAAGTAGAACTTTTAAAACTCGAAGTAATAAATAAACAAACATCTACCTCTTTGAACCTTAATCTTGCAATCAATAAAAGTTTGATGATTCTTTTTATTAAATCTTTTACTTCTAAAAGATTGCAGTTATTTCATATTTCATATCTATGATAAAATTTTAAATATTTAAATAAATAATAATAATTTAAAGTTCCACAAAGAAGAAAAGTGGCATGAAAATTAAGTTCATTTACTTTTGAAATATAAAAGCGTAATTGGTATAGAAATAATAAAGGACTAAAAGCATAAATGATTTTTTATTGTTATTAAGATCATGACAAAAGTAGGAAGTCGTTTGTAAAAAAAATTAGCAACAAATACGTGAATCAACTTGTGCAAAGTGGTTAAAACTTAATCACTGCCTGGAGCTAGATGAAAAAAATCATGGTATGGAGGAAGAAAGAACCCAAAATCAGTTTCAATAAAACTGGGCAATTGCTTCCTGCACCCCTCATTTTGCATCATGCACACCGTCAAAGAAGAAAATTTCCATCATGTCCTTGAGAATTCATACATAAAGATAAAAGGATTCATTCCGAAAAATCAAATTCCAAAGTCGTTTTTAAACCTCCAAAATTCATACCAGAATATCAATTTTAAAAGTATTTTTACACTCCAAAAATATCATTCCAGAATGGAAGTGACTTTTATACTCTAAAATTCAATACCAAGTCCGAAAGTCATTTTATACCTCTAAGAATAAGATTGATATTTTAAAAATATGAAGTGGTGCAGGAAGCAATTGCCACAAAACTGTATAAGGTTAATTCTTCATGAAGTATGTAAAAGATAAAATTGTCCCTTGCCCACCATTCCATTGTCCATGTGTTGTGTCCTGCATTCATGGAAGAATCGTCTTTTGGATTACGTAATGAAAAATCTTTTTTATAAAACAAAATTAATTTTATGTTGTCTAACATGAAAGTTACTTCTAAATTTAAAAATCTAAAAATCATTTTTCTTATAAAAGAAAATTTTTAAATTATATAATTTAAAATATAATATTAACAGAAATTAACTTTATTATACAATGTGAAAGTGAAAGTAGACTTTCAAATGTTCTTAACTGGGTAATTGGGTAGAGGTTTTTAAGTTTTAAATTGTACAATTTGACAGATTTCTTAAAGAAAACTTTAAATCCAAGGACAATGTCAACATTTTAATACTTGTGGAAGTACAAAAGAAAAATATGGAGAGTGGAAAAAGAAATTCTCTAAGCAAAGAAGAGCAGGTGATGGATGATAGAGGACCTAACATTTTTCTTTTGTTATTTGCACAACTTATTTTCCTAATTAGACTCCTTTAGTTTAGTTATTTTTTTCAAAATTGAAGAATATACGTCTTAAGGAAGTGTGTGTATTCACTATATTTCTGTAGATCATTACACAAAATAAAAACGTATTTCTTCTTTATATTGTAATGGGCATTCAATAGAAAAAATGTACAAATGCGTTTTGATTTTATATAATTTTCCAGTATAATATAGAAAAAAATATCTTTACAATAATTTCTATATCTAAAACAAAAATGTATTTAATATTAAACTGAAAAATTATACAAAAGACAAATATTTTTCAGCATTTTATTTAAAAAATATAAATACATTAATAATTCTTTGAAAACTTATGTGAATATTAGTTTATATTAGTATTAATAAAATTATATTTATAAAATAAATAAAGATTAATAATAATAATATGTTTTAACTTTTCAATAATAATAAAATATATAAGTATATATAAAAATATAAATATAACTTTTAATAATTTTTTTATTATTTGAAAAGATGAGGTTGACTTCCCTCCCTAGTAGATATGGATAAAAGAATCCGTATTTGGGGATATTCATGGTCAGATTCATAACGAATATGAAATGAATTTTTTTAATAAATACCTAGAGATATTTTGATAAAATATGTATAATAAGTATGTATATTTTAATTACCTTTTTGGTGTATTATCATATGCAACCTGCATATATAACAACAATAATTATATATATAACTTTTATTACTAATAACTTTACTTTAATTACTTATATTGAAGAATTATTTATAATTTGATTTTATATATTTATATAATTTACATTTAAATATATGAAATTAAAATTATTTTAAAATGATTATTATTTGACCTATACATTTAGGTTTAACTTATTTAAATTTAATTTTTAGAAAAATCTAATTTACTTACATTAATATTTTATTATGAAATTTATTTGAATTATATTTAAAATAATTTTTTTATACTTCATAATTTAAAGAATTATTTTTAAATAATATTATTTAAAATTATAAATAAAAAGATTTATCGATATCCATGAATCCTCGCATCTTTAAAAAAATTCTCAAGTAATTTTTCATGTATATAAAATATATTTTACACGAATAGTAAGTAAATGCTATCTATACTTACCTTTTTAATCCCTTGACATCTCAATTCACTATTAACTAGATCAAACAACCTACAATGAAATCAAAAAATGAAGTCATAAGATGAATCACCTAACTTCATCCTTTGTTTTAAGGAGTATAATTAGTCCAGGGTAGCTTCTTCCTACACCCCATAGCACCTTCCTTCCTGCACCTTCATATATTAACATACAGTTTTGCCTTTTAAAAGTATATTTTAAATCAATCATATCCTTCACCTCATTTACTTGCGGATTCATTTTAAATTACTTATAAATTGTGTAAGTCATTTGAGGTTTCTACAATCCGCTAATGTTGAAATTATAGTTTTTCAATAAAAATGTTATTTTTAATTTTTTTAGTGAAAATTGTATAATCCGTAATTATAAAATGATTTACGGATTGTGCTATCCGTAAGTCCTTGAAAAAATTCAATATTTACAGATTGTAAAATCTATAAATTACAGGTGTTTCTAAAAATGCATTGCGGATTGTATAATTCGTAATTCATGAACACTTATGGATTTATAGATGCTACAATCCGCAATGTTTTTTCATTACGAATTGTATAATTCGTAAACTTCTACGATTTTCAAATTACTTACGGATTACACAATTCGTAACTCATGATAACCTTATTTTAAACTTACGTACTATATAATCCGTAAGTTCTTTGAAAAAGATTATTCTTTACGATTTGTGTAGTCCATAACTTAGTATTTACTAATGAGAAGCTTACGCTTGGAGAATCTGTAAGTACATATCACTTATAGATTTTACAATTCGTTAGAAATAAAAAAATCATAAGTATATAAACCAATGACATTTTTATCTTTTACTTATGTCTAAACTTGAAATATTAAAAATTACGAAGATGCCAGAAGATATTATAGAAGTATAGGAAGAACCCGTCTTAGTCCATCGGTCCAATTCCAATTTTCTACAGGCTTTTTATTTTTGAATGTCTACTATTACTAAGTGCACCCTTATACTAACATAAAAAAGTGTGTCGAATTGCTGTCACTGTGTAATTACTGCTGCACCTTCATTATCCACTACACTCTTTAGAAGGAAGAAGAAGAAAAGAGAGAGAACTTATTAACGCTCATTCTTGAAAAGTCATTCCAAAAGTTATCATATATGTCATAGAGAGCTTGTTTAGAGATTTTAGTTTGAAAAACGCATTCTAGTATGCATTTCATGTTTCAGAAAGCTTGTATAGGAAAGCTAAAGCTCGCCTAAATGATATTATGTATGTTTTTGGAAGGCTTGTCCCAACAATTATATTTTGGAAAATCCCATTTTGAATGTATTTCATGTATTCTAAAAGACTTGTTTTAAAATATATTTTTGGTGTCTTGGAAACGTGTTCCAGAAACCTTATTTTAGAAATTCTGATCCAAAAATCATGTTCTGGAAATTCTAGAAAGTTTCTCCCTAAAAAATTACTTTTACAAAAGCTAAAATGATAATTTTAAAAATTATAGAAGTACTGGAAGAAAATTTCTTTTCCACCCCAATGTAACAAGAGACTGAGATGGGTAGGGGAAGGGATATGATAGTAAATTGAAAAGATGGGTGTGTTAATAGCAAAATCTGGTGTGCAAATAACCAAATCTTATTTTATTCTACTGCTGTGTTGTGTAGTTTATTTTGGACTTGGCCCATAGAATTTTTTACCTCTGGCCCAAATAAGAGACTAATAAGCTTTTCAAGCACGACTCACTAGTCATGAATTCTTCCTCCACCCCCATACCCTCTTCTTGCACCTCTATAACAAATTTTAATTCCAAAAGTGACCTTGTGAAAATTACCAAATTATTCCTGTTTTATTAAAGAGCTCCAACTTTTTTTACAATTTGAGAATCATACAGTCAACTATTCGGTTGTCATTTCTTTTAATTTGAGAACCGGACAGCCAGCCATCCGATTCTCATTTTTTTGAAATTTGAGAACCGGATGGTTGGTTGTCCGGTTCTTAAATTTAAAAAAATGAAAACCGGATAAATTGGAGGGAGGTGCCATTCGGTGTGTAAGTTGTGAACCGAATACCATCTTGTCAAATCTCATTTTTTTATTTTTTTTTATGAATTGTTGGAATGCTATGTTATATATATGTTCAGAGAAAGGTATTTGATACCTTGGTTGGGGAAGAAAATTGTATTCTTTAGCTCTTCATTTGCCTTAATTAAATTAATTTAGTTTTATTTTGATTGAATTTGAATTGAAACCTAATTAGGAAGAGTGAACGTGGAAAACAAGAGAGTCTTGCAGCCAAGGAGACTCTTATTTGGCTCTTCATTTGCCTTAATTAAATTAAATTAGTTTTATTTTAATTGAATTTGAAATGAAACCCAATGAGGAAGAGTGAACGTGCAAAACAAAATAGACTATTCCTGAATTGGAAATTGGAATTAGGAGTAAACATAAAAAAAAAAAAGGAAGGTGAACAGTTTAATAGTGGACAAAGTTACATTTTTCTAACTATATCTGTCACAATGCACAAAGTTACTGTTAATTTCAAAAAAAAAATTGAAAAAATGTGAACCGGATGAACATGCCATCCGGTTGTCATTTGCAAAAAAAATGATAATCGGATGGCACCCCCATCCGGTTTATCATTTCCAAAACAAAATGAGAACCAAATAAAGCTCATCCGGTTGTCATGCTGCCAGATCGGAAAAACTCCCAGTTCGCCATCGATAGTCAAAACACCAAATCAACTACTCTAATTAATAATACCACTTACTAATTGCTAAGAAACATCAAAAATTGGTTACCTATGACTTGTTTGAAGGTTTAATTGAAAATTTGGGTAAAAGGAACGAAATAGACGAGCTATGAACCAAACATAGGAGTGAAGAGGATGAAGGGTATTTTTGTCTTTACACTTTTTAGTTAAGGGTATAATTGTCTTTTAATAATAAGTATGGAGGTGTACGAAGAGGGTATAGGGGTAGAGGAAGAATTCTTCCTCACTAGTCCCTTCCATTACATGAATATTTTTTAATTTAAGTACATAAAAAGAGAGGAAGAGAAAATATTTAAAATTATGAAGATATGTGTATAACTAACTAAGCAGAAATAAATTCAAAACATAAATGTACATAATTTACAAATGCACACTTATTATTGCACCCTATATATCCTAAGAACTAAGATGCATATTTTAATAAATGTATTAGAAGAATAAAAGCTATAAAATCATAAATGGAAGTGAACATGTCCCTCTAACTAATTGAAAGAGTAGCCCTAACATAACTAGTTCAAATATATGGATCAATGATATATGGAAGGACACAAGTAGGAGCTCACACAGCAAAAGTTCAAACCAACATAACCCCCAAGCTTAGATCTCATGACCCAAAAAAATCCAAAATACAGAGATCTGAAAAATACACTCTGATCTGTAGGGTCATTGCAAAGAATGGCATGCCATACCCTTTCAACTTCACAATAAATTCCATGTTTTTTTCTTACTTTCATGTTCTCTCTTTGTTCCCTTTATGTTTCAAACAAAATTTAGCCATCCTTCAAACAAAATTTAGCCATCCCTTTAAGTAGTTCTGTTTTTTTTTTCTTTCTACCTTTTTGGGGGAATGATGCTAATTAAGAATAAAATATTGTAAACAAACCGTGTTAAAGAGATGTTTTATAAAATATTTTTTTTATCATATTTTAGAATTAAGAATTTTGAGAATTTTAAAGTTTAGAAATTATAATTCTTAAAAATGGTGTAATTAGTAGTAAATTCTTTTTGAAGTTTTTCTATGATTTAAAAAAAAAAAAAAAAAAAAAAA